>Ga0070737_10001143_pt1 | contig 41089 bp, 45 predicted proteins | sample Coa_R1_10_FD_66438 | JGI IMG/M metagenome (GOLD analysis project Ga0070737, IMG submission 66438) | Surface soil microbial communities from Centralia Pennsylvania, which are recovering from an underground coalmine fire - Coalmine... | ecosystem: Environmental > Terrestrial > Soil > Unclassified... | reverse complement strand
GTTTGTGATTGTCACATCTCCGAGCGAGTCAACAAGCATCTTGTCCATGCCTCGCGGACCGAGAGAACTCTTGACAATCTCTGCGATCAACTTTGCTGCGAAGATGTTGTTGCGCTGAGCATCTCTGCCCTTTGTCTCGGCTGTGCCTTCCTTCAAAATTAGAACTGGCTGACCGGTAGAGGTTTTTGCGGGTACTAATGTCGCAGACATTCTCTTATTTTCAGATCCCTTCTCTCCAAATGCTCATCCTCTAATCGTTACAGCGGGTAATCCTGTAGTGACGTAGATTTCTACCAGATCTCTCGCAGTGATAATCGCTACAAGATTATCTCCCTTCACCAGCGGCAGTCTCTTGATCTTGTTTGATTTCATTATAGAAGCAGCCTCCATTGCGGTCACACCGAGGTTGGCGGTTACAAGCGGCCTAGATGCGACTTGCCCAAGTTTCGTCTCCATCATCATCTTTTCCCGTCGCCCCGCCAAAATTCGTAGGATGTCTCTCTCGGTGAATATGCCATATGGTCTCCCATCTTCAGTTACTACGACGCTGCCTATCCTCCTTTCATACATCAACCTAATAGCGTCAAAGGTAGTATTCTCTACGTCCAACGTTTTGACCTTTTGAGTTGCATTGCTGGAGATAGACCTGTTTTCAGGACCCGTCGAGAAGACTCGAACAAAGTCGGATGCGGTTACAACCCCAATAATTTCATCATTCCTAGTAACGGCAAGCCTTCCCTTGGCTTTCAGCATAGTTCTTGCCGCTTCGATAACAGACGCTTCTGGCGGAATGGACACGACACCGCGTGACATTACCTTGCCAACTTCAAGGTCTTTACTCAGTTCTTTGTTGATTACAAGATCTTGAAGGAGCTCTCTCTCGGTGAGCACACCAAGCGGCACATTTTTTGCATTTACAACGTAAAGGCTACCCACATTTTTCTCGACCATTATGTCAACTGCATCCTTGAGAGATGCTTGTGGCACAAGAGTCAAGGGTTTTGCAGACATGATATCGGCTACGGTTGGCAAATCCTTCTCAATTCAGAGAAAAGGCGTTGCGTTTGTTAAAAAGAGATGACACGATTCTCAAGTTTGGGAATGTGGTTTGTCGAGCGTAGTGAATTGGCGATTGCAGTGGAAGAGCGTGATGCAGTCAGACCTGCTCTTGGCTAGATCATGAATCCGCGCAAGACACTTGATTTATCCGACGTGCCTTCTTACAATGGAAACCTAACTTTTTCCGTTTGTCATGGCATTTTGGATCCTAAATGAGCCGGCAGATGACACTCCAGACGACGGCTCGCAGTTCATATGTACATTAGAGCAATGATCTAATACACAGTCCAGCCGTTGTCTATCACGATGCAGGAACCGTTGATGTAACCCGAGTCTTCGGAAGCTAGAAACAATGCCAGTTTTGCTATCTCTATTGGCTCGGCGAGCCGAGGCATCGAAGCGCTTTTCTTCTGCATCATTGCTAGGCCGAGCTGGCTTGGGTTGCCGCCTCCGAGGCCTATCTGCGTTTTCACAGCTCCTAACACCATCGCGTTGCACCTGATGCCCTTGTCGCCATAAGACGCTGCGATGCTTTTCGTGAGGCCGATGAGTCCGTGCTTGGAAACCGTGTAGGGCGCGCCAGCAACGCCACCGAACATTCCCGCAATCGATGCCGTGTTGATTATCACTCCCTTGCCACCGTCCTGCTTTAGCATTGCAGGGATGACCCTACGGCTTGCCCTAAATGGGGCGTTGAGATTTATGTTGATTACCCGCTCCCATAGTCCATCGTCAACTTCAGCAACAGGCTTGACCCCGTCCATTATCCCGGCGTTGTTGCAGAGTATGTCAATTCTCCTTTCAGAGCTCAAGGCATCATCTATCATTTTCTCAGGCTCGGTTTTCGACGAAAGATCTTTGACCATGCCTGTGGCTCTTTTGTTCCCGATTTCTTCCACAACCTCCTTCACTCTCTCCGGCACGACGTCAACTACAATCACCTTGGCTCCATTGTTTGCGAACAGATTTGCCATCGCTCTTCCAACGCCGGACCCTGCGCCAGTTATCAAAGCGACCTTTCCCTCCAAGATATTTCCCTCTCTTGTTGCCAATTCTTTCCCATGCACTCTCCGCGAGCTATAGTAACATTTGATTTTCTGCGCAGTTCCTTCTTTTAAATCAGTAAGACGAAAATCAAAGGTGATAATAATGGCAGGTGCAATTTCCTCTTGCTCCTACGCACACTGATATTTCATTATCAAAATTGAGAAACGTCTCTCGTCCTTAATTATGCGGAAGACGCTAAGCTTCAGCTGCACTGGAGTATGTTTTGTTCAACTTTGTTGGTATCCTCCAATAAGGATCCAAACGCACAAGGTACCACAAAAAAGCCCAAAGCAGTTGTACTGGTTGATGCAGAAAGGTGCAAAGGCTGTTAGCTTTGCGTTGTGTCTTGCCCCGAGGGAAATCTGAAGATCTCTTCATCTGAGCTTAACCGCAACGGGTACCACCCAGTCATTTTCAGCTATTACGGTGAAAAAGGAGAGTGTACTGGTTGCGGGATTTGTTACTGGGTGTGTCCTGATTTTGCAATCTCTGAAGTACGAATCCGCAAAGGCGAAGTGGGTTGATCGCGATGGCTGCAAGAGAATTCATCAAGGGAAATGAAGCGATTGCTTATGGTGCTTTAAAGTCTGGAATGAATGCGTATTTCGCGTATCCCATTACTCCCTCAAGCGAGATCCCCGAAACACTGGCCAAGGAATTTGGAAGCAAGGAGTACAGTGAGTTCAGGACTTTTCTGCAAGCAGCTAGCGAGCTCGAAGCGATCAATATGGTGATAGGCGCCGCGTCAACCGGTGCGAAAGTCATGACCGCCACATCTGGCCCGGGCTTCAGTCTGAAACAGGAAGGTCTCTCGTATGCGGCCGGAATGGAGGTGCCATTTCTGGTTGTCAATGTGAACAGGGCCGGGCCGGGTCTAGGCAACCTCGGTCCGGAGCAAAGTGACTACTTCCAAGCTACGAGAGGAGGCGGACACGGCGGGCATCGAAACATCGTTCTTGCGCCGAACTCCGTTCAGGAAATGGCATCTTTCCCTGCGCTGGGATTTGACCTAGCTTTCAAGTACAGGAACCCCGTCGTTGTTCTCGCCGATGCTTTCCTTGGGCAACTCAAAGAGGATGTCGTTTTCCCCGAAATAACTCCCAGCGTTTATGAAACGTCTTGGGCCGCTACTGGAGCAACAAAGGAAGGGAGGCACTTACTGCTGTCGCTTAACCTTGAATTTGAAAATCAAAGCAAGCATGCTGAACATCTAAAGAGCAAGTATGAGGAAATAGAGAGATTAGAGCAGCGATCAGAATCTTATCTTACGGAGGATGCCGAGATTGTGCTTGTTGCCTACGGCATCGTCTCACGGCTCTGCAAACAGGTGGTCAATCTACTGCGAAGCGGTGGAGTCAGAGCAGGGCTGTTCAGGCCGCTGACCCTGTTTCCGTTTCCCAACAGAGAGTTGTCTGCATTAGCATCATCCGACAAGAGCAGACGCTTCCTGGTAGTTGAGCTGAACACAGGCCAAATGCTTCAAGACGTCAGGCTTGCTATCGAGGACTCTTCGGTGAATATTGACTTTCTGTACAGCCTTGGCGGGCTGCTCCCTAGCTCGAGCCAAATCGCAAGGAAGGCGGAGGCGTTGATCTATGCTTAAACAAGTGGAACAGCAGGAAAATTATGAATACGAGACCAAACTGGGAAAACTACCCATTCTTACGGATAAGCCCACCCACTATTGTGCTGGTTGCGAACACGGAACGCTGACACGCTTAATGGCGAATGCTCTAAATAATCTCCAGCTCAGAGAAAAATGCGTCATGGTAGACTCAGTGGGCTGCAGCGTGTTTGCCCATGATTACATCAATGTCGACGCGATTCAAGCTCCTCACGGAAGAGCGCCAGCTGTTATGAGCGGAATAAAGAGAGTCAGACCCGACCTAGTCGTATTCTCCGTGCAGGGAGACGGAGACGCCGTTTCAATAGGTCTACTTGAGCTAATGTATGCCGCAAACAGGGGAGAGCCCTTAACCGTTTTCCTGGTGAATAATGCGATTTACGGAATGACAGGCGGACAGATGGCGCCCACCACACCAGAGGGGATGGTCACCACAACATCACCCTTTGGCAGAGACGCGAAGTATACTGGCCCGGCGATTGACGCATCGAAGCTCCTCGCGGGTCTTGAAAGGACTGCTTACGTGAGAAGGATTCTCCTGCCGATTACACCGCTTCCGAGATCCTCGATGTACAGCGCGCGCGGATCAATCGAAGGAGCAAGGGTCGTGGAGAACGCTTTCAGAGTGCAGCTCATGGGAGGGTTCTCCTTCGTGGAAGTCCTGAGCACGTGCAGCGTGAACTGGAAAATGTCCATACTAGATTCAAAAAAGTACGCGTCAGAGGTGCTCGCGAAACTGTATCCGCCAGGGGTATACAAGGACAAATTTGGGGTAGAGGGAAAGAAGGCGCTCAAATGAAGATTCAACTCATACTTTCGGGCCACGGCGGACAGGGAGTACTTGAGCTCGCCAACTATATTGCATATTACGAACTGCAGAAGGGGCGGCATGTCGCGTACACGCCATCCTATGGTCCGGAGAGCAGAGGAGGGAAGGTGAAATGCTACGTTGTCGCTTCCGATGAAGATATCGACTCACCAGTAGTTGAGGAGCCGGATTGTCTGATTGTGATGAACAATCCCTCGATGGACTTTGTGCCTCTATTGAAGAGCGGCGGAATTCTCTTCATGAACAGTTCACTCATTTCTGGGAGCCCTGAACGGGGTGACGTTATCACTTTCAAGGTGCCCGCAACGGAAATCGCGGATCGATTGAAACAGCAGACCTTCGAAGGGATTCAAGATACAAGGATAGTTGCAAATTCTGTAATGTTTGGCGCGTACCTCTCTCTCGTTCACCACGAATTCAACGAGGAAGATGTCAAGACTGTGTTCGGACACTTTCTTAAAGATAGGAAGTCAATCTACATTCCGCTCAATCTCGAAGCGGCTAGGCAAGGGTTTCAATTTGAAAGAAACAATCAAAATGTCCCTGCTTCCGCTCAAGTCATGGAAAGTTACGTATGAAACTTGCACAACATGTAACTCCTTCTTTGCTTTTGTCTTGCATCAGTTGAGTTAGATAGGGTTGCCCGTGATCAGAGTTCCTCATGTAATGAAGCCGGCCCTCAGTCACGGCGGCATCTCTATGAAAGATGACTATATCGAATACGAGGTCTCCGCCGAAGTTGAAAAGTTCTGGGAGAGCCTCTCAGAAAGAGAGCGAGAGACTTTGTGCAACATGTCTCTAAAGCAAAACGTAGATTTAAGAGAGATTATTTCCGAACAGATGCAATAGAAGCAAATCGAAGATTGCTTTCTCCCGCAAGTTCTTAGAATGAAGGGAAGAAACCCCTTTTCTTTTGCGCCCCCAAGCATGCAATTTAGGTGTCGGCCCCCCCGCTACTTTTCCCTCATCATTACCAACATTGAAAATCGTGCTACCCTGTTAAATAACGCGCGTGCCAATTGCTCTCTTGGAAATGAAGGAGAGAGTAGTGCAAAATGAAAGCCAGTGAACTCAAGGTTCTTCCAGTGACTGACCTGATGACTCCCGCTACAACCATGAGCCCTATGGACACCACGTCCAGAGTTGTGGGGCAGATGGTTAGATCAAAGCTCTACGAGGTCTTCATCGAGGAGCCGGACAGAACAGCGATAGTCACAATACGCGACGTTCTCAATGTAAGAAATATTGCGACGACTAAACTCTACACCCTGATGTATTACGTGCCGAGGCTCAATCCCAACAACAGGGTGGGTGACGCGGCCACCTTGATGTTCGAGCATAGGATAAGGTCTCTGCCGATCTACCGCGGGCCAAAACTGATCGGTCAGATAACATCGCAGTCAATCGTAGAGAAACTGCTTGAACCGAAGATCGGCCTCAAAGCCTCTGCAATCATGACATCAAACCCAATCTGCCTAGACGCCCACGATAACGTATCCAAGGCAAGGCAGACCATGATCCGAAGGAAGATAGATCAGCTCCCCGTCCTAAGAGAAGGGAAACTCGACAGCGTCGTAACATCTGAGGCAATCGTGTCTAACATTTTGCCGCCAGTTGATCGCACGATCAAGGGCGATTGGAGGGCAGGAAGGTTTGACGTACCGGTAGAGGATTTCGCAAATCCTGATATCGTGACGAACGACGCAAGCGATGATCTACGAACCGTATTCGACAACATGCGCAAGGGGTCAGCGAACTATTCAATAATCGAGAATTTTGGCGAGGTGCAAGGGATAGTAACATACCGCGACTTTATGAGGTTGCTGCTGAAGGCTAGAGAAGAAGAGCAGCTGCCCATGATGTACATCATCGGGCTGCCTGAGGATCCCTTTGAAGCTGAAGCAGCTAGGCAGAAATTCCAGCGCGTGGTCCAGCTTCTGAGACGCGGGTTTCCTATGATGACGGAAGCCCGCGCTGTAATCAAAGCCGGCGAGACCAAAGCCGCAAGGAAGAAGTATCGCGTCCAATTATTCATCATGTCTCCATACTGGCACCACAGCTACAGCGTTTTCGGATACGAACTGCCTGATGCTTTCGACTATATCGAAAACTGGGCAAAGAAGCTGATCTCAAGATACCAGGTAAGATACTCGCGTGTTCGCTCAGATTCGGGGTTCGCCCCAGAAATTCAACAAGCCCCATCATCGAGAGGCAGAGCTAAAGGGCGGACAAGAGCTACGCTAAGGTAGACAGAGAAGAACGGTCCGGCGGTGAAAAGAAGGTTCCTAACGCTCAAGCAAAGCTAGGACCTTCACCCACCGAATTACGAGAGTAAGTGATAAGGAGAATTCAGTGTTACTCATTTACATTCCCCATTCATTCTTTACTCCCTTTGTAGATTCAGTGGTGGGCTTGTAACCCGACAATTCTCCATGCCCTTTGGATCTCTTTTTGTCCTTCGTGGCTCTTGGATTCTTGACGTACAACATAATCAGGCGGAGAAAAAAAGGCCATTCTACGAGATGCAACCGTCAAGAGCTCCAGATAAGCAATAAAGAGGGCGCGTGTGGCAAGTGATTTCTTGATTGCCTGTGGTGGAATGTCCTTTCCTTGCGTACGATTGAATATCATTACGATAGAAGCCTTCCCAGAACATGCGCTCTTCTTGCTATTGATAATCGACTGCTCTGTTTATACACAAGCAGGCAGTTCTCTACACTTTGGTGAGCAGAGTATAGCATGCCTCGGGACATGACCAGAGTGTCTCAAGTAATGACCAAAACGCAGATCCAATTCGTTCGACCGAGCATTAGCGTAGAAAATGCCGCGCAGAGGATGAAAGAGTTCCAGAGAGGGTCACTCCTCGTTATAGACAATGGCAGACTTGCAGGAATAATCACAGAAAGAGATCTTGTCCAGAGAGTGATAGCCGAGAAGAAATCACCTGAGAAAACTCAGGTCTCTGAGATAATGTCGAGGCCTGTAATCACAATTGGACCGGAGGGGCTCCTTACCGATGCGGCAAGGATAATGACTGAGAACAAAATAAGGAGACTGCCAGTCACGGAAGGCACCGACGTTGTTGGCATAGTCACAGTAACAGATTTTGCAAAGCACCTGAACAAACTGGCGGGGCACGATGCGATGCTCGCTGCGATGGCAAGGGCCTCGGTTGTGCTGGCCCAATCCTAGACCAAAGCAGGGCGCATCAAAAAAGAGAGACGCACGCCTCTTCGAAGAAGTGCAGGAAGAGGAGGTCTACTAAGGCCGCCTATCTTCTACCCCCAATGCTATCCCACTTTCATTCCGACTTGCGACAAAACATCGAAAACTCCCTCGAATTCGCGAGTACTGACCACAAGTTATGAAGATTGCAATGGTCGGAGACGTTATGCTTGGTCGTCTAGTCAACGAGACCTTACAGCATACGAAAAAAGAGTACCCATGGGGAGATACGCTTAAGGTGCTCAACAAGGCTGACGTTCGTCTTTGCAACCTAGAGTGTGCAATCTCAGATAGAGGAGAACCTTGGTCGTTCACGACCAAAGAGTTTCATTTTCGAACCGATAGTAAGAACGTAAGTGTACTTCGTGCTGGGGGCATCAATCTCGTCTCGCTCGCCAACAATCACGCACTTGATTTTGGGTATGCCGCTCTGTCAGACACGCTTGAAATCCTCGATGAAGCTGGGATTGCTCATGCTGGCGCGGGGAGAAATTTGCAGGAAGCTGAATCCACAGCAACAATGAACGTACACGGGTCTAGTATTGGAGTGCTTGCATTCACGGACAACGAACCAGAGTGGGAAGCTACAAAAGAAAGGCCTGGAGTCTTCTATGTTCCCACCGACCTGAAGGACTCACGCGCAATCCACTTGTTAGAGCACATAAAGAGAGCCAGCAAGAAGGTCGATTTACTCATCGTCTCAGCTCACTGGGGCCCCAACTGGGGATATGATCCACCGATGGAGCATATTCCGTTTGCGCATGCGTTGATCGACGCCGGCGCGGGTATAGTCTTCGGCCACTCCTCCCACGTGGTAAGAGGAATAGAGACATACCACGACGCAGTGATAATCTACTCTGCCGGAAATTTCATTGACGATTATGCCGTCGACGCCGTGGAACGCAATGATCGATCCTGCATTTTCATGGCTGAAACAAGCGATGGGAGAATACTCCGCCTTGGCCTCTACCCGACCATCATAGACACCTTTCAGGCAAGACTTGCAGGTCCTAAGGAAAGCGAGGCGATAGCAAAAACGATGAAGAAACTGTGCGAGGAGTTCAATACGATGATTCAATGGAGAACAAGTGAGCCGGTTCCCTCCTTGGTCTGGAGTAGAAAACAGGGCCCTCGGGAATCAGCGAAGTCCCGCTCTCCTGTTGAAAAGAGCGCGGCAAGAAGATTGCAGCTGAGCAAGCGTCGGGAGAGAAATGGGTCCTCTCACTTGCGTCGTAGAAGCGGTTGAGTTCAGGTAACAGTATGACATACAACTTTAACCTGCTTGTTTCCCATGAATGGGGGAACTCTTTTCCAGCAAGACAAGAGATCCTCTCGCTTCTCAGGGAATTTGGAGATGAGCATCCGTTCATCGGCAGAACAATCGCGAAAGGGCTTTTGGGAGTGAAGACAGAGCTGAACAACAGGATTGTGATAAAATCACTCATAGCCAAGTTCACTATTGCACCTTCATCATTCCAGTTCACGTTGAAATGGGTCCCCATTGACCGATGGTGCGAGTCAACAATTGAGGCAATGAAAGAGACACTCTCCACCTTACAGACGGAGATACATCCAGGAGAAAGGTGGATGATGCAGATCGAGAAAAGAAGATACACTGCACATCATAAGGTCGAGGTAATCAAGGAGCTCGCATCTTTAATCGATGAAAAGGTTGACCTTGAGAAGCCACGCAAAGTAGTCTGGGTGGAGATAGTGGGCAACCAGGCTGGCATAGCCGTAGTAACCCCTGAGGACATTTTCTCATTGAATCAAATGAGGGCACGTAGCATTAGCATAATCAAAAGTGACTACACTTACGTGAGTTCGTAGAGGTCTTCTTCAGATTCAATCTTTCTGCAAATTAGACCAGTTGTCAAGCAGGATCAGCGGACGTTATCAGTCATGAGAATCGTATCCCGAGTTTATATTCGGGAATAGCCCTATCCTATACACATGGACTTTTGGAGAAACCTGCTAATATCAATCCCTGTTGCCTTGCTGTTGACAGTGGTTCTTTTCTTCGCCTCCTGGAGCACGACAACGTATCAATTTCCAAGCGCCCAAGTGCCGCTTTCCGCCACCGAGAGAGGTTTCCCACTCGCCTTCCAATACGTTTACAGGCCTGCTGACTGCCCCGTAAATATACGTATAACCTACTGCCCTCCGCCTACGCTATCACAGTTTAACTGGACAAATGCAGTGTTTGATTTCATCATCTGGTTTGCTGTTTCGCTGCTCGTCGTCTCCTTGCTCGATATTGCACTATCCAAGAGATACTTCGGTGGAGAGGAGAAGCAGACGGAGCTTCCAATTACGACTACAGGAAACAGATAGTCCGTTTTGCGGTCTTCAGTTAAACAAAACCCCAAGTACACAAACCACATACTCGCGGCTGAAGCGAGGCATGATATGGAAAAAACAAAATGTGGGCTGGATTGAGACCGCCTAATCGTGAGGAAATTTTCAGTATGTCTATACAGTTTCAGCACGGGCTCAGTATGCGACTACTTTCTTGGAGATCTTTGCCCAGTGACGATATAGACGACCGAGTCGCCAATGTAGGATGAATGGTCCGAGATTCTTTCAAGATATCTCAAAATCAGTGTAGCGGACATCAAGCACGCAAAGTCGTGATCCTGCGACTGTATAGTCCTCTTTACGTGCTGCCTGTACCTTTCATCAACGAAATCATCCATCTTCTCTATGCTTCTAGCCAGCTCCACATCTCTCTTTGCGAATGCATCTATGCTCATCCTTATCATCTCCTGCGTTGTTTTCGCCGTAGTCTCGACGTAAGAGTGGTCACATTTCGAGATGTCGCCGTACATCTCAAGTACTTCGGCGATGTCGTAGGCGTACCTTCCGTACCTTGAGAAACCGTAGGCGATCTCCATGCAAGCCTTAATGAAACGAAGGTCAGACGCCACAGGCTGGTACCTTGCGATGAGTTCAATTGAAAGTTCGCTGACCTCGTCCTGAAGTACTCTCAGCTGCTCAGACCAATCGCGTATCCTCGCAGACATGTTTCTGCCCTGTGTGTATGCTTCAATCGATGTTGCGACGGATTTCTCGGAGAGGTCTGCCATCTCCATCAACATCTTCGTGAGTTTATCAAGGCCGATATCCATGAGTCTAGCCAAATCAAATTCTCATCTCGCAAATCCTAGACAAGTCTGCCGCTGATGTATCTCTCCGTAAGTTCATTTGCTGGATTCTCGAAAATCCTAGGCGATTTCCCGACCTCTACCAATGCGCCGCCGTATAGAAACGCCACTTTGTTTGCCACCCTCGCAGCCTGCTGCATGTTGTGCGTCACAAGAATCACGGTGTAATTCCTCTTCAAGTCCACCATGAGCTCTTCGATCTTGGAAGTCGAGCCTGGGTCGAGCGCTGATGCAGGCTCGTCAAGGAGAAGTATCTCCGGCCTTACCGAGAGTGCTCTTGCGATGCACAGTCGTTGCTGTTGTCCTCCAGAAAGCTTCATCGCGTTGTCCCTCAGCCTGTCCTTGACTTCCTCCCACAGAGCCGCCCTTCGTAGAGCTTCCTCGACAATCTCATCCATTTCATTTTTCTTTTTTACCATTCGATGAATCTTTGGACCGAAGGCAACGTTGTCGTAAATCGAGATGGGAAAAGGATTTGGTTTTTGAAAAACCATTCCGACGCGAACTTTGAGTAAAACAGGGTCGACCTCACTCGAGTAGATATCGACTCCCTTGATTGAGATCTTCCCGGTATGTCTGAAATTTGGGATCGTATCGTTCATCCTGTTCAGAGTGCGAATGAAAGTACTCTTGCCGCAACCTGACGGCCCCATTATTACGGTTATTTCCTGCTCGTTAATCCCGAGCGTGATATCCTTTAGGACGTGCATGTCTCCGTAGAAGACATTCACCTTCGAGAACTGGATGAAGCTACCGTCGTTGTCTTGTCCAAATGATAAATCTGAAACCTCAGGTGCAGTGGTTTCTTCCTCTGCTTCTGCTTGTTCTTGCTGTCCTGACAATATACCTATCATATCTCTCTAGATGGCGGCTAAAGGCACTCTAATGATCGAGCTAAATTTTTGTGAATTTCCGTAGGCCGACCCTTGCAACGATATTGATTATGATTACTATTGTGATTAGAAGGAATGACGAAAGATAGGATAGGTCGTGCGCCTCCGCAGATGGTATCTGCGAGAAGGACCACACTATACCGGTGAGATAGCCAACCTGCTGGTGAAGCAATGCCGATGGGATGTAGTTCCCAAAGCCTGCGGTGTAGATCAAAGGTGCGGTCTCGCCCACCGAGATGCTAATGGCGAGCAGTATGCCCGTCAATATCCCGGGAATGGCAAATCTCAGCGTGAGCCTGTTTATCATGTCAGTCTTTGTGCTACCAAGCGCAATCGCCCCTTCTCTGATGGAATCGGGAACTCTCCTGATTGAAAGTTCTGTAGTCCTGAGAATGTAGGGGAACATCAAGACAGTCAGAGTCAACGCTGCTGCTAGCGCAGAGTAACCCCACCCAAACTCAAGAACCAAGAGAAGAAAGCCCACATAGCCTAAGACAATTGAAGGGACTCCAGCTAGGACATCGGCCGTGAAACGTATCATTTGAGAAAACCTGTTGTTCCCCGAAAACTCCGCTATGTACACACCAGCAAACACCCCGATTGGAACCGCGAATAAAGTGGAAAGCGCGATGATGAGAAGTGTGCCGACTATGGCATTCGCGAGGCCGCCACCTCCGAGTGCAGCTCCTCCGACTGTCATGGTGGTCAGTCGTTCGATTGTCATTGCCTGTGCGCCTCGGTAAACAAACATGTAGAGCATGTCGAGCAGCGGTACGAGTACGAGCATGGGACAAGCGATCACAAGTATCTTGATGACCTTGTCCTTGATTCTTCTGTTCCGGTAACTTGGGGATTTGCGAAGAGAGTCCCACGATGGTCCTGCCCGTCTTCCAGAAACTCTATCTTCTTCTGCCGAATCTTCGATTTGCTTTGTCTGACTCATGCGATAATCCTATCTCCTCTTCTACACTCGCACGAGACCTTCAGAGCTAGAAACGAAACCGTGCCTTACCCTCGCCCTAGCGATGATATTGACGGCCATAGTTATCAACAGAAGAATTGCAGCCATTTCTACCAGCGCGTGTACGAACATTGCGCTCGGGTCGGTGAAAGCACTGTCCATATTCAGTACCATAAAGGCGGCCATCGTGTTTATGGGGTAGAAGAAAGTCTTTGGAAGAATGTTCACCGAAGCCCCTGAGACCATTGCAACCGCCATTGTTTCACCGAGTGCCCGACCCAAGCCCAGCACGATCGAACCAACGATGCCCGATTTCGAGTAAGGGATGATAATCTTCCTCATAATCTCCCAGTCAGTCAGCCCTAAGGCTCGACCTCCATCCTTCAAGGACTCTGGTGTTTGGAGCATAGCATCCCTACTGATTGATGCTATAATCGGTACAATCATTAACGCTAATATTACTCCGGAAGCTAGCATGCCAGAGCTATAGACGGGGCCGGAAAACCATGGCATGAATGAAAGATAGTGTGCCAGTGCGGGCTCGAGTGTATAAAGAAGAAATGGGCCGAGAACCAGTATCCCCCAAAATCCGTAAATGACGCTGGGTATGCCAGCGAGCAGTTCTGTCAGAAACGAGACTGGTCCCGCTACCTTTTTCGGAGCAACTTGGGCAAGGAAGATGGAGATTCCCAATCCAGCAGGAACTCCGATTAAGAGAGCGAGGACCGAAGAGATCAAAGTTCCAGCGAGGAACACCAGAACTCCATATGAGGCTCCTGACATTGCAGGAAATCCGTGCACTTGAATTAGATTGCTGCTCAGCGCCGGGTTCCAGACGATCGTCGTAAGAAAGGAGCGGCCATACACTACGATCGAAGGATAGCTGAAAATGATCAGAACTGCAGCAATGACAAATATGAAAACGAAGGCGCTGGAGCCCAGAAGTGCAGTAGCATATTTGTATGCGGTATCTCGTATCCCGCGAGCGGACTTTACCAACTAGGTAATGACTTCTCCTCTTCCCTCTACTTATTGTCCAATTTACCCCGGAATCCCCGTATTTTGGGGAACTCCCAGAGCCGATGACTGCCTTCGCTTCTTGAAAACGAACAATTCCTTATGCTGTTGCGGCTAGCGGCTCTTGCCCTAGATCGCTCTCGATCTGCTTGATGCGGCGAATGAGAAAATCTCGAACCTCGATGAGCTTCGAGTCCGGATTTTCATCTTTCGAGATCACTTCTTCTATAACCGAAAGGTTATGCCTCCTACGAGCAAGTTCTTCTTTTGTGGCCCGTCGGCTTTCCATGAGCGTATATCTTCCTCTCTATCGGAGAGGATCTCTCTCGCGCGGTGCTTTAATATTCTACCACAATAGAATATATAGGCATATATAGCCTATTGATAATTCGCCTTTGTCTGGTACACCGCAACGAGTTTGTTTCTCAGGCAAATCAAGTAGATCTGCAATTGCTTCTCGCTGCGGAAAAAGGGCTCGACGCTGATTCATTGGTCTTGCTCTCTTTCGCTTCTAACGTGACTCGAATTCTACTGTCTAAATTCCAGAATCTTAAGAATCGTCGCTAGAAAAGAGGTGGGAAGAAGTGCAAAAGAAAAAGTGCAGAGAGGTCGCATCCACCCTTTAATTTGATGGATGAGCCCCTCACGTCCCGAGAGACTACGGTCCCTGAATCTGTGCGATTTGACTCTCGCTCAGTTCAGCTACGCTCGGTGGCAGCGGAATGAAACTCACCTGGTTTAGGAAATTGCCGGAGTTGCCGTAGTTTGGTTGGATAGCCCACGTCAAGAATGTCCTCATTGCGAGCGCCATTCCCGTCGCGTTCTGGTTCTTTGAGACCATCACGTATTCGTAGTTGATGATCGGGTATGAGTTAGCTCCTGGCGCGAATATCAAGGAGATCCTTTCATCGTTGGGAGTCTGCGATACGAGCGAGTTCGCGGCCGCTTGGATGTTTGATTGAGTTATATCGACAAAGTTCCCCGCCTGATTCTTGAGGTATGCGTACCCAAGTCCTCCCGAAGTGGCTTGCTTCAGATAGCTCACACCTATGTATGCGATTGAGTACTTGTTCCCTTCGCATGCCGTGACCATTCCTCCGTTCCCGTTTGCGGATTGTGCGCTAGGCACCGAAGGCCAGCTTACGGTCGTACCAAACCCCACCGTAGAGTTCCATGATGGAGTTGACTTTGACAGATATTGAGTAAAGATGAATGTGTCTCCGCTTCCGTCAGCTCGGTGGATGGGGATGATCGCCTGGTGTGGTAGGAGACTCGCAGCTCCCGGGTTGATTACTTTGATATTTACATCGTCCCAGTAGGTTATCGAACCATTGTATATTCCCGAGAGAACAGGCCCTGAAAAGTTCAGGTGGATCGTCGAGGGAACTTCTGGAACATTGTAATTGATTTGCTGCGCTGATATGGCCACAGGAATGTTGAGAACGTATGGGTATGCTGCTTGGACGCTACTTGAAAGATAGGCATCCGAAGATCCGAATTGTACCGTTCCCTTTTCAGCGCCCGCCTGACCTGCACCGCTTCCGGTTGACGCGGTGTTTATCTGAACATTGGGATACAGCTTTGTAAAGTTGGCCACCCACAAATTGAACAACGGATATAGCAATGACGAACCAGTTTCTGACATTGTGACCGAAGGTAATGAACTCGGCAGTGTGAAGGAGGAGCTAGGGGAGCTTGTGGATGTACTTGTTGTCGTCGACGACTGTGAGCTTGAAGAGGTTGTTGACTGCGATGACGATGATGTTGTGGAGGTAGAACTGGATGTTGATATTGGTGTTTGAGATGTGGTCGTTGAAGATTGGCTGCTGGTACTTGGAGTTGTGGTATTTGACGTTTGGCCAAGCGTCAGATAAGCGCCTATTCCCGCCACTATCACGATCACCACAATGATGATTGCAACCGCAACAGTGCTGACGGCGACGCTTCGGGAATCGAGTACTCTATAACGAGACTTCAATGGTTATTCACAAATTATTCTGCCCGGGAGCCGGCTTCATATGTATTGCGACAATAGAATATATAGGTATATAGATTCATCCGTTCATCTCCTGAGATGACTTTGATCACGTCGCATCCCTCCTATGATATTCGCATAAGCATCGGGCATATTATTATCCAAAAAATTTTGGATAGGGAATTTTCGAATCGTGTTACTGATCATAACGAGAAGCGTTCCCTTGGATTTGCTCTTAACTCAAAAGTTATTGAGCAACACTTCGAAGAACAAACTCAGCGGAGGCGTTAGGCCAGAATGGTGGCGAATTGGCCTGAAAAGTGCGGAAGGCTCTTTGGATTAGAGCTGCAACTCAAGCTGAAGAGACTGATTGGTCTTTTGATTAAATCGCTAATGATTTCTTAAAACGTTGAGACACAGTTACCAGAGCAGCAATGCTCTCGGCCGACTCTCTCGGCCCCGGCAAGAGTCCGCTCTAAACTTCTGATTATATTAGGAGCTAAACGTGTCCTTCGTACAGAAAGCAGGAACTCCGCTGTCTGTTTACAACGGCAATTCCTTGTGGGTTACTCTTGACAAGATCTGCCACATTTGAGGTCGATGGGTTCGAGATACCAACTCCCACCCTTAAGGGCAGGAAACGCTCGAACCCCCGCTTGCCAGGCTGATCGCTGCCTGAATGAGCGAGTTTGCCTGCGAGACAAGGTACTGCGTCTGCTGTGGACTGATTCTCTGGCCATCGAACTCCGCTCCCTCGAGAAGACCGATCATTTGTGACGCGAGGTGATTCCTCGGGGAGGCAAAGCAAGCTAGCTGACTGTTAAGTTGAGAGTATGTCTGGTCCCCTTGGCTGCTGCTCTCAAGCGCCGTGGTCGAGATGTTCAAAGTCGCGAGTCCGAATCGTCCAACGGGTGCGTTCAGCTACTTGTATGCTTCAGCCAGCGAGACGGGGTCGTTTCCCGCCCTTACCGGAATCCCAAGTGACTTTGCACTTTTTGCGAGCTCAGCCTCTCCTACATACAAGGATGATACTTTGCGAATGAGTTCCTTAATCGCCTCTCTGTAGAGGTCGTAATTACGGACAAGCTTTGCATTGGAGGACGTCATGCTCTCAGCGTCGATTGAAAGACTGCCTCCTCGTCACAACTCTCAAGGGGGTTGGGAGGAAGTTCCGACGCTTAACTGCACTGTCAATAGAATATTGTCAACAATATAGTTCTATAGCGTCGCCACGTTATATTGTGAAAGGACTTATCTGTTAGGAGCGCATTTTCTTCACAACAGCGCTCGAGGGAATGAACACACTTCCATACGGCACTCAAAATACCGAGAATGGACTCTGCGCCGACCGAATCGATCCACCATTCTCGCCTCCGGATGCAGGATTCTTGCGAACCCTCCAATAGGAGGATTTTCAAAGTGGAACAACGAGTCCAACTCAAGAGATGTGAGACCTGTTTGCATTTTGTCAGATACCTTAGAGAGAGCGATGCTTGCCTCGAAGAGTATGAGGTTCATCTTGCTGAGTATCACGGGCTAAACAGATAGGGTGGTCGTAAGTGAACGAACATTCAATCGGATTAAGCAGACCTGCACACCCACATCATCGTCGAATTGGACTTTCCAACCGGCTAGCTGAAGCGGAAGTGCTTCACCTGCTTAACTTTGGGCCAAAGGATGCGGGCAAACTGCTTTGCGATCTGAGGATGGTTTTCGGTTGTTCCATCAGCCCTGAAGAATTGCACACCCTTCTTGTCGGAATGGAATCTGGTGGTTTGATTCAAAGATTGAATGGCGCAGGCGAATCGGGAACAGGAAGCCAAGTCTCTGAGCTTTATTGTGCGACCTGCGATGGCATAAGACTGTTCGAATCTGCCGTAGAGGAGCTGACACACATTACGCTCACAATGCGGCTAAGACTCAGCCAAGAACTCGTGCGCGCATGAGTCATATTGCCCTAATTTTAGGGGCAGCCATTGGAAAGAGGTAGATTCTTTCTCTCGTTCTTTCCGGTCATTCAAATCTTGATTACTTGGGCATAGCCAAGAGATGTCCCTCTCAATTCTCGTTTGATCGACAAAGCGCTGCAACACTCTCTCTCCGCACTCAATCGATGTCTAATCATAGAACGAAACGCAACATCGTACTTGCCTATTCAAAACCGCTTCTCGAGGAGTCGGGTGACACGGTGCAATAATTAGGTCACTAGAACCCTATATCTTCCAATATATTCTATACTGGAAAGCTACTAATCAGAAACGTTTTCTCGCTGCAAACCATGTTAAACAAGAAATATCTATCCATAACGGCACTTGCACTTGTTCTAACATTCACAGTGATATTCAGCATATCCACAGCAGCATCGACATCCGAAGACGCCACAATGGCACCAATACAGCACGTCGTCGTCATCTTCCAAGAAAATGTCTCATTCGACCACTACTTCGCAACCTACCCAATTGCAACTAATCCACCCGGCGAGCCTCAATTCATTGCAGCAAAGAACACTCCAACAGTGAACGGACTTACCGGAAGTCTCCTGACAAACAACCCAAATTTGGTCAATCCATTCCGATTGGACAGAACACAAGCAATCACTTGCGACCAGGATCATGAGTACCTTGCCGAGCAGCAGGCCTACGACAGCGGCGCTCTCGACAAGTTCGTGCAATCCACGGGGGCAACCTACGGCAGTTGCAATCCAAATCAAGTAATGGGTTACTACGACGGCAATACGGTCACCGCACTCTGGGAGTACGCGCAGAACTTTGCAATGAGCGACAACTCTTACGGCACAACTTTCGGTCCTTCGACTCCAGGAGCTCTCAATCTGGCAGCAGGCCAAACTAGTGGGGCAACACCGTACAACCTTCCAGGCGTCGTAGTCAATGGCGTAGTGATAAGCGACACAGATCCAGCTTACGATGATTGCTCAGCGGGCTCGACACTCTCCATGAGCGGTACAAACATCGGAGATCTTCTCAATGCAAAAGACATCACCTGGGGCTGGTTTGAAGGCGGATTTGCTCCTACGAGCAGAACCTCAACCGGTGCTGCAGTATGCGGCTCCTCGCACGTAAATGTCGGCGGAGCCACCGTAAGCGACTACAGCGCTCACCATGAACCGTTCCAGTACTATGCTTCCACTGCCAACCCTCACCACCTTCCTCCTACCTCCATAGCGATGATTGGACACACCGATCGGGCAAATCACCAGTACGACCTCTCAAACTTCTGGCAGGCTCTCAACGCCGGTAACATGCCCGCCGTGAGCTTCCTCAAAGTTCCAAAATACCAGGATGGACACGCTGGCTACTCCGCCCCGCTGGATGAGCAGACATTCCTCGTGAACACAATAAACGCGATCGAGAAATCGGAATACTGGCAGAGCACAGCCATAGTCATATCCTACGACGATTCAGACGGCTGGTACGACCACGTGATGCCTCCGATCCTGAGTAACTCTAACGACCCATCCAACGATGCCGTTTTCGGAGCAGCACTTTGCGGCGTACCTGCGCAAGGCGTGCCAAACGATCGATGCGGACTCGGACCAAGACTTCCCTTGCTTGTAATCTCACCGTGGGCAAAGTCAAACTTCGTCGACAACACTCTCACCGACCAGACATCGATTACGCGGTTTATTGAGGGCAACTGGGGGCTCGGAAGAATTGGTGGGACTTCCTTCGACGCCAGCGCTGGGACCTTGATAAATATGTTCAACTTCGCCGAAGGTCCGCGAACGCACCCGATCTTTCTGGATCCAAGTACCGGCTTGCCAGTTCACTGAGGTCAAGTCAAATTGGAGCATTGCATAGGATTAAGTAGCACGAACAACAGTTCACAAGGCAAACCCGCTCTTTCCCGAATCGAAGAGGAAAGATGTGGGCCCGCCACTTTTTCTTTTTCACACTACACAGACTTCGCGTCCCAAAGTCCTCAGTCTTTCGGTCGTCAACATTCATTATTCCGTTTGACTTTGCACTCGCTTATCTGGGTTCAATCAATTATCTCGTAGTCTGCCAGTTTGTCTTCTGCAATGCAGAGTGGACAATCCTCGTACTGCGAGGGGTTATACGTTATATTCACACCCGGGTGCCTAGAGCACGTCTTTTCCTTCTTGTTGTTTGATCTACTTTTAATTCTCGCTTTGCTCTTCCTTCGCTGGCACTCAGTTTGCATCTTGTGTCGCTCATTTTATGCATCGAGGGTGAATTTAATCCTGTAAGGCGATTCTCAAAAGTGATAACACCGCCGACGGAGAGAGAGGGAGGGCTATATCTGCGCACACCCGCCCTCGAACAAACAAAATGAGCGGAACAAACCACAGCGATAATGTCTCTTACACGCCCTCTCTTGGTCAGCCGTGCGGGAAAAGACGTATTTCTTTGACTTTCGCAGAATGTCTTAGCATTTTCTTGAGATGACCGATCATTCTTGAGTTTCGAAGGCTTTCGCTCAATCCTCGCTGCATTTGACGGCTCTCAGAATTCCGTTCAGGCCTGCGAGGTTGCAGCCATGCTTGCTAAAGAGTATGGTTCAAAGCTAGTCGTGACGTATGCCATTCCTCCAATCAATATCTATTCCGCGCCGCTGAGGAGCGAGTACTACTCCACAATGGATTCGAGCGCAGCCAAGGAGGTCCAAAAGGGGCTTGCTCTGTGTTCAAAGCTAGGAGTGGATGCAAAGAGCGCTGTGTTGCACGCGCGAACCTCTATTGTATCATCGATCGCAGATTGCGCAACTGATAATGGATGCGACCTGATTGTCGCTGGGACAAGGGGACTGGGAGGATTTCGCAAGATGCTTGTCGGAAGTGTCTCAAGCGGCCTCGTTTCCCGCGCTCCGTCTCCTGTGCTAGTCGTCAGGCAAAAAGAAGGAAAGTCCTGGAACCCTACGATAAGACACATTCTGGTAGCTACGGACGGCTCGAAGAGTGCGACAAGGGCTGTTGCTATATCTGCGAACCTTGCAAAGACACTTGCAGCGGACCTGACTGCACTTCACGTTGTCCACCTTTCTCCTTTCATTTATTCCGCGGTCGATGCCCCGATCGATGAAATTGAGGAGGAAGCACGAAGGGAAGGGGAGAAAGCGGTCAAAGAAGCTGCGACTCTTGCAGAGGACGTGGGCGTCAAGACAACCCGGAAGATCCTCGCGGACACTCAACCTCCCGTCCCAGCAATCACGACCTACGCAAGAAAGAACGACGTTGACCTGATAGTTCTTGGGACAAGGGGACTCGGCGGCTTCAAGAAGCTCGTATTGGGAAGCGTCGCAAGCGGCGTCCTCAACTACGCACACTGCTCGGTGCTTGTCACGAGGTAGACCGCGAAATCTAGATTTGCTTCGAGCTGCTTGGAAGTACGTCGGCTATTGCTTTTTGCTCTAATTGAATAAGGGATACCCTTCGGGAGAAGCTTGAAGATCAAAAATATGGGCTCAAGTAGGTTGCCTGAAGGCAAAATTCCTACAGAGACACTTGCCCCAATTCTCAGACTCATCTCTAAGCGAGAGATGATGGTGTCGACGAGGATTGGAATGGATGCGGGAATCACGAAATCCCACGGGAAGTATCTCGTCTTTTCCTCAGGTATTGCAGTAGGGAACCCGGAAGAAGCGGATCTGGAGAAGGACCTGGTACACTCACTAGCAAAAAGGATCACGAGACAAGGCGTCAAGCCGGACGTGCTTTGTCCGGTAATACTCTTTCCACCCGGTTCAAAAGCAAAACAGGTAAGGGCCGTGCTCTTGAAGGTAAGCAAAGCCGCTGATAACCTAGACATCACAGTAACAAAGGGCCACACAGAAGTAACTCCCGGGCTGCGCAAGTTGACGTTGATTCTGACGATGTATGGTTCGGGCAACAGGCTCTCGCTAGTTCGAGGTTCCACTCATTCATCACGCTGATTTGACCTTCCGTGCCTCATGGCAATTGCAAGGCAGGTAGGGCGATCATTACCATCTGTGAAGATCATCTTCGGTGTTTAAATCGCATCTAACACCTGAAATCATTCTGCGAAGTAATTCGCAGGCCAGAATGACAACTTTGTAGGATGCCTTTCATGCACTCGTCTCTTGCCGTTAGTAGGCGCAATGCTGCGAGGTGTGAAAATGCCGTTCGCACGCTTTTCCAGTGCTCAATTCTTTGCAACCAGTTTATTGATTGACACTCAAAGTTTCAGGGTGAGGATGACAAAGACGGATTAATGGAGATTCAATCTGAAAATCTGGAGCTGGAGATTTCACCATCGGCATTCTAGAAAGACCACAGCGGGAGAAAAGACTACAACGAGTTTTGAAATGAGAAAGGTGAAAGCTGAATTAACTTTTCTGATGAAATGACAACCCACCGAGGTCGAGTAAGGAGTGTTTCGAACACACTAGATCAGGATTTGCTAAGATGGAACCGAGTGGAACTATGCCGCACGCATTCAATCCTTGCATGGTGAACGAGATGGAGGCCTGGAAAATCTTTCGCCAAATTCTTTTCGTAGATAGGAGTTGAAAACAAACCGTTTGCCAATTCCAATAGTTGAACCCTCTGAGAGGGAAGCGTTAAGGCAGATCAAGCGCCGCGTCGAATCCCTCAAGGAGGTGAAACAATGCCTAGGCGTGCGCATGTCCTTCACCAGAAAGAAACCTCACGTACATCTTGATGTCCGGCTCAAGGGAAACCCTAGCTACGAAGAAACGCACAAAATCTGTTCTACCATCGAAGACGAGGTGAGAAGCATAGTCCCGAACGCTAGGATCGGCATCCGGTCCGGGCCAAGCGGCATACTTCACCCTAGGGACATTTGGTCGCTCATAAAGAGTATTGCTGAAGAGGAATCGGGATCAAGAGGAGCCCACAACATACACTTTCAGAATATAGGCGGAAGGCTAGGCGTGGACTTCCACCTTGAAGTGAGCGCTGGAATGACGGTAGAGCAAGCTCATGAAGTCTCCAAGCGAATAGAGAAGAAGCTAAAGGAAGCCAACCTCGGAATCTCAGAAGTTGTGATCCATGAAGAGTCTGTTTCTGAGCTCATTTCGAGTGAGCGTTCGGGTCACGGAACTGAGATTAGATGGTATGTCGAGCATGTTGTAAAGAGATTTCCTGACCTCAAGCTGACGCGGCCGCCAACAATCAGGCAGATCGGGAACCGATTTCACGTCATACTCAAAGTGGCCTTCATGCCAGGAACGAAAATGGAAAGGGCAACCGAAATTACTTCTAGTTTAGACGCGGCAATCAAACATGGGTATCCAGCGGTCTCGCGGGTAGACATCACTCTCGCGCCTGCTCATTGAGAATTTCTTGGTAATTATCAGGTCTCGTCTCCTTGTTGAAAACACAAACAAAAACTCGCCTTCCAGATCGGAGCGTTTCCAGCCTGGTCTACTCATCCGTTGCGCTCTCAGAACTCTACCGCGATCTTGGAACAAGCGACGGCGGTTTAACAAACGAGGAGGCCGTCAAGAGACTTGATGCTTACGGTCCAAACGAACTGCCACGAGAGAGAGTAAGTTGGTTCAGGATTCTTCAGAATCAATTCCGAAACCCGATGTTCTTGATCTTGCTCGCTGTAGCCTTCGTATCGGGCTTCCTCGGACAGCCCGAACAGTCTCTGGTAATCCTTGTGATAATGGGTCTGAGCATTGTCCTGGGATTCTACAACGAATTTAGGGCAGAGCGATTGGTTGAGGAGCTGCAGAGGAGTACTTCTATCAGGGCCGTGGTAATTCGCAATGGCAGGCAAACTGAGATCGATTCCTCTTCCGTGGTTCCAGGAGACATTCTAAATGTGTACATTGGTGATATTGTCGCAGCAGACAGTCGGATTATCGACTCGACGGATCTGGAACTGAACGAATCGGTTCTCACTGGTGAATCGTTTCCCATTGAGAAAAGTCCCCAGACGCCAGCGTCGAGGCCGGAAACGCCAAGCCAAGCGACCGACATGATGTTCATGGGCACGGTAGTGGTCAGGGGAAGCGCGCGTGGAGTGGTGGTCTCAACAGGCAAAAACACAGCCTTTGGGTCCATATCGAAGACGCTCGCACGAGCGCATCCCGAAACTGAGTTCCAAAAGGGCACGAAGCGCTATGGAAATCTCCTGCTGTATCTGACTTTTTTCCTTGCCGTCGGAATTTTCGGGTTTAATGCGTTAGTGGGGCACTCACTGCTAAACTCTCTCCTTTTTGCTTTGGCTGTCGCAATTGGTATAGTTCCTGAGCTGATGCCGGGAATAGTGACCATTGCTCTTTCGCGAGGGGCACACAAGATGGCGAAGGAGGACGTCGTTGTCAAACGACTTGCCTCTATGGAAAATCTCGGAAACATCGATGTTCTATGCACTGACAAGACAGGGACCCTGACCGAGGGAAAAATTGTCCTCTCCCAACTCGCGAGTCCTGATCAAATACCCGAGCCCAAACTTTTGCCGCCGGCGCTCGCTTGCAGCGCTGCAGTATTGGGAGAAACAGTGGTAGGTAATCCGATGGATGTAGCGACTTGGGAGTATGCGGTTCAGCATCACCTTGCAAATTCTGTCTCAGGGTACAAAAAGGTAAACGAGATTCCGTTTGATTATGAGAGAAGAATGATGTCCATAATCGCAAGGAGCGAAGGTGCACTCGTTCTGATAACAAAGGGTGCACCCGAATCGATTATTCAGCGTTGCAGCCAACTAGTATGGAGAGGCAGAGTCCAAGTGATGACGCAGGAACTCTTAAACAGTATAGAAGCCTATGTCTCCGAACTTTCGTCCCAAGGGCTTCGGGTCCTCGCAATATCGCAACGATACGTAGACGCTAAGAGTAAGTATAGCATCAACGACGAATCCAACTTGACCCTTCTCGGCTTACTCGTATTCACCGATCCGCCGAAAAAGGACGCGGCGCAAGCAATCGAGAAGCTTCGAGAGCTCGGCGTGGACATGAAGATTTTGACCGGTGATAACGAACTGGTCGCAAAGAAGACCTGTGAAAGTCTGGGCGTACTCGTAAAGAGAATTGTGACAGGACGCGATCTTACATCAATGAGCTGGGCTGAATTCAAGACCATGACAGAAGAGACGACCATATTTGCAAGGGTCACTCCAGAACAGAAGCTCGACATTATCAAGGCACTCAAGGAGAATGGTCACGTGGTGGGTTACATGGGAGACGGCGTCAACGACGCTCCAGCGCTGTACGAAGCCGATGCTGGAATATCCGTTGATTCGGCTGTCGACGTTTCGAAAGAAGCTGCCGACATCGTTCTTCTCAAGAAGGAACTTGGAGTCCTTGCCAGTGGAATCGAGGAGGGCCGAAGGACTTTCGGAAACACAATCAAGTATGTGTTGATGGGGACGAGCTCCAATTTTGGCAACATGTTCAGTGCCTCCGCCGCGTCCGTTTTCCTTCCTTTTCTTCCTATGCTTCCAATGCAGATACTATTCATGAACTTACTTTACAATGTATCCAACCTCACACTCCCAACCGATAACGTCGATCCGGAATATTCAAAGTGGCCAAAGCGCTGGGACATTGGGTTTGTGAGGAACTTTACACTCTTCTTTGGCCCATTCAGCTCTGTCTACGATTTCTTGACTTATGGAATCATGCTCTTCATTTTTGGCGCCTCAGCCTCGCTGTTTCAGAGCGCCTGGTTCGTCGAATCATTTTGGACCGAGGTGTTGATAATTTTTGTGATACGGACAAGACGACTACCATTTTTCACCAGTCGTCCAGGAAAGTGGCTTGTTGCTCTAACGCTTGGGGCAGTAGCCTTTGGGACCGTGCTGCCCTTTACATCGGTCGGGACGTTTATGGGCTTTGTTCCGCTCCCTGTGAGTTTCTGGGTTCTCAATATACTAATGACCTTGACATATCTCTTCCTTGTTGATGCAGGGAAGGTCTTCTTCTACAAAGTGTGCGGCTTCTAGAGGAGTTAGAAAATGCCCTATTCGGCGTTGTTTGATTGGTGGATAGCCACCATCAGCTGGAGCATTGCTTTTCCGATAGTCGTAAGCATCTATTTGTACCGGCACAAGAAACCGCGTGCCAACGAGGGACGTAAGTTTCGATTGCTGAGAGACTTTGCTTTTGTATGGTTTCTCTTCGCGCTTCTCGCCTTCTATGTTGTGTCTGTCAGCCTGGGTTCATATTTTCTCTTTTCGATTGGAAACCTAGCGTTCGAGATGCTCCTCGTGATATATGTCCTCTTAGCAAGTCGCCCTGATCAATAATCAAATAGCACTCGTGAGCTTGTCTCGATCTGACCTTGTTTGAATCAGATTTTTCACTCCAATGTTTTTTGGAATTGAGTTGAGTCCGTTTCGTAAAAATTCGTTTTCAAACTTGAGGTTCATTTTTGTTTGTCGAAAGCCGCCATTCATTAAAAGCGATCCATCTGCTGAATTAAAGAAGGGCTGCAGGACCAGGAAGAATCCGATTCCAAGGATTTGATAGCCAGTAACGGAAAGGTTCGTCGATGATCTCCAACTTGACTGATTGCTGAGTCTTGGAATAGCTCCGGAGTACTCGAGGCAAGAACCAAAAATTGTGTTCTACTTGTTCTCCTTGATTCGTTCTTTTATGTGGCTAATCTTATGTTCCAAATCCTCTTGCAAACGCAATAATCTCGTCCTCGAATCTTCGTCTGTGTCTTTTTCCTGAAGCTCTTGCTTGACTATAGATAGTTCATGCAAGTAGATTGCAAGCTGGTTCTCGAGTGGCTCTTCATCGTTTACCCTATAATCGCGTGCCTGCATATCTGATATCTAACTCCTATCTCTGCAAGTTAATTCAAGATGCCTTTCTCCCTGCTCTTGATGAGTGCATCCAAGCACAAGAGATAGTTGGGAGGTAATACGCTTTAAACCGAGCGGACGATTATCGGTATTGATAGCCACCGAAGCGAGCTGTTGCAATCAATATCAGAGTAATTCGATGCATGAATTGCGAAAGCCGTGTTCAGGTTCCAATTTTGTAGCGTGCCTTTATCCAGAAATCAAGGAGCAGGATAGATATTCAATCTTGAGAAGATAAGATTACGGGAGCTATTTAGGGCTCCCTCTGCGCCCGAAGTCACAAGCATTTTATCTTCGTATAGCATAGGCAAACAAGCACGGACGCGGATAGAGACAAAATAAATTGTTGATGCAAGCTCTTTCTTACTGAATGGTTGAGCTCGTAAAACTTCGCCTGGCGACCAAGTTAATCCTCAGTCAGTCACTCCGTCAACATGGAAATCTTACATTTACAGAGTGGCGCAAATCCTCTGGTTTTCGATTTCCCTTTTCTCCACACACTAGGCAGAGATCTCCACTGTGAAGCGTTACCGCAGGTATCTCCGGGTAGTCGGGATGCCTCTTACAAGTAATGCATGGCCTATAATCTAGTTTCCTTGTTGAAAGCAAAACCTGCGATTTACCTTTCATGACGATTACTCTCCTCCCATGACCTGCAACATGTCCTGTAGGGGCCTTGCAGGCTCACGATGAATGAATGTCACATCTACAGAGACTCCTTCGGAAGATAGAACTATGCTTGCACCGTCGAACGCACTTCTGTAAGTTTCATACTTCTTTCCTGTTCCTGTTATTATGGTCCGATCGACTCGTAGAATTTGCATGTCGAGCAACTCGCGCACGCGTCTGTAGCACGTGCTTATCGGGATGCCATTCTCGTGGCTGATCTCTTCTATTGATTTTGCATCTGACAACGTTGAGATCAGAATCTTTCTCGCGTAATCATCAGACAACGCCTCTAGGATTGCGACCTGTTTGTTTATCTGTTCGACTATCAAGTTGGGGCTATCGAGGTTCACGAAAGAGAGCCCCGAATATCAAAATGGCGTATTTTTCGCAATCGATCGGATGAAAACGTGCTAAACCGTCGCAGTCTGTTCTCTTTGTGGCAGAACCTCGATTGTGACCGAGTGTTCGCTAGATGATATCTTCGGACTCAAGCCTACACCTTCAAAGAGCGCTCTCATGTAGTTCACGTAAAAGACCGAACCAAGAGGACCAAGCCTGTGGAGCAATGTGATGATTCTCTTGCCATCTGTGTCCGCCTCGCCGAACTCAAATTGGCCCGCATATTCTGATAGCATTTCAAGATAGTCCAGGACAGTGTCCAAAGTCAACGCGCCGTGTTTCGCCAGGACGATCGACCTGGGGGTATCTGCCCCCGCCTCCATCCCTGCGCGAGCCACTTCCTTTTCGGATCCCGCCTGAAGCAATCTTTGAAAAGTAGCTGAGGATATTTTGATGAGCCCAAGCCTCCTGAAGAACCTCTCAAAGTCCGCATAAGCAAGAAGCTGCTGGTTTAGAATTGTGCTAATGCTCATGTTCTGCCTTTTTGCCTCGTCCTCGAGTGCCTTCAGAGCACGCTCGCTCATCCTGAATGACCTAGTTACTGTACGGTCATTCTTTGTATGCCTCGGCAATTGAGAACGGTACCGTGTTCCGAGTAGCCTCCTCCATTCATTAATCCCTTTCTATGCTGGTCGCGCAAACGCTCTTGTTCCCTTTCATTGAATAACGAGCAGAATTTCGAGAAAAACAGGTGAATAACGGACCCAAGCGCTCTGTCCTGAACTTAAACTTCTTTGGATCGAAACTTGCTGTTACGCTCCTGCGCTTTGTCCAATGCATTTCGTATTTCCTCAAAGGTCAGTTTCTTCGGGTCAAACTCGATCCGTATCATGTCGGTCGAATAATTGACCTTCACGTTCATGATTCCATCCAAACAGCATAGCGAGTCCTCGATCTTTGCGTAATCTCTGACGCGGTCTTCATTGCCAGCGTCCAGCCTCAATATGAGCGTCCCGCTCCTCTTATTCATGTGCGACGATATTACGACCACGCTCCCCATACAATTCTTGAACTGGAGTGTTTACTCCAAATGGTGCGGAAACTCTACTTATAGCCCGCGTATCTTTTGTAATAATTTGTATCCGAAAATCACCACATCGCTCAAATCTATGCAAACGAGGTGGTTTACAGGAAAGAATCGCTGCAAGCAATCTTCCATAGAAGAAAAGGGGAGCCTTATGATCAGCTGTGGGTGGTCGAATTCAGATCTGAGAATCGTACGCTCTATTTTTATTCCATCGAGTTAGGAAGAATTCTTGCTCTCTTGTGGTTGATTAAGCGGATCAAGGAGAATTAGTCAAAAATGCAGCAAGTGGTGCCTTTGAGATTTGGAGAAAATATCTGAGATTGCTAGTTACCTGGGAATACCAAACGAGCTGGTTCACCCGTACGGAAATTACAAAGCAAAGATAGGCTTGCAGGCGCTCCTAGGAAAGAAAGCTGAGGGAAACCAGCGATCAAAACTTGTGCTGGTCACCTCCATGACCCCGACCCCTTTCGGCGAAGGGAAGACGGTGATCGCGATTGGGCTCGCTTCAGCATTACACCGACTGGGCTTAAGATCTGTCGTCTGCATCAGGCAACCCTCGCTCGGTCCGCTGTTCGGGATCAAAGGCGGTGCGGCAGGCGGTGGAAAATCAACGGTCGAACCGATGAATGAAATAAACATGCGCTTCACTGGAGACATAGATGCCGTAGCGTCGGCTCATAACCTGCTTTCAGCGGTCGTGGACAATCACATCTTTCATGGCAACGAGCTTGAGATAGACCCAAAGTCCATCACTTGGCGGAGGACAGTGGACATGAATGATCGTGCGTTAAGGCACATTGTCGTTGGCCTAGACCAGAGGTCGAAGAACGGTGCTCCTCTGTCAAGGGATGACGCCTTCGTCATCACAGCGGCCTCCGAAGCGATGGCGATTCTGTGCCTCGCCCAAACCTATCGTGATCTCAAAGAGCGTTTAGGCAAGATGATAGTTGGGTTCAATCGCTCGGGTCTGCCGGTTAGGGCAGGTGACCTCGGAGTATCCGGCGCGATGGCGGCGGTCTTGAAAAATGCGATGGAGCCAAACCTCGTGCAGTCCAGCGACGGATCCCCCGCGTTAGTTCATGGCGGTCCCTTTGGAAACATTGCAACAGGAACATCGAGCTTGGTTTCGATTCAAATGGGCCTTGCTTATGCTGATTACTGCGTTGTCGAAGCCGGGTTTGGGAGCGATCTCGGCGCCGAAAAGTTCTTTGACATCGTGGCAAGGGTCGGAGGATTTCGAGTGGATGCGGCTGTGATAGTGGTATCGATCAGGGCTCTAAAGTATCACAGTCAAAGTTCAGAGAAGAGCTATAATGCGAATGTGAGACGGGAGGAAAAGAGTCAGCTTCAAAGCTCATTGCCGGGAAGTCCGCTGAATGGAGGCATACAGAACTTGGAAAAGCATGTTGAAAACGTAAAATCATTCGGCCTTGCTCCCGTGGTTGCCCTAAACCGCTTTGCCTCCGACACTGACGCAGAAGTCAATCTTGTACGTGAGGCATGTCTGTACATGGGGGTTCAGTTTGAAGTTTCAAACGTATTCAGCCAAGGCGCTCAAGGAGGACTGGCTCTCGCGCAGCTTGTTGCTGAAGCAGCTCAAACGAACTCTCACTCAAACTTAAGGATCTATGAGTCTGACGACTCGTTTGAAGAAAAAGTTGAGAAGGTGGTCAAAAAGATCTATGGCGGGAGCGGCTTCGCTTATACCCCCGCGGCACTGCAAGACCTTGATAGGATTCAGAAGCTCGGATTTGAGAAACTTCCCATTTGCATGGCAAAGACTCCACTTTCGCTTTCTGACGACCCAAAGGTTGTGGGTCGCCCGGACGCATTCTCCGTGCAACTCCACCACATAGGAATTTCAGCTGGCGCGGGTTTCGTCATTCCCTACATGGGTGAGATCATGACGATGCCCGGGTTGCCGAAACATCCAGTTGCTGAAAGAATCGACATTACAGACTCTGGAGAAATTACCGGGTTGTTTTGATGAATCTGCGGAAGAAGGAAACAGATAGTATGTTTCTGCCCAAGACTCCAAACTGTTGTGAGCCCTATTCATAAGATCCGGCGTGTCGCAAGCAACAAACTAGGAAGCGGTCGAGCTCCGCCTCCTCCTCCTCTCGGTTCCAAAGGATTAAATTGAGACTAGCAATGTGAATGATCAGGCATCCAAAATGAGTGAAATTTCAGTACTCTACTTTGGCAGGCTGAAGGAAATTGTGGGCAAGAGGCAGGATAGGGTCAAAGTGGAGGATGCAAGGTCAGCAAGCGATCTCATCGAGATGATATCAGATCTTCACGGGAAGAGTTTCAAAGACTTCGTGTTTGATTCGAAGGGAAAGCCCAGGGCAGGCCTTGCTTTCGCGGTCAACGGAGACACCGTAGACGAGTCCCAACTTAAGAAGATAAAGTGCGGTTCAATTAGAGAATTTGTTATACTTCCTCCAATCAGCGGCGGATCTAAGTAGCTAGCAAAATCAATTTTTCTTGCGCGCGCCCGAATAACTGACTCATCGCATTTTGTAAACTTAAATCGCCCGCTGGCGTCCTTTACTAAACCGTGTAAGCTGTCTAACATGGACACACAACACGCCGTCTTGGTTGTTTCGGCCGAAGTCATTCCGGGAAAGGATGATGAGTTCAACAGTTGGTACGACGAGCACCACATTCCGTCCTTCTCGAGTAAGATGCCCCACCTCAAATCGATCAGGCGTTATTACTCGAAGAAATCGAATCCTCAGTCGATAGCAATCTACGAATATTCTACGATGGACGAACTAAAAATCTCTCTCGCTAGCAAAGAATCAGAAGACGCTGGAAAAGATGCAGACGCTCAATTAGGGAAGCTCGTAAAGTCGTTCACTTATAACAGGTACTTGCAGACCCACTCTACAGGCTGAAAGGATTGAAATGTGGAATTTGAGGATCGTTTAATTCATTCGTCTTCGTGTGCCCTTTCGACCTCATTCAGAAGCGCCTAGCGAGCGAATCTTTTCGCGAAGCAAGACCTCAACTGTGGCTCCCTGGGTATGATCACCTTCTACGCGATCCCTCAAGAGTAGCCGGCCATGGTATCTCTCCACGACCAGTGCATAAATTATCGACATTCCAAGACCGATGCCCTTCTCCCCACCCAGGTACCGTGTGAATATCTTCTTTTTCAACTCGTCTGGCACGCCCCTGCCGTGATCGCTTATCGTAATCTTGAGATAAGCCAATCCGTCAGAGACCACCTGCTCGACGCATGTCTCAAGATAGACCTCGCTTCCACTTGTGAACTTTACAAAGTTGGAGTAGAGGTTGACAAAGACTTCAGTAAGGAAATCGTCGGCAAGGACCTCCACTCGGTCTAATTGCAGGCTTGGTGAAACTGCTCTTGATTCGTGTATCCTCTTGTCAGGGCTCGCACTTCGTATAACAGACATTGCCTTGTCCAGCCGATCCAAAATCGGCACGGGCTCAAGCTCGACCTCGTGCTCTGACAGTACCAGCCCCAGCCTCCTTGCCCTCTCCAAGAGATCTATCGAATAGCGCATCGAAGCAAGAAGCGAATCTACCATCAATCGCAGATCTTCTCTGTCTTTGAGCTCCTCGCGCAGCATCTCCGCACTCAAAAGTCCAATCTGATTGTAGTTTCGGATGTCATGAGTCATGATATCCTGAAGGAGCTCTGCCCTCCTTCGCATCTTTTCCTCCTTTTCCAAAGAGAGTTGCAGGTCGCTCTTCGCACTCTGCTCTGCACACCGCAGTTCGCTCTCATGCCAGAGCTTTTCAAAGAAAGTAACATAGGAGCTGACCGTGGGCCTGCTCCTCGAATAAATCGCAGAGCCCACTGCGTCCTCGAACTCTTCGCTCGAGCCGTTCTTGAGCTCGATCACGAGTGATGCCCCTCCGTCAACCACTAGAATGATGAGTTGAGTCTCCGTGGACGATCTGTCTATTTCTCGAAAAAGCAAGACGGAGGAATCCTGTGACTCTTCGTCTCGATTGAGCCATGTTGTTTCTTCAATTAACTTGACTGTATTTCGAATTTGTTGATCGAAGGGAGCTAGGATTTTAGCACTGATGCATTTCCTCATCGAGGCTTGCAATATCGCGTCTACGACGTCAATCTTTTCACAACTGTGGAAGGCCCGCTGGGTCGGAAGCATCAGGAGTATTTCGCGAGATGTTGTCTCAACAAGTTCGACGAGTTTTCTTCGTATCTCTTTCGGATTGTGTATGACCTCAATTTGACCTTCGTCCTCTGATCTGCCCTCCTCTATGTCCTTGATCCTCCTTTCAACGTCAACAGAGTTGATCCAAAGATTTTCGAACAATGTCTCATAGCGCTTTACAAAACCCTGCTCCCCGCACACTACCAGCTGAGAGGGAGTGTGGCTTTCCTCGGTCCTCGCGAGGGTGAAGTAGAGCGAGGTAGAATCGACGATTGTAAAGTTGATTGGAGGAACGTTAGGGCAGTGACGTATCTGTATTCCGAGCTCAAGGAGGCCTCTCAAAACTTGGACCAGCACCAAGTCTTTTTTTTCCATTGTTACGAGGTATCTCAAGCCAGTCGCGCTGGCATTGTCGTTATAGTTTTGAAGGGCCTTCTTGTACGAAGGCAGCAGGTTGTCATAAGCAAACTGCAGAGCCTCCATATTGGAGAACATCGAGAGGCCGGATCTTGAAGCTTCGCTCGCTTCCTTTATCCTTTGCACCACCTTTTCCGGGTCTTGAAGGAGCTCAGTCTTCCTTTGCTTAGAGTATTGTTCACTCGCTTTATCTGTTGATTTTTCAAACTGAGTGAGGCACGCATTTCTCGCCAGCGTGTCACGATTACTCTCTATTGGTTTTGTTTTGGAGCTTTCGCTAACGGTGATATCGCCTCTGCCGGTTTCTACTTGCTGCACCTCTATAGAATTAGTGCTCTGCGCCCTAGTTAATGAGCTCACGAATTGCGAGAATTTGCCGGCTGTGCTCCAGCTACTTATGCTTACATAGAAAACTATTCTAAAAATTGGAAAAGCACTTTTGCTTTGATCGTAGTATCTTACGTGATGGTAAAAAGATCTACTCTTGGGTCTCATTGCCTTTAGCTTCAGCATGCTTGCTGAATCAAGGGATAAATTTTGGAACTTCTTGGTTGCGGCAAATGATGTTGCAGATTGCTATAGAATCTGGAATTGTAGAATCGCCACAATTCTAGGCGATATCAGAAAGCTCAGTTGCAGACCACATGCGAAAGAGAGCGATTGACGAAGAGGAGTTAAGGCTGAGTAGCACGAAGCTTGAAGCAAATAACAAATCTGAGAGATGTGCTGCGGCCGACTTTTGATTTCATGATGCCCGCCTCCTCTAATGTTCTCATAACGGAAACGCATTTTTAGCCATCGATCATCTTTCCTCCACCGGAACGAGAACACTAGAGAGGCAATTGTGCCATGCACCTCTCCGAGCGAGAGATTTTGATTGGTAGTTACAAGCACGCCGCGTACAAGGCCTGTTACTGGACTGAGCAGAGCCTTAGGACGGGCGGCCGCCGGCAATGTTACAAGCACAACTTTGGCATCAAGAGCCATCAGTGCATCCAATCAACTTCATTCAGAGGATGCAACATTGCATGTACTTTTTGCTGGCGTGACATCGAGGAAAGGCAGTACAGCTTCCAGAAGACAGACGACCCTGACGAGATCGCGGAGCAGCTTGTGACGACGCAACAGAGGTTGATCGAGCAGCATCTTCCATTTGCCCTTGACAATTACGAGAACATGATCCGAGTGATTTTTGCTCTCGGTCGCGAGGCTCGGGCGCTATCGATTCCTGAGATCTCTGAACGCGCCAGCATTTCGAGAATGCGCGTCAAAAACTCGCTAAACGACCTGAAGAATGCGGATGTCGTTCTCGAAGTGAGAGAAGCCGGAGCGCCGACAAAATTCCTTCTTCGCAAGGATCTGGTCGGTGAAGCTTCTACTTCCCATGAATCCTCTCAAGGTATAGTCGAGCGACTAGTTGCATCAAAGAAGGACATAATCGACGTCCATCTCGAGGCCGCAAACCCAAAACATGTTGCAATCTCCTACGATGGTGAGCCGACAATGTACGAGAGAATTGGAGAGCTCATAGGAGAATTTCGCCAGCGCGGACTTTCCACTTTTGTTGTGACCAACGGAACCTTTCCTGAGCGAATAATCAGGCTGAAAGATACCGGGAACCTTCCCACGCAGCTGTACGTGACGCTCGCGGCGCCTGACAAGGAAACGTATCTCAAAGTGTGTTCAAGCGCCAGACCGTTCTTCCCCGTGAACCCAGACCATTGGGAGAGGCTGAACAAGACTCTCCGAATCCTGTCAACGCTTGACTGCAGAACAGTCATACGGATTACTTCCGTGAGAGGCGTCAACATGATCAAGCCGCAGCTTTACAGACAGATTGTCCAGAACGCGTCACCGAGCTTTCTCGAAGTAAAGGGATTTTCAATCACTGGCAACGCCCCGCGGATCTCGGAGCGGCTTGGTAGAACAACTGTCGGGTACAAAGACCCCGGACTGCTAAAAGCAGCGTTGGAGTATGCTCCCACGCATGAGGAGATGATTGATTTCGCGCGAAAGATATCTGATGATTTTGCACTTTTCCCACTGATCAGCCAGAGCGAACTCAACCGCCAAGTGCTGATGGGCGTCGCCTGGAAGGATTCATCTAACGTACAGATTGATTTCCATTCTGAATTGTAACGTAGACACCACAGCGTATTCTGCTCAAGGCCCGTGAAAGTTCTAATTTATGATGGCGTTGCCCACGTAGAGGCTGTTGTTGTAAACTTTGATGTCATATTCGGGCAATCTCGAGGGAGGAGGGCCTCCTGTCACCGCACCGTTTGCCGCGCTAAAGTACCCCGCGTGGCACGGGCAGTAGAGCTGCGAGGACGTATAATTCACGCTGCATCCCGCATGAGTGCAGATAGCGCTGAAGGCCTTCCAAGTGCCGTTGTAGTTTACTACGATCGAGCTTCCAAATGTGGGGTGATTGAAGTAGGCGTAAGTCTTCCCATTCAGTGCGCTCAGGGGAGCTAGGAGGATGTAGCCGCTCGGCGGACCACCCTGTGCAGTAGTTGAGGACGACGAGGATCGACTGGAACTGTTTGTCTTTGACGCAGTTGTCGTGCTTCCGGCAGAGCCGCTGCTCATTGCCGAACTCTGTGCTTGAGTACTTTGAGAAGATGGCAAGGATGCTGATTGTTCAGATGTCTGCGTGAGCAAAGATGGCAGTGTCAATTCGCTGGCCGCACCGGCTGGAGCAGTTGAGCCTAGTTTTTCAATCAGAGCGGCAACTCCTCCAACGGCAGCGATGCCCATCACCCCTGATATCGCGATGCGCCTAAGAAAAGTCCGCCTGTCCAAAGAGATGCACCGTCACTTTACTTTCAGTCCATAGTAGGCGACGTTCATAACAAGGACGCTCACGGTCGAGAGTATCATCACGCCCGAAAACAATATCGGGATGTTTGACGCGGAGGATGCGGCGTGAATAAGCGCAAGAGCTATGAGTACGATTGAAAAGGAGCTATGAAAGAGGAGCGAATCCTTAACCGTTTCTAGAAATGCGCTTCCTGTGAGCCAGACAATTAGAGCAGTTGCAAACGTCGCATAACCAAAGACAATTCCGATGTTTATCGGAAAAGAGACGTAGTAGCTTACGTGGAGTATGATGAAGATTCCGGCAAGAGCAGATATGGCGATGTGCACTGCGCGTATCGCAGCAAGATTTCTGACGACCTTCAGAATCTTTCCTCTCAGGACCATGAAGATGGCGGAGACTCCAGCGAGGGCGACGCCGGCGAATCCAAAGATGTCACCGGGAGCCACAGCTGGAAAAACCATGTGACCTGATGCACCCCCCCCCGCCTTTCTTCCTGCTTTCTCTGATGGTGGTCAGTTAGGGAACACGGTAGTGTCTTCTAGTCGTCGGGACCGCCACCGTCATCGCCATGCGAAGTAGTATTCGGCGGCGAACTGGTGAGTAGACCGGTTGAATTGCCACTCGAACTTGAGCTACTCGTACCCAAAGTGGATGTCGAGGTCGAGTTGGTTGTTGTCGCAGTTGTTGTCGCCAATGCAGTTGTCGTAGTTGAATTCACGCTCGATGACGACGTGCCACTCGTGGTAGTTGAAGCAACTCCCGAATTACCGAAATGTTGCAATTGCGGCTGAAGATTCAGCGCGTGGCTTGCCGCGGGGTTGAATGCAAATATGACGACCGAACCCACGGCCGTCAAGACTAGTAATGTTAGGATTGAGGCCAGTGTAATCTTCTTCAATCTCTTTCATTTACCTCCTATGCTGCAGAATTGCTCTCGCAATTCTTGCTTGCTTTCGCATGTCGATTCCTCTTTGTCTGTTTGCCGATTTGCTCTCTTTGTCATAGGATTCGGCAGGTCAAGAACCTCTCCCTGTCTTTAATGATCGGCTTTTTCACGCTTTGAAAGAGAATTTCGCTGTTAAAGAAACGGAATTGCGCGTCTATGGCCTGACTTCAGTTCTGTGATTCTAGGAGATTAGAAGGCCTTTAGAATCGCGGTTCTAGGACGCCCTATGGAATAGGTTTTACTGGCGTCGATTTCGTGCTAGGGACTGATTCTAGTTTGGAAATTTCCCTAAGGAGTATTTTTCCATGCCTTTACCGTCTCATACCACATCACGACTAGAGCAAACCCACCTATCAGGTATGTCCAAAGATAGTAGCCGTTCATTGAAAACCCAGCAATGAAAACCGTAAAGTAGGCAAAGATCACGGAAAGCATGACCGTGTAGAGAAGAAATCTGGGGATGATGTACGAGCCTATTTTGAGGAACTGCTCGAGTGTCTCAACCTTTACCTCCTTCACCAGGACGTAGTCGCCTGTCATTTCATCTCGCCGCGCGAGACCGAGGGACACCAGTTTCTCTAGATGGTACTGCGCCAGTGCAGGGCTGTTCAGTTTCAGATTGCGCTGAACTTCCTTTATGCTTGACCGCTGAACTTTGAAGATGTAGGTGTAGACGCGAAGCGTGTTCCCACTCAACTTTGCGTTTACTGACGGGTCTGGCAATTGTGAATCAGCGGTGCTGGGCGCTCTTTTCAAAGTCAGGCCAATTTAAGCATCTTGTGTTTAGAACAGTGTTCAATTGTTTACCTTACGCTTGAAGTAATGTCCAGAACCTGAAATTGTAAAAGGACTGCTAAGATAAACGCAGTCGGTCCGCATGAAATTTCTTTCAAAGGTTGAAAAAACGCATCATTATAGCGGGCTGCTGTTTCACTGGTGGTATCAGACGCATGGTGAGGCAAGATGAACGGTAAAGCAAAAACTGTATCTGTAGTCGCGGCCGGAATTCTTCTGGCCGCGGGCATAATTGGCGGTGTGACGGTGCTGCAGCGTGCCGGAGTACTTCCCGAGATAACGGGCACTAGCCTAACCCAGACTTTCGTTTCGTCATCTTACTCTACCACCTCTTCTGTTTCGTCCTCCCTGAGCACCGTCAGCTCGGGCTCCTCAGGCCAGCAGGGAGGAAGCGGATCTCTGGTCATTTTGTTACATGATCCGCCGAACGTTCCGCTAGGAGTAACAGCAGTTTTCGTCTCGTACTCTGGCATTGCAATTCAACCGTCGCAAGGGCCAAGCTGGATTGAGCTAAATCAGAGCGGCTCGATCGACTTAATGTCTGTTGTGAACTTTACCCAAACCATTGCAAACGTGAAGTTGATGGAGGGCTCATTTGACATGCTGAGGATGAACTTGAGTTCTGTGGTTGTGACCTTTAATTCTAGAAATTACACAGCCTACGTTCCCACTGCATACTTGACCGTGCCAATCGCGGGCGGCCTCCAAGTACAAAACTTGGGAACCAGCGGCGCAGTGATCGATGTATCGCCAACGATCATCAAACATACTTCCTACAATTCGACGGGGGCAGCATCAGTCTCTTTCTCGATGGTGCCTTCTGCAAAAGCGTATGTGGTTCCACCTTCTCAGCTTGTGAGCTCGCATCTTCAGGTGGGTGACAGGGAAGACCTCCGAAATGAAAACTGGCTAACGACAGCCATCAGTACAACAGACAACCAGACTTCTTTTGAGATAGCCTCAGCTGCCCTATCCAATTCTAGTTTCTACATCACGATCAAGAACACTGGAAATACCTCAGTGTTGATAGGGAGTATTTTCATCACATCCAACGCATCGCAGACACAGGGCCTGGAAGGCAGTGATGGAGTTGACATCGGAAGTTCTTCAATACTCTTTACTGTGTTATCAAATGGGTCTCTTAGCCCCTTTGCGAATTATGGCGAAGGGGACAGCGGCGATCAGCTCCAGCACTCGGCTAACTTCGGGTACAACCTATCTTCTCATTCTTATGCGACCTTTAGCTACATAGGTCATATTCCACCCAGCGTGAACAGCACAACAAGCGGAGAAAGCGAGAGTGGTGTGAGCGACAACGCAATCGGAGTATCGATGAATAGCAATTTCAACAACTCGCAAGAGGCCCAGAATCCCGCAGATGGAGGAAATAGTACTACTTCAACCTCTGTGAGCACAAGCACTTATTCAGCTTCCAGCCAATCAGCCATTTTAGATGGAAGCTCCAATGGATTGCAAATTATTCGCGGGCAGTCATACATAGTTGGTGTAATCTCTGGCGACATCACAACTTCAGCAAGTGTAACTGCCGCCTGACTTATGTACGCCTGAAGCGAGTGCATGATGAAGAACCCCTGGACTTGCATGGGGATTGAGACTCTCACAGGCTTGGATTAGATCTGTTGATTAACCTCGAAAGCTTCTAGTAGAAGGAGAGTGGAGCTAATGGGGGAGTTTCTTTGAGCAGCCAAGCTTCTGCAAGAATCGAGAGGGCAGAGGCAAGAGACACACCCGGCATTTTGAATCTCATGAAGGTCGCCGGTCTCACGACCGCAGGGTTGGATAAAGCCGAACTGTGGGTTCTGAGAGAAGAGCGAGCGTGGAAGCATGAAGATACTGGGGACGAAGGCGACATTGTCGGCTCTGTTGGCCTAGAGATATGGGGTGGAAAGCAGGGAGTGCTCCGTTCTCTGGTAGTTGAGAAATCCCACAGAAATCGAGGTCTGGGAAGCATCCTTGTGCGGCACGTCATCCAATCCGCAAAGTCGATGGGCTTGAATGAAATTTTCTTGCTAACCGAAAAGGTAGCATCATATTACGAGAGGTTCGGTTTTAAACCGCTTGAGAGGAACAAAGTCAGAGGGGAAGTGTTGAATTCGGACGAGTTCAACGGTGCCTGTCTTGAATCCGCGACCGTCATGCGACTGGAACTTCAAGCAACCCAATGGAACTAAGAATAACAACTTGGAAATTCAAAGAGGATAAATTCTTACGCAGGTTTCTTTCTTTATCCTGGCAAGGAATAATTTCAATGCCTCCCTTTCTGGTGTCTCCTTCCAAATTCCGGAATGTTAAGAGGAAGGAAACAAAATCGGTGGGAGGAATCTATGGGAGACTCGAGCCTAAGCGAAGAGAAGACATTCGCACAGGATCTTTTGTACTGTCGGAAGTCATTTTGAAAGATGCAATCGCAAGCTAGTAAGAAATTCAAAAGAGCGGACAGAATCCGTTCTCATCAACCTCATCGAATAGACTTCAGTGCCGCAACATCTCCTGAAAAGACACTTGCTATGTTTGCCATAGTCGTCGTGATCGCTTTTGCACTCGTTCTGTCATACTCGTACTTTTTGGAGAGGACGCCTCAACGAGGCATTCAGACGGTGACCTCGACGATCACCAAGGCATTCACAATTGTTTCAAGGACAATGGTCACGGGTCCGCCCAATCAGACCAAGGCAGCAGGCTTTGACGCTGTGGCAATCTACATAGAGGCGAATGCAAGCGTCGTCACCGTATCCGGAAGCACCAGCTCGGGGCTGGTTGTAGGTTCTGGCTTTGTCACTGCATACCAGAACTCGACATACATACTCACGAATTTTCACGTGGTGGATTCCGTGTCCGACATCACAGTGACGTTCTGGGATGGGAACTCTTACCCGGCGAGGATGATCGCGTCGGATCCTTACTCTGATCTAGCAATTCTGACAACCGAGGCGCCCCACTTTGAGTTTCCACACCCTCTGTCATTGTATCCTTCTTCTTTTCTCAATGTCGGTCAGACCGTAGTCGCCATTGGTGCTCCCTTCGGACTGTCCGGGTCCATGACTGTAGGCATCATAAGCCAGCTTGGGAGGACACTTCAGGATCCGACAGCGGGCAACTTTTCAATCGCTGCCGTGATACAGTTCAGCGCCCCGATCAACCCGGGCAACTCTGGTGGCCCCTTGCTTGACTCGAACGGGGACGTGGTCGGCATAACTACCGCGGTCGTCCAGAGCTCGCAGGGGGTCGGCTTTGCGATACCATCGGATACGATAAT
>Ga0070737_10001141_pt1 | contig 41126 bp, 37 predicted proteins | sample Coa_R1_10_FD_66438 | JGI IMG/M metagenome (GOLD analysis project Ga0070737, IMG submission 66438) | Surface soil microbial communities from Centralia Pennsylvania, which are recovering from an underground coalmine fire - Coalmine... | ecosystem: Environmental > Terrestrial > Soil > Unclassified... | reverse complement strand
GCCGCTTCGCCCTGCTGTTCACGTTGTCAGCCTGTCAGCTTGCCAGCTTGTCACTTTGTCATCTTCAAGCGGAGACAGACGCCAAGGCAGATGAGGAAACACTGCATCGAGCGGGGCTGCCGACCGAGGAATCGAGTTTGTTGGCGCTGTTCCGCAAGCGCACGCCTGATGCCGATTCGCAAGCACGCATCCAGGCGCTGATCGCCCAGCTTGGCAGCGATTCGTTTGCCGATCGCGAGGAAGCCAGCGCAGAACTGGTGACGTACGGCGTGGCGGCAGTGGGTCTGCTACGTAAGGCGGCGCATCATGCCGACCTCGAAATCCGCCGGCGAGCAAAAGATGCACTGGGGCTCATCGAACAAAACGATCTCGCCACCGACGTGTTGATCGCGGCGCTGCACGTGCTGGGACGCCGTAAGCCGGCACAGCTGGCCGAGGTATTGTTGGACTATGCCCCGCACGCTGTTGATGTCGACCTCACCGAGGAATTGTGCCTGACCCTCGCTTCGGCCGGCGCCGATCCGCGTCTGGTGCAGGCATTAACCGATAAATCGCCTATCAAACGAGCCATTGCTGGCGCGGTCCTGGCCCGCAGGGGCTGCCATAAGCAACTCTCCGCTGTGCGCCGCCTGTTGCATGATGCCGATGCCCAGGTCCGCTGCCGTGTCGCTCTGGCCCTGGTGGAGGCGCGCGACAAAGCGGCTGTTCCTGTGTTGATCGACCTGCTCGCGGAGTTGCCGATTATAGAGGCCGAACATGTGGAATCGATGCTCTTGCAGCTTGCCGGCGATACGGCGCCGAAAGGTACTCTCGACTCCCGTAGCAAATACCGTGCTGCCTGGGCTGAGTGGTGGAAGCAGCACGGCGACAGCCTGGATTTGGCGAAAATCAAGTTAGCGCCGAACTGGCGTGGCTACGTGCTGGCAGTTTGCATGACTACCATGCGCGGCCGAGGCGTCCGAACCAACGGCTGCCTTCTCGAGCTGGATGCCCTGGGCCGCCTGCGCTGGCAGATCAAGGATTTGTCCTGGCCCGTGGATGCCCAAGTCCTCGATGAAAAACGGGTTTTGGTGACCGAGTATCGGCTGTGCCAGGTGACTGAACGCAATCACGACGGCGACGTTCTGCGCCGCTTTAATGTCCCGGATCTTCCTTTGGCAGCGCGGCGTCTGCCCAACGGCAATACGCTCATCACCACTCAAAGCCGCGTCTTCGAGGTGGACCGTGACAACAAAGAAGTGTTGACGATCTGCACCAACGGTCTTTCTCGATTCGTCACCGCCTGTCCCTTGCCCGGCGGAGAGATCGGCATTTGTTATCGCAACGGCGAATTCGTTCGCCTGGACCGCAACGGCAAGATGCTGACCTCGTTTCGCGTCGGCCGCCTGTTCCGTCCCTACGGCATGCACATCCAGGGACTGCCCAATGGAAATATCCTTGTGCCCCTGTATTACGATAACAAAATCGTGGAGTTTACCAAAGACGGCCGGGAAGTCTGGTCGGCTTCGTATCCGCAGCCGATGTGTGCCCAGCGTCTGCCGAACGGCCGCACCTTGGTTGCGAGCTACGGCAACACGTACTTTGCGGAATTGGACAAGAATGGACACGAAGTCCGGCGCCGGAACTGCGATGCACCGCTCTTGAACGTACGCGGAAGGTAGACGATAAGGAGAGAAAATGAATCTTCTTACAACTTTTTCTGGCTCGCTGATGGAGGGCTTTCTGCCGCGCGGCTGGGATCTGGCAAAGATCGATCGCCTCGCCGCCGTGCCGACCGAACAGGCGACGGCACGGCAATCGTGGTGGCATCCGCACTTCGAGCCGGTGCCGTGTGCCTCTGTTGAGGACTTTGACACCTACATGGGCCACGAAATAGCCCGCGAGATCGTGCTGGCGCGGCAGGCAGGCCGGCCCATTGTCTTCATTCTGCCGGTCGGTCCGATGGGCATGTATCGCTGGACAGTATGGTTCCTCAAGGAGTGGGACATTTCCTGCGAGCACGTCCACGGTTTCAACATGGACGAATGGTCCGACGCCGAAGGAATGACGCTGCCGCCGCAGACGCCGGGCGCCTTTCAACATGCGATGGAACAAGCATTCTATGGCCCGTTGGGCAAGAACACCGTGCCGCCGCGGCAGCGGCATTTCGCGGTGAAAACGGAGCTGCCCAGCTACGCCGAGCAGATTGCCGAATTGAAAAAACAGGGCGCCAGGCTGGTGACGGTGTTCGGTATTGGCCGGGTCTGTCACATCGCCTTCTGGGAGCCACATTTCGCCGCCGAATTTACCAACGAAGCGGAGTGGAAAAAGCAGACGCACCGGCTGGGAGCGCGGCTGCATCCGTTAACGATCGAGCAAAATGCGCTAACGAGTTTTCGCAGCCGTACCACGCTGGTACCAGCGTTTGCCAACACCATCGGCCCGGCCCTGTTTCTGGCCGCTGATCGCATCATCGGCGGCGCCGACGGCATTCTCGGCCGCGGCATGCAGTGGCAGGGGTTGTCGCTGCGCATGACGCTGTTGCACGAGCCGACGCCGTGGATACCCAGCAGCTACATGCCGACGCTGCCAGGACGTTTGTTCTACCTGCGTGAACTGGCCGAGCCGCTGACAGCGGAGTGTCATTAAAGTTAGCCATGACGTAGAGCGGCAACGCGAACACGCTCCGTTCCACGTCGTGGCTAGCCGCTACCGCCAACGTGGCCATCGGGGTGCAGATGATTGAGATAATGCAAGAAAGCGCGCTCAAAATCTGCAAGGGGCTGGCCGGTTAGCTCGCGGAACGCCTCCAGTGGGTCGACGCCGCGCTGTAGGCGGTGCACATAGGTATCAAGGGCCGATGTGCCGAGCAGTTTGCGATCGAAAGTCAGATAGAAAGCCAGCGCCCACGAAGCCAGATAATAACGATCGGATACTTGTCTATCGCCGTTGTGGGCCACCAAAAACTGGTCCGCTTTGGAGCGCAGCAAGTCGGCCACGGGCAAGAGTGCGTTCTGGGCCAACGCCCGGCGGACGGCTTCCAGTCGCTCCCGGTCGGCATGGCCGATGCGCAGCTCTCCCACCTCGAAAACGGCTGTCTCGAAAATTTGCGCCAGCCCTTCGTTGAGCCAGCGCGGCACTCCTCCTTCTCCTCCCAAGTTTTGGGAGGAAGGTGGCGGATACACGAAGTTCAGCAAATAAGCGTGAAACGCTTCGTGGAATAGACGCTGAAACAACCGCTGGCGGGCGCGAGCGCACGTCTCTTGGTTGTGTACCTCGGCAGCCTGAATACGGCGGCATTGCTCGATCAGGGCCGCTTTCAGCTCGGCGGGAATATCGCCTTTGTAAGCCTTGCGCAACTCTGCTTCGCACTTCGTCACTTTCTCGCGCAACTGAACGTGTTCATTGTGAAGGCGTTGTAGTTCCGCACTCATCTGCTTCCAGTCGAAAGCGCAGATGATCTGATTCTTCTCGGGATCGAAGAAAGCGGGGTTGAGCAAGCTCCGTCCCTGGCCACGCACCAGCGCCTGATAGTCGGCCCGCGATTGCGGCAGCAAGATGGTTGTCGGCCGGCCCTTGGCGCGCGGCGGCAGACAGCGGGCGTAGGCCGCGTACACCTGTTCGAGCTGTTCAGCAGCGACGACAACAATGCGCCGCGAAGCGTTGGATTCCAGCTCAAAATGAGTAGAGCGATAGGCCAGCGCCTTGGTCTTGCCGCCGCCGCGCCACGGTGTCTCCTGGAGTTGAATCTTATCGGTGCCAGGGATAGCCGTCTCCTCGGACTCGATCGCTTTCCAGGGATCGGGCATTCGGCGATGCTCTTCGCGCAACATCTCGAAACGCTGCCGCAGTTTTTCGTGTTCGTCATCGGGCAACATTTCAACGCGGGCAACCTCCTCTTCGCTGAAGTGGACGCGATAGAAAACGGCGGGCCGACCGGGATTGCGAAGGATACACCACATCTGCACGCCGCCGCCGCGCTGGTAAACCAGTCCGTGATAATTGATTCCATTTTTGAGATAGACAATATCGTATTTCCAGTCATCGCCGCCAACAGGATTGTCGGCACCGGCGACTCCGCTTAGGAGCAGTAAGGAGACGAACAAGATGCGCTTCATAGCAAGACCCTCTTGGCGAACGGCTGGCGTGAGCTGGCTGGTGGGAGGTGGCCAGCCGACGGACGCCTGTTGTTCGCCTACTCCGCGCGGCGCAATTCGACAATGATGCCGCCGAGTTTCAGCAAGCGATGTATGGCGGAGAACCACATTTCGCGTTCCCAGTGCAGGCCGCACGCGCCGCAGACCTGGCGCAACTCGGTGCGATTGTAGGTGCGGCAATGCCACAAGCGGCTGCACAGGACCCCGGTTAGCGTGTCCTCGGTGGACAGAAGCAGTAGTTTGCCGCCTTTTTGCAATACCCGCGCCAATTCGCGCAGGCCGGGCCGCGGATCGGGCAGATGTTCCAGCACCCAGCCGCACACCACGGCGTCAAAAGAGGCATCGGCATAGGGCAGGCGTGTCAGGTCGGCCACGGCATGGCTGACGCGCGCACTGCGGAGCCGGGCACGGGCGCGGAGCAGCATGTGCGGCGATAGATCGAAGCTGGTGAGGAGGGCATCGGCGTCCGCAGAGCGGAGCAGGAAGCGCGAATAGCGGCCATTGCCGCAGCCAGCGTCGAGAATGCGCTTGCAGCCGCGCACGTCGAAACCACCGGGACGAATGAGTCGGCCGGCCAGTGCCTCGTGACCTGTCACCAAACCTGTTACCGCCGTCAGCGCACCGGGCAGGCCGTCGTAGTGATTTTGGATGAAACGCCGGTAAAGGGTCGATTCCGAAGGAGAAAGCATGATGCCTGCACAAGAATGAACCACGGATGCCACAAATAACGCGGATCATTTCGCCGCTGCCAGCGCCTTGTTGAGGAAATCCGCGAACTCTTCGGGACTGTCGATCAAGCCTTTGTCGTATTCGGCGATCTTCGTCAGCGTCTTGCCCTTGACGGTCAGCACGACGTAATAGGGTCGTGCATAATTGCCCAATTTTTGACTCGCAAAATCCTGTGCTTCTTCGGCATCGGGTATCTGCTTCGTCCCTTGGGGAACGCGGTCTTCATAGAGGCGGACCGTCACGAATTGCCCAAAGATATTTTCGATGCTCGGCTGCGAGAGCACACGGCCCTCGTTCAATTTGCAGTTGTTTCAGCCCAGGCCGGTGAAGTCGATAAACAGCGGTTTGTTTTCGCGCTCTGCTCGCGCCAGCGCGGCTGGCAAATCCATGCTCCATTCCGAGCGCTCGTCCGGCAACAAAAAGGCGCTGACCCATTCGTAGACCACGCCGCGCGGCTTCTGTGAGCGGCCGTGGTCATCCTTGAAGATGCCCGGCAGCAGATAGAAGGCAAACGATAGAAACATCAGACCAAAGACCAGGCGCGGTACGCCGATCGATTCAGCGGCATCGTGATCGTGTGGCAGACGATACACGTTCAGCAGATACAGTCCGCACGCCGCAGCCAAGGCAACGTAGATCCCCAGCACCAGATCGAAGCTGAAATATCTGCTGTCCGCCAGGAAATTCAGCTCAGCGGCGCGGACAAACTTAAACGCCGCCGCCAGCTCCAGAAAACCCATTACCACCTTGACCGAATTCATCCATGAGCCGCTCTTGGGCAACGACCGCAACAGCGTGGGAAACAAGGCCAGCACGAAGAACGGCGACGCGAAAGCCGAGGCAAAGGCCAATGGGCCCAGGAGGCGCTGCAACCAGCCGACCACCGACTGCGCGGCTTCCAGGGTGATGAAGGCGCCGTAGATGGGACCGACGCAGGCAAAGCTGATGATGCTGAACGTCAGGGCCATAAAGATGATGCCGACCAGTCCGCCCTTGCCTTCACGCGAGCCGGTCAGGTTGGCCAGGCCCGACGGCAATTCGATTTCGTACATACCCAGAAGGCTTAGGGCGAAGAAGATGAATACGCCGGTGAGAAAGACATTGGTGATCCAATGCTGGCTGATGATTTGTAATACGTGGACCAGAGCGATGCCGCCGGCAGTCAGCACGGCGACGATGGTGGCGCAGTACACCGCCGCCATCGTCAGTGGCCGATGATGCACGCGCTCGCTCTGCTTGAGAAAGAAACTGACCGTCACCGGAATCATGGGAAAAACACAGGGTGTCAACAGCGAGATGAAACCGCCCAGAATGGCCGTGACAATCGTGGCCCACAAACCGGATTCGCCGCCGCCAGAGACGCTTTGCAGGGAGGGACTATTGACGACCTGATATTCCCGCCAGTCGAAGGATTGCGGCGCGTGGCCAGGGGCCGCTGGCTGGTAGAGCTGACCAGTCGGCTGACTCCGGCCGCTCGCCTGGGCTTCGTCGTAATTTTTCAGCAGCTTCTGTACATCGGGCGCGAGAGCAACAGCTTCTGCCGGGGAGACATGGACAGGAACACGGAGTGTCTGTTTCTCTGTCAGGCAGCCCTTAGGATCGCAGACTTGCAGGCGGAGGTTAATTTCCAGGTTGTGCGTTCCCGGCGCTGCCTCGGGACGCGCCAGCACTTCCATCGTCCAGGTGAATGGCTTTTCGTATTCGTAGATGGGGCCAGTGCTCTCCTCCGGCTTTAGTTCCGGCTCGCTCTCCGTGATGGACCAGAGATTGGCGAACTCTTTGCTGTCGCTCAAACGCACCTGGCTGAGCTGGGCTATGCTTTGGCTTTCTGTGTGCTTGGCAATCGGGTAAGTGTGCCAGCCCTCTTGCGGCGTACCTTCGATAATGACCAGGAATGTCTCGCCGCGGCGAACCTCGAACTTGTTTTCTGCCTCGACAGCGTTCTGGTCCGAGAAAGGATCGACCGGCCCCAAGCGCACCTTGAATGCGACGTGCTGAGGCTGTTCCGACTGCGCAGAGCGAACTATAGAGTTACAAAGAGCGCAGAGAAAACAAAAGAGAAAAACCAAAGGAAAGAAACGTGTGCGCATGGGAGACCTCTAGGGCCGACGCATTAAAATCGTCTGCATTTTACCTGATCTCCTGGTTTCGTCCAGGGGACGTGGCCACAGGGGGGTGTCCCTCTCGATTGGGGCGTGGAGGAGGGCTTACGTGCAAGCGGTCTTTTCCCTCCCCTTGTAGGGGAGGGTCAAGGTGGGGGGAAGTGTTTCGCCTGCGGATGCCTTACCCCCACCCCGGCCCTCCCTCACAAGGAAGGGGGGAGTAGAAAAACCTACTCGGGGGAGGCTGACGCAATCCCGCTCGTCCGAAAAGGTAGGGGCATGGATTTTAGAGCAAAGATCAATCGTTTCGCATCGCCTGTTCTACAATCCGCTTGCTGTCATGGAGCGCCTCGAGTGGATGAGCAGTCGTCGGGTTGAATTCCAGCGACAATGTGCCCCGATACCCAATCGCTTGCAGGGCCGTCATCATGTCCGCGAGCTGCGGCTGCGTCAAACGCCCCGTGAGCAACGGCCAGTGCAAATCACGAATACCGTCGTTGTCGTCGAGGTGGACATAACCGAGCCATTCACCAGCTTGCTGCACCACAACAGCAGCATCTTCGTTGCTGAGAAGGCAATGGCCCACATCCAGCAGCAAGCCCAAATGAGGATGCCCGACTTGTTGCAGCCAGCCAAGCGTGACGGCGGCAGTCGGCAAGGCACGGCCAGGGACGTGCTCGATACATAAGCGGACTTTGCGTGCGGCAGCGTAGTCGGCCAAGAGAGCACAGCCCTCGGCGAAACAGCTCAGAGCCGTCGCGCTCGTGTCGAAACCGGGTACGAGGTACGCCGTCGTGGCACCAAGGCGGGCCGCATCGACGATTTGGCGCTGGAGCAAAGCCAGGGTAGCGCGACGGATGCCGACATCGGCCGCATCGAGACTGTGGCCAGCAGGCAGTTGACGCCCCAAGGCCAGGCAAGAGACAAGCAATCCCGAATCAGCCAACTCTTCCAACTGCTCGATCGAACGATCGACTTCAGCGACGAGATCGACGTGTGTGAAACCGAGCACGGCAATCTGGCCGAGCGCGGCAGCGAAAGTGCCGGGCAACGATGTGGCGAAGACAGCCAAAGGCCACGGCAAACGCGCGGTTCCCGATGCCATGCGGATGTCAGTGCCTCCTCAATACCGAAGGAATCGCGGAGGACACGGATAACACGGATCGGATAAAAGCAGATTGTTCTCTTTTTTTGTCCATGTTAGCTGTATTCTCCGTGGTTCCTTCGGTATTAAACGAGAAACGCTCTCCTGGACAACGGGGGCCAGGAGAGCGTTCCCTGGTATGCCAGCTCGCAGCGCGGGGAGCTGTCAGGGGACGACACGGACTCGGAGCGGGCGACGTTGACAGAGGCGACTATTGCAACCGGAGTATAGCAATTTTCAGACCATTTTTCCCTTTTTCTGATCCTTTTCCGGTGCTTTTGGGCTTAACTATTTGAGTTTGTGCTACTTGCAGCAAGCCATATCCTGGAAGAAAAGAAGAGTGGATTGATCGTCATTGTTTCCGCATCTTTACAAGCGATGTCTTCGTGAAACAACGATGTTTCTTTTCGGAAACAGTCGCGCTCTGGGATCTTTTTCCGCTGGCGACGTCCTGCCATTGTCGCTAGAAAAAGAAGAACTAACCACAGAGTTCGCGAGAACCCAAAGAAGGAAAAGAAAACTACTGGTTCAAGCGACAGAATAAGATGTAAAATCCGGCATGCCTCATGGCAATGGCTTTTCTTTGATCTCTGCGTTCTCGGGGACTCTGTAATTAGTGCTAGCGGACAACATATTGTAGGGCAAGCGGGCCGCTTGCCCTACAATGTTGTCCGCTGGTCCTTTGTTCTGGTGGAGGCGGAGCATGACGATTTATGAGCGAGCACTGACCCTGGTCCGTGCCGGTGATGTTGTTGGTCTGGGATCAGGGCACGCTTCCGCCGAATTCATCACGGAGTTGGGGGAACGTATCCGCGCCGGCCTGAACGTCCGCGGCGTAGCCACTTCGCGCGCCTCGGAGGAACTGGCCCGGCGCGCTGGCATCCCCCTCGTCTCGCTCGCCGAAGGAATGCCGCTGGCCTTGACCGTGGATGGTGCCGACGAAGTCGATCCCAGTCTGAATCTTATCAAGGGCTATGGCCGGGCGCTGGTGCGTGAGAAGATCGTGGCAGCGGCGTCGCGCTACCTGGTCATTCTCATTGGGCCGGGCAAAGAAGTGCCGGTGCTCGGCTCGCGCGGCAAGCTGCCAATTGAGGTGGTGCCGTTCGGCGTACCTTTATGTCAGGAACGTCTGGCGAAGCTCGGCTGCAATCCGGTCCTCTACGAGGAAAAGGGTGCCCCGTTCGTGACGGACAACGGCAATTACATTCTCGACTGTGCCATTGCGCCCATTTTACATCCCGAACAGTTCGAGGAGCATCTGCGAGCCATTCCCGGCATCGTCGGCACGGGACTTTTTTTGGGCATGGCGGATCGCGTATTGGTGGGCGATGAGCATTTCAATCTGGTAGCTGAGAGACAGAGAGCAATCCCTTGAAAGGAGGGTGGCAAATGCAACTGGGCATGGTCGGTCTGGGCCGTATGGGCGGCAATATGGTCGAGCGCCTGATGCGCGGCGGGCATCAATGCGTTGTCTTCGACCTCAGTCCCGACAATGTGCGCAAATACGTCGAAAAGAAGGCGATTGGTTCGGCGTCGCTGGCCGATTTCGTTCAGAAATTGACCAGGCCGCGCGCCGCTTGGGTCATGGTCCCGGCCGGTACTCCGACCGAAAACACCATTGCTGAGTTGGCCAAGCACATGCAAGCTGGCGACATTATCATCGACGGCGGCAATACGCATTTTAAAGACGACGTGCGGCGGGCGCGCGAATTGAAGTCGAAGGGCATCCATTATATCGATGTTGGCACATCCGGCGGCGTCTGGGGTATTGAGCGCGGCTACTGCATGATGATCGGCGGGCCCAAGGAAGTGGTGCAGCATCTCGATCCGATCTTCAAGACGCTGGCGCCGGGCCGCGGCAACATCCCACGCACGCCGGGACGCGAGAAAATGCCGGGCACTGCCGAAGAGGGCTATCTGCACTGCGGTCCCGCCGGTGCTGGCCACTTTGTCAAGATGGTCCACAACGGTATCGAGTACGGCATCATGCAGGCTTATGCCGAGGGCTTCGATCTGTTCAAGAACGCCAACTCGAAGGAACTGCCCGAAGAGCATCGTTTCCAGCTGAATCTGGCGGATATTGCCGAAGTATGGCGGCGTGGCAGCGTCATCGGCTCATGGCTGCTCGATCTGACGGCGATGGCGCTGGCGGAAGATCCCAACCTGGAACATTACGAGGGATTTGTGCAGGATTCCGGAGAAGGCCGCTGGACCATCGAGGCGGCGGTGGAGGCGGCGGTGCCAGTGGAAGTATTGGCCTCGGCGCTGTTTACGCGCTTCCGTTCGCGGCAGCAACACACCTTCGCCGAGAAGGTGTTGTCGGCCATGCGCCACAAGTTCGGCGGCCACGTCGAGCCGCCCAAGAGCATTTAGCGGCACCAAGGCGCTGGAAGCGTAAGCGACAGCTCTTCTTACGCTTCCAGCGCCTTGATTATTCCCTCGAGTTCCGCGATAATGGTTTTGGGGTCGCGTGGCTGTAGTCTCTGCATGCGACAATCAACTACCCGATCCAAATCTTCCAGCACGATAGCGCCAATCAGAGCAGCGGTGCGCTTGGGTTCGACAATGATCGACGTAGCGAACCGTCCCGATCTGGTGCCCGTGCGCCATCTTTGACGCGCACCAAATCTTCCGAGTTGGTCAGCTCGACCTCGACGCTAATGCGCCCCATGCTTGTGTCTCCTCACCCATTCATGTTTGTATCTCCGTTGGTGTCTCTTTGCGATGAGCTTGCCGAAGCACATAATACCGTCTGGCCATACTGGGGGATCAGGCCGACCGGAATGAAGACTCACTTCGGCGCAAGTTCGTAGCGGCGACCCAAAGATGGGACGTTGACGATCGGCGGCCGCGGCATTATCTCCAGGATGCCATGTCCATCTGACACTTTATAGAAGTCGTCAAAGCCTTTGCCGGTGACGGGATCGATGGGCAACGGCACAATGGTGATGTCGCCCCACTTCGCCGGCGGCTTGCCCTCGTGCGCCGCTGCATACAGGCGCAACGCCTCAGCACAGCGCAGGCCGGCCAGTTGGCGCTCGCTCCGCACATAGGCCTGCCAAGTTTTTTCGATGGCTGGCATCAGGAGCTTGAGCAAAACGTTGTCGGTCGAGCGATGTTCCTTGAGGGCCGCTGCCATCAGCGTCTGACCTTGCCAGATCGGTACGGTCAGGGCTTTGAGGATATCGTCCCGCGCCCGGTCCCATTGGCCGGCGTGCCAAAGCAGAAGTACCTGCGACTTGGGCAGGGCATCGATTTCTTTAACAGGCCACCCCCACTCCAGGAGGCGTTTGCGGGCTTGTGGATACATGGTCGCCTGGAGCGTTGCCGCCCGCCATTGCTCCAGGATGGCTGCTTCCTTCGCCTTCTCGCCCAGCATCTTGGCCGGCCAGCAGAACACCTCGTTGGCCAAGCTGTCCGCTGCCTGCGTCGTCAGGGTTTCCTTGCGAAGCCGATGCAATCCGGGAAAGGAGCGATAGAGAGAATTCAATTCGTATTCCACGGCATGGCGCATGTTTCCAAGAGGACGAGGCAGTTCCGTCAGCGCCCAATAGAGGTTCGGCGAGCCGGGCGTTTGTATCCACTCCTCGACACGGTTAAACATGTTCGTATGGATAGCGATGCCAACAAGTATTTCTATGAGCATGTTTCCTTCGCAGAGATGGCGCGCCAAGGCAAAGCCGGTCTGCAAGGTCTCCGCCGCGTCGTCGAAGCGTCTTTCGACGAGCTGAAGCCGAAACTGAATGCTCAGCAGATTGGCCAACTCGCGGCATCGTTGCATATGCGCCATCGGCAGATAGATGTGGATCGACTGGAAGGTCACAGGCGGCAATTCCCAATCGCAATGCTCGCGGCAAGCGGCCTGTCGCGACAGCTGGAGAGCAGCGGTGTAATGAGCGAGTACGCCGCGCACTTCCTGACATGGTAGCTTATCGAGTGGTACTTCGACCCAAGCCCATTCTTTGGCCGTCATCTTATGCTTGGCCTCGTGGAAGGCGTCGCTGGCCAAGCGCCACAAGGGGGCGGCGTTGCCAGGTATTCGATCGTGTGGATCAGGCAGCAAACGATAGCGAAACGTCTCTACCTGCTTGGTGTTGGACTGCGGGGCGAGCTGGATGTGCCGCGGATCTTCTGAAGGAGCCGGAGCGGCCCCGGCCCCGCAGAGGATGGCAGCCAGACAAATTACGAACAGGGACCGACACATCATGACACACACTCCTGAAATCAACATATGAAAAAATATAAACTTGTCATAATGAATTCAACAGCGATCCGGCGTCTAGCGGCGGTTCGTCCGTCGCACTGGGCGGCGGAGGCAAGCCGTCCAGACCGTGGAGCAGCACTTGCTCTTGCAGATGGACGTAGCGCGACCACGCGCCTCGTTCGAGTTCGTTGGCAAGGAGAGGCGAGGGCGGAACGGGGAGAATTGTTTCGTTGTCGACAGGCGGGACGGCAACGTACACAATCGCCGGCGCGGGCCGAATCCACAAGACGATGCCCAGAACGAGCGTCGCCGAAGTCGAAAGCAGCGTAGCCAACGGCCAAATCCAGCCGCGCGCCGAGGCCCGGCCGGCGCGGTACATCAACACAGCGCGATCCAGCGCCTCCGTCTGCGGCCGCAGCTCGCGCAGTGCTGATTCGAGAGCTGTTATTTCTCTTTCTTCGAGTCGTTCGGACATGGCACACGCAGCCTTTCGCGCAGGGCAGCCAGACCGGCCAGGTAGCGCCGATGCGCTGTGCTCGATGATATGCCGGTCAGCTCGCCGATTTGTTCAAAAGTCAGACCGCCCCACAAATGAGCGATTAGTATTTCTCGTTGTTCCAGAGGTAATTTTTGCAGCGCCGCCGTGGCGGTCTCGGCGTCGAGCCGCATTTCTTCCGACGGCACAAACCAGTTCGGCATTCGCAAGGCAGCCGCAGATTCATGGTGGCGGCGCCGGCGTTCGGCTCGTGCTGCGGCCAGGGCGCCGTTGCGGACGACGCGGTGCAACCAGCCGGCGACGTTGTCCGGCAGCGCGCGTTGGGCCGCCAGTTTGATGAACGCTTCCTGCACGACATCTTCTGCGGCGGCGCACCACTGACGGGCGTACAGCACCAGCGCCGCCGCATAGTTGTCCACCAGCCGGCTCAGTTGCTCCGGTCCCATCATAATCATGTTGCTCCGGTCCCATCATAATCATGATGCCGGCCGAACGTCGCCGTCCCACAAAAAATGCAAAATGAGGAGAGGATGTGTTGTTTCGCCGCGAGCTATAGGCGGACGCGGCCGTGCTCGCCTATGGCTCGCGGCGAAACAACGCTATTTTTGGACAGTCTTCAATCCCGGCGAGGCGTTGAACGCTTTCACCAGGCTGCCGTCTTTGATCTTCCAGATGCGCACCTCGCCGTCGAAAGCTCCCGATGCGATCAGATTACCGTCGGGGCTGATGGCCACGGCGTAAACGTAATCGTGGTGTCCGCTCAGCGTCCGTACCAGCGAGCCGTTGTCCGCATTCCATAGTCGGACCGTCTGGTCGGCGCTGCACGTGGCCAAGAGGGGCTGCTTGGGGTGCGCCACCAGCTTGAGGATAACTCTGCCGTGTCCGCCGGAAGCGCGGATCTGCTTGCCCTCGGCAGCAGCTGTCCACGCCCGCAACTGATTGTCTTCGCCGACCGAGTAACCGACCGTGCCATCAGCCTTGATAGCAACGCCGTAAACGGGATTTTGATGATTCGGAAAGGTCAGAATCGATTCTTTGGCATCGATGTCCCAGAGCTTGGCCGTCTTGTCGCGGCTGGCAGTGGCCAGGCGCTTGCCGTCCGGCGTGAAAGCGATGCCGAATACCCAATCGGCGTGGTTCTCGATAGGCGGCAGCTCCTTGATGTGGTCATAACCGCCACTGAGGTCCCAGACATGAACGAGGCGATCACAACCGCCAGAGGCCAGCTTTTTGCCGTCGGCGCTAAGAGCGAGGCACAACACCTCATCATCGGCATCGAGCAGTTGTTTGACCATCACACGCTTGTCGTGGACGCCATCGAGGACAACAACTTCAGTGGGACGGACGTTTCGCCGGTCGGTCCCTCCGTTGAGGTCATAGAGGCGCACGTCGCCCTCCTCGCCGGGCCGGCCGCCAGCGACGGCCAGCTTGCCATCGGGCAGAAACACCATCGCCATAGCACGGCGGGCACGCGTGTAGATGCGCTTTTCTAGTTTATCTCTAAATATATCCCAAATAGTCAACTCGTGATGGCCGCTGACAACGATTTTCTTGCTGTCCGGCGTAAAGGCGAGGGCGGTGACGGTGACGGGATAGGGATAAGCAGCGGGCGGCGGCGGCGGCGTCCAGCGTAGCCGTAGCTCACGCAGCAGGTCGGCATCCGGCTTAATGCCCGCATCGAGCGGGGCGCCTTGCTGAATCCAGCGTTCGATTAGTTCGATTTGCTGGGATGGCAAGGGAGCGCCACTTTCCTTGGGCGGCATACGTTTCTTGTCCGTGGCTGTCAGCACCGTTATGAGATAGCTATCCTCGGGATTGCCGGGGATGATAGGATCTTCCTTGGTGCCGCCCTTGCGCAAGTTGGCATACCGGGTCATGTCTAGCTTGCCCTTGGGGTTCTTGGCTCCGTGGCAGCCGAAGCATTTTTCCTTGAGGATGGGGGCGATGTCGTTGATAAAGCTAACCGGTTTGGAGGCATCGGCAGCGTGAACCGGCTGTGCCGCGGCCAGCACGACGCACAGAAAGTAGAAGCAACGATGCGAAGAATACATGGGAAACAAGCTCCAAGGTGGGGCGCCTGAAGGCGCGCATTCGGTGGGTTCAATGCTTTCATCATTATAATGGAATACGGATGATCCGGATATAGCAGAAGATACGAACCGGAAGTGTAAGTAGCGGAAGATAGGTCCTCGCTTACGCTTTCCCTTCGTATCCTCACGTCATCCGCATTCGGTTTATCCGCATATAATCATCTCCGCTACGGGTGGATCGGCCCAATGGTTCGGCGCCGGCGCCTGTAAATCCTGACGAGGAGAATATCATGCGAAACAACATGCTTTTGCCCCTCTTTCTCATTCTCCCGCTCTGCGTGGGAGTATTGGCGGCAGAGGTCGATCCCTATGATCAATCCGGCGTGCCGCTGGAAAAGCAGCCGCCCCCGGATGCCAAGGTGACGAAAATTGTCCTCGTCGCCGGTCGGGCCAGTCACAGGTCTGGCGAGCATGAGTTTTTCGCCGGCTGTGCTTTGCTTATGAAGTTGCTTCAGCAAACGTCCGGCGTCTTCCCCGTCATGGCCCGCGATGGCTGGCCGAAAAATCCCCAAACCTTCGAGGGCGCCAAGACGGTCGTCTTTTACATGGATGGCGGCAACGGCCATCCGATCATTCAGAAGGACCATCGCCAAATTGTGCAAAAGCTGATGGACCAGGGGGTCGGTTTCGTTAATCTACATTACGCCGTTGAATATCCCAAAAGTCAGAGCGATCACGTCCTGCAATGGCTGGGCGGCTACTACGAGACAGGGTTTTCGACCAATCCGCACTGGAAGGCCGAGATCAAATCGCTGCCAGAACATCCGATCACGCGCGGCGTCAAACCGTTTGCCCTTCAGGACGAATGGTACTTCAACATCCGCTTCAAGCCGGAGCTGCAAGGCGTGACCCCGATCCTCAAGGCCGTGCCGCCCGATGACAAGCGGGGCACTGCCGCCGCTCGTGAACACAAGGGCCGTGAAGAGATCCTTGCCTGGGCCTTCAACCGCGCCAACGGCGGGCGCTCGTTCGGCTTCACCGGGGCGCATTTCCACAAAAACTGGGGCGATGAAAACTTTCGTCGTCTCGTGGTCAATGCCATCCTGTGGACGGCCAAGCTCGAAGTGCCCCCGGACGGTGCTAAAGTGGATATGAGTCCCGACGAACTGAATCGCAATCTCGATCGCAAACCCGATCGCAGATGACGTTTTTGTCGCGCCAGGGACGAGCCGGAAGCGTAACCAACGGATAAAACAAACAGCCGTCGCTTACGCTTCCGGCTCGTGAGCAGCGCGAAGAACAAGGAGATTGCTCATGAGTTCGCTTCCGAAGGGTTTGCCTCAGCCAATGCCGGGAAAGCCTGGCACAGACGCCGAAGGCTGGGAACGCCGTGAGCATCTGACCAAGAGCGAATCGGAGATGCTGCTGGACTGGCTGGAGGCGAACGGTTATTCGCAGAAAGAAGTCCTCCTTGCTGAGGATGGCAGTTTCATAGTGCGCTGGCGTCACTAAGTCCTAACGGTCGCGGCCCGATGGTTGGCGGAGCGGCGGCCGGAAGAGCGCAGAGAGTTTGCTGCTCCATCCACTCCCTGGCGATCGCGGTTCGGTTTTTTCCGGCGGCATTCCTTCAACGGTGCTCATCTCCGGCTCCTCTTTCTTGTCTGTCATCGGCTCAATGCGAACGTCATCAAAATACACTGTGCCCAGCCCCGTCAGTGCCATGCTCACGTGGACCAGGCCGGACTCCGGCACGGTGCGATAAAGGATAAATTGTTTCCAAATAGTCGGTTGTGTTAGACGCACCGCCAGCGGCTCGCCACCGGCGCTGTCGTACAATAACGCGCCATCGGGAGAGCCGGTGATTGCCTCCGGCACACACACCCAGGCGCTGATACGCACCGGCGTGCCGGGCGGCAGATGCACCGCCGGACTGTGGATGGCCAGGAACGTTCGCTCCAACACCTGCGGCGTTTTCAGGGCATTTTTGGCGCTGAGTTTGAGCATCAGACATTGCTTGCCCTCGCGCGGATTGTTGGCCACGCGCTTGGCCTCGCCTTGCACGTCATCCAAGGACGGTACTTCTTCCAGACTCCAGTTGCGCTGTTGTTGGTAGGGGGGCGATTCAAAATCGCCTTCCAGCAGGACGTTTTTGCCGGGGTGCAGCTTGACGATCGCGTTGTAATATTGCCAGAAGCGCGGCAGGGTGTAGAAACTGAGGGCGAAGGGACAAGCTACCGGCGTGGTCAGTTTTTGCACGGCGGCATCCCAGTGTTGACGCATAAGGATGCGCAGCGCCCGCAAAGCCAGCTGTGCATCGGCATAGGCGTCGTTGAATTCGCCGTCAATACGGTGCTTGCGGCTCTTTTCCAGCCATTGCCGGGCTGTGTCCAGAAGTGCATCGCCGTCGTGAATTTTCTTGCCCATCGTCTTCAATTCTTCGTGAATTTTTGCCACTTTGACGATCTCTTCTTGGGCTTGATCGTGAATCCATTGGGCAGCGTCCATGCGCATCGACCGTTGCATTTCTTGAAAGCGCGGTATGAGGCTGCCGCGGCCCAGGACATCAGCCGTGAAGACAAGGGCGCTGGTCAGGTTGAAATTGCGCAGGATGACTTCCCGACCGCCGAGGATGGGCTTGCTCGGATAGGAGCGGATGCCGCCGGGCGAGACTTCCCAGGCCGTGTAGTTCTCCGGCACCATGACTTTCAAGCGGACCTGGGAAAGATAGCCTTGTGGCGGAACATATTGCGAACCAGGCCCCATCCAGATCGGCAGCACGAGCACAGCCTTATCGCATTTCAAGACGGCGGCCATGACATTGGGATCGGGCACCTCCGGAAGTCCGGGTACTTTGGGCAGCCAGGCAGTAACCCATTGTGGGTCTTTATTAGCGGTGACGAGCAGCGGTTCGAGCAAGCGCAGTTCCTGGTTGAGCAGAGCCAGGGCCAGCAGGCGATCGCGGCCCATGTGGCTGTCGGCTAAAAAGCGGTCCGACCAGTAGCCGAGGCCGCGGAAGCCGCAGCCGATCGCGATGTATGACAAGAGGCGGATCTGTTCCGGCTGCGGGCCGATCGGCTCGCTGAATCGGCCCGTCGTGCGCTCGTAGGCAACGGTCATAAACCAGTCGGGCAAGTGGGTTTGAATCCAGGTCCAGCAGAAAGCATCAGGCGGCAACAGGGCACGCCGCTGCATCAGCCATTGGCGATAATCGTTCAGCTCCAGGCTGGTCAGCAGCGGCCAGCGGTGGGTGCCAATCATCAGTTGTTGATTGCCGGCGCGCGAATAGGCGAGGAAGCCATCGCGGACATCGGCGGCCAACGGACGAAGCGGATCGACATTGTGGATGGCCTGGGCTGTACTCATAACGGCCCGGCTTTTCTCGAAGGGCAGGTTGCCGCCCAGGTCCCAGCATAGTACCGCTTGCTCGCGGAGAAAGCGGCTGACATTGCGGCCCAGTGCCTCGTTGGCCGTCAACTGGCCCTGGACCTTGCCGCCCGGCTGCTCGACGATCTGCGGCGCGTTCAGCGTCGGAATGATCCAGAAGCCGAGATTGGCGGCGTTTTCGATCAGGCCCGATGGCGCGCTTTCGTCGAGCCAAATCGTATTGAAACCGGCGTTGCGCAGCACTTGCAGCGGTGTGCCCGTATGGCGAATGCCCAACAGAAAAAGCCGCTCATTGCCGACTTTCAGATGCCCCCCCTCCAGGCGAACCTCGTCGGGCCGCTGGTTGATGGCCGGCCGCGCCGGCGTCATCTCTTGACCGCCAGCGTGCAGGGGTGTCTCCGCACCCTGAGTTCGAGGCGTGGAGGCAACTCCGCTCGCCGGCAGCGGCATGTCGAACGCTGGACCGGCTTCCAGATCGTCGATCCACACATGTGTTTCACCTGGCCCTGTGTAGACGTTGAGCACCAACTGATCGACATAGGCGCCGGTGGCATTGATCTCGTGCTTGAGCGTGCCGGCCAGTAATTGCTGTTGTTGACGCAGCAACTTGACCGGCGTGGGCAGCGATAACGGTTGCCAGTGCTGAACGATCTGATAGCGTTCGCCGGGCAGCAGCGCCGTCAGCAGATGGCCGGGATTGTTGGGGTCCCACTCTTTGGGAAAAACAACACGCGCCAACAGCTGCACGCCAGGGCGATTGGCGCGGACCCACAGACTGATGTTGAGGTCGTCCGTCACCGGCGCCCGGCCGAGGTTGTAGGTGTAGTGGATAAAACTGCCATGTTCCGCTTCAAACTGAATGGTTTCGGAGCGCTGGCCGCTGTGTACCGATTTGTCAGTGAGTTCATGGAGAGTCTCTTTGTAGCTGGCGTCGTGCGGCCCTGGCAGCCAGAGAGGACTGCGCCCCTCGAAACCGTACTGGATCATCTGTTGCCCGGGAGCAGCGGCGACGAAAGCCAGCACCAGACCAATGCAGAGAGCAAAAGGCAGAAGGCAGGTCCTACCCGTCGGCTTTTCCTTCTGCATTCTGCAGGCTGCGTTCTGCATTGGGAAAGCTCCTTGCGCAACAAGGGCGAACCAACGGGGCGGAATTCATAGCAAAGGGGCGGCGATCGGCCAAGAGCAATTCGCGCTTGCCCGCCAATGCCGATTGTGCGACAAATCTACGCAGCCAGCGAGCGGGACGTATCAACGCCCCGGTAGAAATGCCCAGAGCATGGACACGTCCCGCTCGCTGAATTTGAGGATGCCATATATGTCCGGATGGAATCGTCCTTCGCTGGCGGTTTATAACGCCGAACGCATCGCTGTGATCAAGCCGAGCGCTCTGGGCGACATCGTCCACAGCCTGCCGGTGCTAACGGCCCTGCGGCGGCGCTATCCACACGCGCACATCACCTGGGTGGTCAATCAGGTTTATGCCCCGCTGCTGGACGGCCACCGTGATCTGGATGACGTTTTGCCGTTCGATCGCCGCGCCTCGCATCGCGGCTGGCAGGCAGCGGCGCGATCGTGGTTAAGTTTCCTCCGCGAATTACGACGGCGGCGTTTCGACCTGGCCATCGACTTGCAGGGCTTGTTCCGCACGGCCGTGATGATGGCAGCAACCGGAGCCAAACGGCGTGTCGGGCTGAGTACGGCCCGCGAAGGGGCAACGTGGACCTACACCGACATTGTTCCTGTGGCGGATTTCAACGCCATTCACGCTGTCGATCGTTGCTGGCGCGTCGCTGAAGCACTTGGCGTCGGCGATATGCCCAAGGAATTCCACATCCCAATCCCCGAGGAAGCCCAACGCTGGGCCGAGGCAACGACACGCGGCTATCCGCGTCCGTGGCTGATGCTCGGTCCTGGCGCGCGTTGGATGACCAAGCGCTGGCCGCCGGAGCATTTCGCCGCTCTGGCCCGCCGGGCCTGGGACAACTTCGGCGGTACTGTTTTTGTCGTTGGCGGTGAAGAAGAGACCGCGGCGGCGCTGGCCGTGCGCCGGCGCTTGTCCGGTCCTTGCCGCGATTTGACTGGACGAACCACCTTGCCGCGTCTGGCTGCGCTGTTGGCGCGCGCCGACGTAATGCTGGCCAACGACACCGGCCCGCTACACCTGGCCGCTGCCCTGGGCCGACCCATCGTCGCCCCTTATACGTGCACGCGCGTTCGGCTCAATGGTCCTTATCCTCTCCAGGCTGGCGCAGTCGAAACGACCGTCTCCTGCCGCGGTAGTTACATCAAACGCTGTTCGCGCCTGGAGTGCATGGCGGAACTAACACCGGAGTGCTTGTGGCCCTCTCTCGCCGATGTGCTGCGTTCCTGGCAGAATTGTTGCGCATAAGGAACGAATGCAACGGAGATGGTTTCTGCACCGAGTGCAGGGTCGGGACAGCTTGGCCCCTTGCCGCGGACGGCGGCCGCTTACACAATCAGAAGAAGAGCATCCCCCGCGATCAAGACCCCTTTTTTCTCACACAAGGAGAAGCACCATGACCGTGTGTAAGTATCTCGTTCTCGCTGGCTTCGTTCTCGGCATCTGGATGGCCGCAGTCGGCGGCACGCCGGCCAAGGAGGCCAAGAATGAGCTGAACAAAGGAGACAAGGCTCCGTCCTTCGAGGCCACCGATGACCAGGGCAAGACCTGGAAGTCCAGCGATTACGTCGGCAAGAAGGTGATCGTCGTTTACTTCTACCCGGCTGACTTCACCGGCGGCTGCACCAAGCAAGCCTGCACCTACCGCGATGATATGGACAAGCTGGTCGCCAAAGATATCATGGTCGTCGGCATCAGCGGCGACAGCGCCAGGACGCACGATCTGTTCAAGAAACACCACAAGCTAAATTACACCCTTTTGGCCGATGAAAAGGGCGAAATTGCCAAAAAGTTCGGTGTGCCGGTCAACAGAGGCGGCAAGGCCAAAGGTTTCGACGAGAACGGCAAGGAAATCGTGGTCGAACGCGGCGTCACGATTCCACGCTGGACCTTCGTGATCGGCAAGGATGGCACCATCATCTACAAGAACCAAAAGGTCAATCCGGCGCAGGATAGCAAGCAGATCTTGGAAGCAGTCGAGAAACAGAGCAAGTAACACGGAAGAGCCGCAAAAACGTAACGATCCGGAAGCGTAAGGGATGATAAGGCAGCCGTCGCCTTAGAGCTACCGAACCCAGCCTCCTCTCCCCTCGTGGGGGAGGGCTGGGGTGGGAGGTGTCAGGGCAATGGAGCCAAGGAGTTGTCTCCCCACCCAACCCCTCCCCCACAAGGGGGAGGGAAAAGTCCCCTAGCCCTTACGCTTCCGGATCGTTTTTACATCAGCGGCTGACGAGACTAAGCGGCACAGTGGGCGTATCGTTGGCGATGCGCAGTTTTTGCTGGTACACCAGCCGGCCAGCGGCATCCTGGGTATAGACGAGCCAGTTGCCGGCAGCCAGCGTGGTCTGAAAGTGTCCCGAACTGTCGGTCGTCAGGGCTTGCCGGCCACCTTGCGCATCTGCACAGACGAAGATCACTTTCACGCCGGCCTGCGGCTGACGATCGGGCCGCACTACCTGGCCTTCGGTGTTATGCTTCGGTGCGGAGGTGATGCGGTCGAAGCGAACGCGCGGCTTGGGCGTCGGAGCGGCCGGCGGCACCGGCACCGGAGCTTGCAGCCGCGGTTGGCGATAGGCGGAGCCATCCGAATTCGGCATGCGCGGGATGCGATAATTGTTCGAAGTGGCTCCCGCCTGTTCGGGCGGCAGCGGCTCGTTCGATCCCCCTTGCACGGCCGGCGGTGGAACATTGGACTGCCCCGATACAGCAGGCGGAGCAGCGGTTGATCCTCCGGACACGCCCGGGGCCGGCACCATTGGCGTGCCTTGGACAGCCGGCGGCGGAGTGACCGGCGTGCCTTGGACAGCCGGCGGCGGAGCAGCCGGGACCGCAGACGAAGGACACGGCGGGGCCGCTACCGGCGCGCCGATGGTCGTGGTGCAGCAGGTCGTTTGTGGCTCGTAATAAGTTACCTGCTGATAGGTAGTCACCGGCTGCAAGCAGCAGCGTTGCAGATAACTCGTCACCGGGCAACTCTGAGCACGCAGCCGATAGGTAGTCACGGGGCAAGCGACTTGTTGATAGCTGCACGTGCAGGGATCAAAGTAGCAGCTGTAGCGATAGCTGGTACAAGGCTCATAATAGTAGCTGGTACGATAAGTCGTGACCGGCTCCAGGTAGCAACTTTGCCGATAAGTAGTCACTGGCTGATAGTAGCAGCGCTGCACGTAGCGGGTGGTGCATTGTTGGCAACCGCCGCACGGGGCCGGCGCCGCAGCCGCCGGAGCCGGCACGGCGACATAATTGGAGCTTCGGCAATTATGGCAACACACCTGGAAGACATTGTTCCAGGCCGCAAAGGCGCTGCCGTTCGCCATTGCCAAGGCCGCCAGCGCGCAGCACCACACGGAACCCCACAAGGGTCTCATGGCACAATCTCCTTACCATCGGGTTTGCTAAGGGGGCCTCTAGTCTGCTCCAGCACACACTGGAGAGCACCACGAAACCTCTTCTCTGCTTCGGCGCACCCGTGGTTCACGCCGATCACATCTTTATCCTTAATGGCATGAAATCATCTATCAAGAGAAGAGAGCGCCTATCAGAACAGGAAATTCCTAACGTGGCTGTTACAATTGACAGGTTCGCTAAAGTCAACAATAACAACGACGCCAGCCCGCCGCGCCAGCAAGAAGAAGAGATACTCTTGTTGGCGCGGCGGGCTGGTGGACGGAGGGACGTACAGCTGCAACTTAACCGGCGACGCTCTTGATAGCGGCCAGTGCCGCATCATAATTGGGATGGGACGTGACTTCCGGCACATACTCAACATAAGTGATGGTGCCGTTCTTATCGACGACAAAGACAGCCCGGCTCAACAGCGGCAACGGCAGTCCTTCGATGAGGACGCCGTAATTCTGGCCGAACGAATGATTATGCACGTCCGACAATGTTTGCATGTTGGCGATGTTTTCGGTCGTGCAGAAGCGCTTCTGCGCAAACGGCAAATCGAGGCTAATCGTGTAGCAGGCCAGCTTGTCTTTGTAGGAGGCGAGCGCCTCATCGAACTTGTGCGTTTGCTGGTTGCACACGGGCGTATCCAACGATGGCACCACGCTGAACAGACGCGGCTTGGCTGGCGTCTTATCCAGGGTGACGAGTTCCAGGCTGCTGTTCAGGCAAGTGAAATTCGGCGCCTTGTCGCCAGCCTTGAGCTGCGGACCAACGAGGGTCTGCGGATTACCCTTGAACGTGACCGCGTTTTGACGTTTCTGCATGGGAGCTCCTCTCATCAGGGGAAGGGACACGTTACCAACTCGGTCAAAATATGCCTTGCTTCCGCAAACGTCAAACCTTGCCTGATTTTTGGTCCCTGCCAACCGCAGGGCAAACGGGCAGCTTGCCCTGTAGCTCGGGTGTCCCTCTGGATTTTGGCGAGCGAGGTTGCGTCAGCTCCCGAGGAGGTTTTTCTACTCTCTCCCCTACCAGGGGGAGGAAAAAGACCACTCACACGTAAGCCCTCCGACACGCCCAAATCGAGAGAGACACCCCTGTAGCTCTTGCCGTTAGCGGCCGGATTTGGTGAGGAGAACGTCGAGATGTTTGGGCGTGCGTATGGCAGCGGGATCGCACTTGACTATCATTAAATACTAAAGCCGTAGAAAAATCTGATTCTTCTCCAGATGGCGGACGAAGAGGCAGCAGACGGCAAGGAACAGAGCGAACGCAACCAGGACGAACCACAAGGGCGCATCCGCAGGTGCATAGGGCTTGATAGCGTCATCAACCAGGCCGTGAATAATGTAGGCGGCCAGAGCATTGCTGCCTAAAGTGGCGAAGAGTCCTAGCCGCAGCCGGCCGCGGTCGCAAGCCAGGGCGAAAAGAGCATACAGCGCTAGTGCGAAGCCGGCCGCGAAGGTCTGGTAGGAGACGCTGCCGGAGCGCTGGCTCATCGACCACAGGTTGACCGGCCGCGACGGCGGCACGAACGGTGGCTCGACCAGCCAGGAGCGGATGTCCGGCCCGGCGCTATTGGGCGGCGTCACCCGGTTCAGGCAGGCCAGGGCGTAACCCAGCAGCATCAGGACCGTTCCCCAGACCAGCAGCCGTCCGACCGGCACCCGGGGACGTGCGGCGGTTACCAGGTCGTAAGCGAGCGAGCCAGTCAAGAGGGGAATGGCCCAGCTCAAAAAGCCAAGCGGGCCACCATCAATCCCTTTAGGGGTGGTATTGACCCATTCGTAATAATTCCAATCGATGTAGAACGGCCAGCCCGACAGGCCAGCGGATAAATAGAGGTGCGCCAGACCGGAGAAACAGGCGAAGGCGATCTGAACCGCCGGCCGGGCGGCCATCACCGGCAGGACCCAAAGGGACGTTACACCGATATGGGTCAGCGTCTGAAACGGGCTGCGCTTGAATGCCTTGAGCCAGTCCCAGCCATCGAGCTGACGCAGTGCGCTCCAGCTTTTGACGCCGCCATCGAGATGGTAAAGCACCAGGCCCAACAGAATCAGCCCCAGGCTGCGACGGAAGACGTGCAGATAGGCGGCCCGCGCCCCTTCGCGTTCCAGACGCCGCCGAAGTGTCAGCCGGTAGGCAAACCCCACCGCGAAGAAGAACTGCGGCATGATCGTATCGGCGTAGCTGCAATAAGTATGATGATGCTTGAGGACCGGCAGAATGGAGCCGATCGCCGCGAAGCCGCCGATGAAATTGACCAGGAACATCCCCAGCACGGTATAACCGCGGAACTGATCAAGCGACACGATGCGTCCTGTTGGCGTGTTTTTTGGGCTCATGGTTTCATTCCATCCATAGGCGAACGGCCAGCATCCGCCGACTGGTGGGGGCGACCAGCCGGTGGACGCCGCCGTTTGTCTATTTGCTCCTCTTACGCTGTTGTTGAGCCAGAACGGCTTCATTTTTTTTGGCCTGGGCAGCGCTAATGGTAAGCTCGAACGGCGGCAGCTTATTCGTGCCCTTTTCCACGTGCGCTGTCAGGCCAGAGGTTTCGGCCTTGGCATACTTGTTGCCGAACTTGTCCGGTCCCCAATGCTTGCCGTGCCGATACGCCGGCCATTCCGCTGTCACCCGGTAGTCGCCAGCCGGAGCGCCATCCTTGGTGCTGTATGTCTCCACAACAAAGGAGCCATCCTCTTCCGTCCACGCCTGGGGTACAATCGCTCTCTCTTTGTCCCCCCAGTCGCCTAAGTGATAGAAGACCAGCCGCACTCCTTTGGCGGGCTGACCATTGACCAAGACCTGTCCGGAAACCGGAAAGGGCGGATGAGCGCCATACTTGCTGTTGCTACAGGAGATCAAACACAGGCAAAGACAGATGCTGCCCAGGTATCTCATGGTTCGCTCCTCTCTCAATACGATGGGATCGGCAAGCCGTCTCCGTACATGACCAGCATCAAGGCGACATTGGTGGCAATGCTTGCCGAGACGAACTCGACGTGGCCGTCGGCGTAGAGGAAATTGGCCCCGCCGGTATGGAAGGCGAAGAAGCCGCCGCCTGTATTGGAGCAATTGATGATGCAGGGACCGTGGTTCCCCGGATTCATGCCCGTGTAATCGTTGCCAGTGATCCACCAATCACCGTTGTTTTCGTCTGCCCAACCTAAGCCGGAGACACTCAAGCCTTGGCCGCACAGTGCCGCCGTGGTGGGGCCAAGGGACCGGGGGCCGGCAACATAAACGTTGGGAGCGCCGCCTGCCTCACCCACCATCCAGGTGTTGGAAGTGCCATCGGTAATCATCATGATCGAGACGGGCTTATCATCGTTCAGGATGCCATGTTCTTCACCGACGGCGCCGAGGCCATAAGTGCCCCTCATGCCGCCTGTGGTGCCACTTGCAGGTACATAATCGGTGACCGCTACGGTCCAACTTTGGGCACCCGCCATAGGCAGGTCATTGACCTGGTTGGAGCAACCTTGAGCTGTCCAGGTGTCCGTGTACACCGCATTCGGTGGGCCGGGCGAAGAGGGACAGCGGTAAACCTTCAGAGGTGTGGCTGCGGGGTTGAGAGTGGGGTCGATATTATTCGTGTTGTTGGGAGGGTTGTTGAAAAGCAAGGGCGAGGAAGGGCCAAGGGCGTCCGGGGGAGCATTGTTGAAACGTACGCCGCCGCCCTGGCCGATGATATTGGCGACATTAAACCTATTGTACAGGTTTTGTTGTTCGAGGTAAGGTAAAAGATAGACGCCCCAGGGCAGAGAGTAATAGGTACCGCCACTGCCGCTGTAGTCATCGCTCCCTCCCCACGGGAATATCTGATTGATGCTGTGGTAGTTGTGGAAGGCCAAACCAAGTTGTTTGAGGTTATTGGTACAACTCATGCGGGCGGCGGCCTCGCGGACCTTTTGCACCGCCGGTAAGAGCAGACCAATGAGGATAGCGATGATGGCAATCACCACCAACAGCTCGATGAGCGTGAACGCACGCCTACCTCGCCCACGAGAACTTTGTACCACACTGTACCGCATGGGACTATCTCCTCAGAAGGGAAACCCGGTTATGTTGGCTTCAGCGGTTTTTCATCGAGAGGATGCTGCCGCTGTTATCACGCGCATCACTTCTGAATCTGCTGACACAATACTAGAGAATGTGCAATCAAGCGTACTTGTCCGATCCTCCTCAGTCAATTGAGATTGAACACATTTTTTCTTAGATCTTTTATCATTACGGCAGGCACCTCGACGGAGACTCAAAACGCTGCCCGCAAGATGCCTTCCAGATCGTCTACCGTCACGGGGCGCGGATTGACACGCAGAATGCGCTGGATGGCGAACGCCTTTTCGGCCAAAGGGCGCAATTGCGATTCTGTTACTCCAATATCCCGCAAACGCAGTGGAATGCCGATATCCCGCCGCAATTGCTCGACGGCGGTAATAGCGGCCTCGGCGGCTTCGGCCTCGCCTTTGCCTTCCACGTTGGCGCCGAGCAAGCGTGCGATGACGGCGAAATGACGGCGGCGTACCGGCAGATTGTAACGCATGACGAAGGGCAGCAGCAGCCCGTTACCGGCCCCGTGCGAGCAGTGTGTGGCGCCGCCGACCGGATACTCCAGAGCATGGACCGCGGCGACGCCGACGTTCGAGAACGCCAGGCCAGCCAGCGTCGCGGCCAGGGCCATGCCTTCACGAGCCTCGACATCGGCGCCGTGGGCAACGGCACGGCGGAGATATTGGCCGATCAACGCGATCGCTTTCTCCGCGAACATCTCGCCCAAAGGATGGCCGCCCTGATAGACAGAACGCTCGCCGTGAGGCAGCGGAAAATAGGCGTTGTCCACAGCGGTGTAGGCTTCGATGGCATGTGTCAGAGCATCGATGCCGCTGTCCGCCGTCACCTTGGGCGGACACGATACAGTCAGCAGCGGATCGACCACGGCCAGGCGTGGCCGCAAATAATTGCTCAGGATGCCGACCTTGATCTTGTGCTCGCTATCGGTCAGCACGGCGGCGGCGGACACTTCCGAGCCGGTGCCAGCCGTGGTCGGTAGACAAATAAGCGGCAGGACCGGGCCGGGCACCTTGTCATCGCCGGCATAATCGAGCGACTGGCCGCCGTGTTGCAGGATGGCGGCGGTGATCTTGGCCAGGTCCATGTTGCTGCCGCCACCGAGGCCGAGTACCGCATCGGGACGGAAAGCGCGGCCCACCGCGATGGCCGCATCGGCGACGCGCGTCGAGGGCTCTGGCTCGCCCTCAGAAAATATTTCGACGACAACGCCCGCTTCACTGAGGGACACATGGATCGGCTCGACCAGGCCGGTCTTAACGAGAACAGGATCGGTAACAATCAGAATGCGGCGTGCGCCGAGGCGACAGGCAAGATCGCCAAGCTGTTGCGTGGCATATCGGCCGAAAAGCAATTGGCCGGCGGAGTGGAACGTCCAGGTGGTACGCATGATGAACTCCTTTATTTGTACTAATGAGTTAGCAGAAGAAACTCCCTCGCCTCCAAGAGGGGAAGGGTTTGGTCCGCTAGAGCGCATTGCAAGTAGGTGTAGCGGCTATAGGTCTTCCTCCCTCCCCCACAAGGGGGGAAGGAGAAAAACGCTACACCCGCTTGCAATACGCTCTAGCCCTAAGAGTATAGCAGGCTGGTAAGAGTATAATCGAAAGGAGGAGAATGTTCACCATGAGCACCAATCAAGCGATTCGTATTGGCATTGTCACGGTATCCGACCGGGCCAGCCGCGGCGAATACGAGGACCGCGGCGGGCCAGCCATTCGGGCTTGCCTGGAAGAAATCCTGTCGTGCGCCTGGGAGGCGGTGCCGCGCCTCATCGCCGATGAGCAGCCGCTTATCGAGGCAACGTTGAAGGAATTGTGCGATCACGAAAACTGCTGTCTGGTGGTAACGACTGGCGGCACAGGACCGGCGCGGCGTGACGTGACGCCGGAAGCGACCGAAGCGGTGTGCGACAAGCTGCTCGACGGTTTCGGCGAATGGATGCGCGCGGTGTCGCTGAAAGTCGTGCCCACGGCGATCCTGTCGCGGCAGATTGCCGGCATCCGCGGCCGCTCGTTGATTGTTAATCTGCCAGGCAAACCCAGCGCCATCCGCGATTGTCTGCTGGCGGTGTTCCCGGCCATCCCCTATTGCATCGATCTGCTCGAAGGTCCCTATCTGACGACCAACGAGGCCGTGGTCAAGGCGTTTCGACCGAAAGCATAAGGGCGTCTGCAGGGCAAGCTGCCCGCTTGCCCGAACAGGAACACGCGAGCAGCTTGCCCCGGATTGGGCGGAAAAAAGGTTCCTCCTCTGGCGTTTTGCGCGTAAGATAAATCGTCGAGGGATTTCACAGTCAGGCGAGACTCCATCGTGCATATCACGGCTTCATGTCCCTTCTGTCGGTCGGCTTACCAGGTGCAGGCGGCGCTGCGCGGCCAGTTGGTACGTTGTCCCAACGCCGCCTGCCGCAAGGTCTTTTCTGTGCCCTCTGAGGAGCCGCTGGAGGTGCCGGCCCCGCCCGCCTCGCCACGCCCCAATCCTCCGCCGCCAGGCAGCAGTCAACGCTCCGGATCGGTCGGCGAGATGGTGCCGATCTTGCCGGCCGAACAAGCCGCTCCCCCGCAAGGAGGCAATGCAGCCTCGAAGCCTATTTCCGAAATACCGCCGGTAGCACCGGAGACAGGAGGCCAGGCCACCGAAAGCGATTGGTGGCAGACAGCCCCCGCGTCGGCTGTTCCCACCAAGGAATTGCCTACCGATGCGGTATGGTGGCGTGAGGCCCCGCCTGTGCGCAAGCCACAGGCGCCGCTTAAGACGGGCGCGACGCCTGCTCCGGCCCCTTCTCCGCCGCCGACGCAGCGGCTTCGCCGTCCTACACGCTCTACGGCAGAAACTCAGCCAATGCCCGCCCATCCGCCAGCGGAAACCCAGCCGCTGCCTGCTCTGCCTCCAGAGACGCCAGCTCAACCGCGCGAACTGCCGCCCGGCACGTGGGAACCGCCGCCGGTACGCCGCGCTGCCCCAAACTCAGAGCGAGCCGTTCCTTCCCAGGCAGAGCTTGAAAACGAGAGGCACACCGAGCTTGGCAACGAGGCGCCGGCTCGGCCTGGGGACGACGATCGAGAACTGGACGACGAAATCCCGCCGCGCCGGAGTAAGCGCCGTGTCTGGCTTGTCATGCTGGCGATGTTTTTGGTGCCCGTCCTCATACTTGTGCCCACCGGCTTGTGGGTCTGGCAGAAAATCCATTTCAGCGAAGAGACGCTGGCCGAGAAGGCTCACGCCGACTACGCTCAAGGTTCCTTCAGCAGTGCCAAAAGCAAGTACGAAGATCTTGCCCACAGGTTTCCCGGCAGTGAGCACGCCACGGAATATCGCTTCCTGGCCGATTGGTGCGGCGTGTGTGCTGCCGTTTCCGATCCGGACGCCGACCTGTCTGCCGCAGTAGATCAATTCCTTCGCTTGGTTAAGGAACACAAAAAAGATCCCTTAATGCGCCAATTGGCTCACGATGCCGGGCAGCGCTTGCTCCATCTGGCCCAGATGCTTGCTGCACGCAACACCAACCCGACCGATGATTCCCCCTTGTCGGTTGCTGATCGTATCGAACAGCTCCAGCAGACGGTGAGGGCCCTTCGCGCCGATGCGTTGTCTCCAAACGAATCGGCACAGATCGGCGCCGATCTCGGCAAAGTCCGCCGGGCCGTCGAGTTGGCCTCCACCCGCCGCAAGGTGTTTGCCCAGCTGCACAAGCAAGACAACGAAACACCAATGGATGCCATCAAGCGCGTTCGCTCTTTGTTGGCGCGGATGGAGCGCGAATTGCCGGGCATCAGCCAGAGCGACGAAGCGAAGGCGGCGTTGGCCCAGCTGGAAGAAACGCACCTGGCCAGCGTCGTTTATCAGCCAGCGGCGAATGTGCCTCCTCCGCGGAGCCAGCCTGCTGGGGACGATGCCGATGTGTTATTGTTTGCTCCGCTCTTGCCAACGGCCGCGCCCGGCAAAGCGCCGCCGAATGATCCGATTGTGCTGGCTCTGGTTCGCGGCATTCTCTACGCCCTGAAACAATCCAACGGTGAGCCGAAATGGGCCACGCACGTCGGCATAGACACCACCGTGCTGCCACAGCGGGTTCCGGCCTCGGCGTTCTGCCCGGAATTGCTTCTGGTGCTGTCGGCGGACACACAAACGCTGGCGGCGCTGAACGTCGAAGGCGATCAGGTGTGGGAATATCCGGTTGGTCAGCCGGTGCTGGGCCGACCTCTGATCATCGACCAGCGTGCCTATCTGGCTGACTACAGCGGTTGGATCCACGAAATCGAGCTGTCGGGCGGGCAATTGCTCGGTCGCTGGCACCTGGGTCAACCGCTGACCTGCGGCGGCGCCCGTGAAGGCGAGACCAGTCGTATCTATTTTCCCGCTGATGATTCCTGCATCTACGTGTTGGACGTGAAAGCGCGCCGCTGTGTGACCATCCTTTACGACGGCCATCCCAGCGGCTCGCTGCGCAGCGAGCCGGTTATCATCCCCCCCGCCGAAGGTGAAACCGCGCCGGGCTATCTCATTCTCAATCAGGCCAGCGGGCTGGACACCATGCAGCTGCGTGTCTTTGAGCTGCCGTTGCAGGATCGCCATGCTTCCCCGCTGGAACTCAAGCCGCCGGCCACCTTCGCGGGCTGGACCTGGTTCGAGCCGAAACAGGACAGCGAGAAGCTGGCCGTCCTCAGCGATGCCGGCCGGCTCGGTCTGTTCGGCATCCGTCAACCGGGCAATCGCGATCCCGCCTTGTTTCCGCTGCTCCAGCCCGGGGGTCTGGATCTCTCGTCCTTCCTTCGCTCGCCCGTAGCGGCGTCCGCCCGCCGCGCTAGCAAGGGACAGGAATTAGCTCAGGAGCGCGGCCGTTCTCAGGTGGTCTACATGCAGGGTGACGATCTGTGGGTGCTGGCTCACGGCCAGTTACAGCAGTTGCAGCTGTATATGGACCCGAGAGAGGGGCCGCAAGTGAGGCCCCGCTGGCAAACTCCGCTGGCCCTGGGGTCGCCGCTACACGAAGCCCAGTACATCCCGGAACCGAACGGCCATTCTACCTTTGTCCTGGTGACGCAAGCTCTCCAGCAGCCGATGTGCCTGGCCACGGCGGTGAACGAACAGGGGGCCATCGTCTGGCAGCGGCAGCTGGGTCTGGTTTGTCAGGGGGAGCCGCTGGCCTTGACGCCGCCTGGAGGCGGTCCGCCGTTGCTCTTGGTGCTGGACCAGGGCGGCGGCTTGTTTGTCCTGGACCCTTTGCAGCCGAATCGACCGCGCGCTCTCCCGGATGCCCCCGTATTGGTCGGCGACCTGCTGGCGCCGCCGCAGCTGCTGCCGGCAGCGGACGGCCGCTCCGCCTACGAGATCGCCATTACCGACGCGGGCCAAGAGCTGATCGTTCGCTCCATCCAAGGGGGGGACGACCAGCGCGGCTTGCGCGTCCAGGAACGCAAAGTGAAGTGGGCGCAAGCGGGTAACAACATGTCGCTGCCGGCCGGCCCGCCAGCTGTGACCGACTCTCATCTGCTGATCCCAATGAGCAATGGCCGGGTTAAAGGACTGGCCTTGGCGGAATTAGCAACCCAGGAGCAGCCGCCGCTGGAGACCGGCCCTGGCTGGCGGCGCGACACGCGAACTCCTGTCGTCGCGCCCTGCACGGTGCTGGCCCTGGGTGGCTCGCGCTTCCTGACCACTGACGGTAACCGCAGCCTGTCTGTGGTCGAGTGGCTGCCGGGCAAGGACAAAGTTTGGGAGCGTCTGCCCAAGGATGGCGAAGGCGATCCGTTCACGACGTTGGAATATCTTATAGCCGCGCCGCCCGTGTTACTGCCCGCCAGGAATAGCCAGCCGCGCATCGCCGTTGCCGATTCGTCCGGCGTGCTGCGTCTGTTCACCGTGGCGGCAAACGGCGCCCTGCAACCGGGGCCTACCTGGGACCTCCGAGGCAATCTCACCGCTGGACCTTTCGTTCAGGTGACGCCCGAAGGCGATTGGCGTATCGGCTGTGTGCTGGATCGCCGCCGTCTGCTCTGGATCGATCCCGCCAAGCCGGAGCCGCTGTGGACCTATACCAGCGACGGCCCAGCCATCCTCGGCCCGCCTCAGCGCATCGAGGACATGCTGGTATTGGCCTTGCAGTCCGGGCGCTACGTAGGGATCGATCCGAACACTGGTCAACCGAAGGGGCCGGGCTACACCTTACGCACCAGCGCCGCACCGGCGGCCACGCCGATGCCCTTCGGTCCCGGCCACATGTTCGCGCCCTTAAGCGATGGCACCGCCTTGCTGTTGTCTGTGGAGCTGCTGCGCCAAAAGAAGCCGTAAAGGAGGTTTCCTATGCGTCACGCCGTTGTCATCGATGCTGTCCGCACCCCCATCGGACGTGCTCATTCCGAAAAAGGCATTTACCGCGATGTCCGTGCCGATGACTTGTCGGCAGACCTGATGCGTGCTCTGCTGGAGCGTGTCGGCTTGCCGGCGGCGGCGGTCGAGGACATTCAATGGGGCTGTGTCAAACAGCAGGGCGAGCAGGGCTACGACGTGGCCCGCATGGCAGCGCTGATCGCCGGATTGCCGATCGAGGTCGGCGGCGTCACTGTCAATCGCAATTGTGGCTCCAGCTTGCAGGCCATCAACAGTGCCGCCGCCAGCATCGCCGCCCATGCCGAGGACGTGCAGATCGCCGGCGGCGTCGAACACATGCATCACATTCCGATGGAGGCCGGCTTCGACGCCAGCCCGCGTTTGTGGTATCGCCATAGTCCCGCCACCATGAACATGGGCCTGACCGCCGAGAACCTGGCCCTGCGCTATAAGATCAGCCGCCGTGAACAGGATGAATGGGCACTGCGCAGCCATCAACGCGCCGCCGAGGCTACCGACAACGGCGCCTTTGCCAAGGAGATCATTCCAACCTGGGGCCGCGATGAACAAGGCCGCCGCAAGATCATGACCGAAGATCAGTGCATCCGCCGCGATACCAGCCTGGAAGCGCTGGCGGCGCTCAAGCCGGCCTTCATGCCCGAAGGCGGCACGGTGACAGCCGGCAATTCCAGCCCGCTTAACGTCGGCGCCGCCGCCCTGCTCATGATGTCCGAAGAGCGGGCGAAGGAACTGGGACTCAAGCCTAAGGTGCGGGTACGCGCTATGGCCGTTGCCGGCGTTGATCCGTCGGTGATGGGCATTGGCCCGGTGCCGGCGACGCACAAGGCTCTGCAACGAGCCGGATTGAAGCTGGAAGACATCGACCTCATCGAGATCAACGAGGCCTTCGCGGCCCAGATCTTGGCGGTGATGAAATTGCTCAAGGCCGATCCGGAGAAAGTCAACGTCCGCGGCGGCGCTATCGCCATCGGCCACCCACTCGGCGCCAGCGGAGCACGCATCTCGACGACGCTGATCCATGCCATGGAAGCACGAAAAGCGCACTTCGGCCTGGCGACTATGTGCATCGGCGCAGGCCAGGGCATTGCCACCATTTACGAAGCCGTCGAATGACTTTGGCGGCCTTCGATCCGGTCGATGGCCCAGCGAGCAGCCTCCCGGACCACGGGTTCTGGATCTTCCACAGCGCGGCGCAGGGCCGGCAGGGCCGCAGCGTCGCCGCGATTGCCCAGCACCAGAGCTGCATTGCGGAGTAAACCTGTCCTCTTGGTCCGCAGAAGCGCCGTGCCGCGGAAACGCTGCCGAAACGTCTCCTCGGACATGCTCAGTACCTCGATCAAATCGAGTTGCATCAGCTCTGGGCGTCCTTGCAGGGCTGGCTCCGTTCCCGGCGGTGCTTTGCGGTTCCACGGACACACTTCCTGGCACACATCGCAACCGAACAGCCAATCGCCCAGGTTGCGCCGCAGATCCTCCGGCACGTTGCCGCGATGCTCGATAGTCAAATAACTGATACAGCGCCGGGCATCGAGCACGCCGGGGGCGACGAACGCTTGCGTCGGACAAGCCTCCAGGCAGGCGGTGCAACTGCCGCAATGGCTGGCCGTATGCGGCGCATCGCAGGCCAGCTCCAGGTTCGTAAGCAGAGCGCCGAGAAAGAAATAACTGCCCAGGCGCTTGTTGATAAGCATGGTGTTCTTGCCGAACCAGCCCAACCCGGCGCGGCGGGCGAAATCGCGTTCCAGCAGCGGCGCCGTATCGACGACGCCGCGACCCCGACAATCGGGACGCTCCTGACGCAGCCAATCGAGCAAGCGACGCAGGCGCTCCCGTAAAACCTCGTGATAATCGCGGCCGCGGGCATAGCAGGAAATGCGCCCCTGCCCTGTCCGCTTTTCCTCGGTATCGGCAGGACGATAATTCATGCCGACCATGATGATGCTGCGGACTTCGGGCAGGATCGAGGCGGGATGGCGGCGGGCCTCGCCATGGCGATCCAGATAATCCATCGTGCCAGCGAAACCACGAGCCAGCCAATCACGCAAGCGGTCAAAGCCGTCGGCTTCCGTGGCCGGTGCGATGCCGACCAATTCAAAGCCGAGGGCATGGGCTTGTTGCTTCAGACGCTCTTCGAGTAGGGCCATGTTCTCATTTTAGCGGGCGGATTGCCGCAAACCCCTCTTGCTCATATCACTGAATAAACAAAGCTCGGCTTGCGTCGAAGACAAGGGAATGTTGCGCCGCGTGGGCCGGCGCCGAATGGCTGCTCTGCAAACATGAGGGATGACGAATGCGTGCAACGAAGTCTTTTATGATGGCGGTGATGGCATTGGGCTTGGCCGCCAGTCTGGGCATGTTTTATGCCGCCGATGAGGTCAAACCCAAGTACGACATTGAAGAGATCATGGCGAAAGCCCATAAAGGGAAACCCAGCCTTCTTCAACAAGTGGTCAAGGGCAAGGCCAGCGAGGAACAAAAGAAGCAACTGTTGGAGTATTATCAGGAGTTGGCCAAGAACAAGCCGCCCAAGGGCGATGCCAAGGATTGGAAAAGACGCACCAACGCCCTGATAGTGGCTGCCCAAGATGCCCTCGCCGGCAAACCCAACGCTGCAAGAGCGCTCCAGAGTGCGGCCAAATGCGGCGACTGCCACAAGGCGCATAAGGAAGATTGAGCAGGTAGGCGAGCGGGGTTGCGTAATGGAGCAGATAGGCGAGCGGGGTTGCGTAATGGAGCAGATAGGCGAGCGGGGTTGCGTCAGCGCCCCGAGACCCCCGCTCGGGGTGTTGACGCAACCCCGCTCAGGGCGCTGACGCAACCTCGCTCGTTTCAGAGTTCTTTTATCTTGAGGCACAATCATGTTCGATGGTCCCTCCGTAGTCGCGGCTCTGGAAGACTGCGGAGTGACGCATGTGGTATGGATTCCCGACAGCGATATCGGCCGCTGGGAGCCGGCTCTGCGCACGGCCACACGCTTGCAGCTTCTGCGTGTCTGCCGTGAAGGCGAAGCCATCGCTTTGGCAGCCGGCTTGCACTTGGGCGGCAAGCGTCCCCTTGTTCTCATCCAATGCACCGGCCTGTTTGAGGCCGGTGATTCGCTCCGCAATATTGTCCATGATCTGCACCTGCCCCTCTTTTTTGTCATCGGCGTCCGCAGCTATTATGCCCATCAGCGCGGCGCCTCGACCGATAGCTGTCCCGTCTTTACCGAACCGATCCTGCGTGCCTGGCAGTTGCCCTACGTCCTCTTGGATAACCGTCACAGCGCTGCTGATCTGGCCGCGGCGTATCGGCAGGCGCAGGCGAAGAATCAGGCATTCGCTGTCCTTCTCGCGGAATGAGTCTTGCCATGATGAGCTTACACGAAGCCCTGGAAATCCTGGCCCAGCATCGTGGACAGCGCATTGTCATTGCCACCATGAGTGCAGCTGGCATCTGGCCGAGCCTGTCGGATAAGCCGCTGGATTTCATCTATGTTCCCTCCGCAATGGGGCAAGGTCCATCACTGGCACATGGACTGGCCCTGGCTCAGCCCGAGCGCGGCGTCATTATCGTCAACGGCGACGGTTGCACACTCATGAATTTAGGCTGCCTGGTGACGCTGGCGCAGCATCCGGCCAACGTGTATCTGTTAATTATCGACAACGGTTTGTACGAAGTGACGGGCGGCCAGCCGACTCCCGGCGCCGGCCGCACCGATTTCGCTGGACTCGCTCGCGCCGCCGGCATTGGCCGCGTCTACAGCTACGACAAGGTGGAGGCCTGGCGCGTCGGAGCGGCGGAGGCGCTGACGGGGCCAGGGCCAGTCGTAGTCTGGCTCAAAGTCCAAGGCCGCCTGGGCCAGCAGACCCCCAAGCCGCCACGACCCATGGCCGAACAGATCCAGCGCTTGCGGCAAGCCCTTGGCACCGAGTAATTTACAAGAACTCGAACAGAAAAGGGCGAATATGCCAGACAAGCAGAGAACACAACGTCGCTTTGGAATCGGCGAATGGTATGGCAAATCGTTTGTGACCCTTACTCCCGAAGAACGCCGACACTTCGCTGAAATTCAGCAATCGGAAGAAGTGGAAATTCCTTCTTGTCCATTTCTCTCGACGGAAGAGCAACGGCGTCCTTGCTGGAAGACGGGCGGCGTTTGCTCGTTACGGTCCTACGAACAGACAGGAAACGTCGTCCAAATCAACTCTGCTGGAAGTACTCCACGGGTAACCTGTCCAAGCCGATTTGAGGAAGGCGGCTTAATCTATCGCTGGATTGGTGAAACGCTTCTTGGCAATGCCAATGCCGTTGCAGTGGGACAGGTTCCATTCCTGGAGCGTGTGCCGACGATGGGTGAAGACGACGAAGGCAAGACACGTAAAGGAGAAGGGGTAGGCCGTATTGATAACGTGTTAATCATCCCAAACACACAACCGCTGAAATGGTGCGCGATTGAAATCCAAGCCGTCTATTTTTCCGGCGACAAAATGGCAAATGATTTCCGGGCCATCCTCCAACATCAGGGCGACTCTATCCCCTTTCCCGTTGGCCTTCGCCGTCCAGACTACCGCAGTAGTGGTCCAAAGCGGTTAATGCCTCAATTACAAATCAAAGTGCCTACGTTGCGGCGTTGGGGCAAGAAAATGGCCGTCGTGGTCGATGAAGACTTTCTTCGGAACATGGGGCGAATGCGTACGGTTGAGGATGTCTCTCTCGCCGACATTGCTTGGTTCACAGTGCGCTTTGAAGAACACGGAGACACCATACGACTGGCGCAGGGCGGGATCTATTACACCGAGTTAGAATCCGCCGTGTCAGGTTTGATTGCCGCCAAACCCGTTTCTCAAAAAATCTTTGAAGAGCGGATAGTCGCCAGGTTGGGGCAATTGAATGCGGAACCAGGTGAGGTTACGACCAATAAGTAGTTCGCTCATGATAGCGTGATGGGTGTTTTTCATCTGCACTTCTTGAGTATCAAAATGAAATTTTGCCGCTAGTGCCCGGATTGGGCCTACGTTGTCGTAAGTCATGAGAAAATCGCCTTTCACGTCCGTCATGACGCGGAACAGTTCGTGATGGTCAATTTCCGAGTGCAGATACAGGCGTCGGCCTGCAACGGTATACGGTGGGTCGATGAAAAAGACGACATCGGAACGATGAGCGTTGTCACGAAGGAATTGAATGCCGTCACCCTGGAAGAATGTAATGCGATTTTTCCGCTCCGCGATAGCATGAATTCTCTTAATGAGTGTTTGAACATACCATCGCGAAGATATACCGCGTCCATTCTCACCTTTCTTCATCAGACTCGCGCCTGGAGCCATGATGCCGCCGCGCTGAACGCGATTGCGTACAATTGTGGCAAAAGCGCGGTCGAGCAACGTTGCCGGTTCAGAAGAGAGAAGTTGCCGAACGGTACTTTCTCTCATATCAAAAGAGGCAATGCGTTCAATGAGTTGTTCCGCTCCTCCGTTGAGAATTGCTTGCCAGACTGCGCCGACATTTTCATCTCGCTCAACGAGCGTCAGCGTCTCCGCCAAGTTTTCAAAGATGACAGACAAACCAACAATGGCCCCGCCAGCGAAGGGTTCGCTAAATTGGACGGGTTTGTAGGCAAGGCTTGCCAGCCATTGTCGAACGAGAGGAACAAGCCAGGTCTTACCGCCAGGATAGCGAAAAGGACTGCGATGAGGCACACTGGCGACATTAACGATACGCTGTGAGAGTGGCTTCTTTTTCATCACTTGGTTCCTCTTTTTTGCTCTTCCGCAAACAGGTCGGCGATTGGTACACCGACAGCCCGCGCGAACTTCCGCAGCATCGACACGCGCGGATCGTTTGTCCGACTGACAAACTGCCATGCCGCCTTGCGCGCCGTAGCACCCCGATAACCCATCCGTTGCCCCAGAGCTTCGAGAGTCAAACCAGATTGTGTGAACAGCTCTCGGACACGAAGCATGACTCGATCGGGTGATTCCTCCATGAATTAAGTCTATACCACAATTGACAACTGCCGTCAAGCATTTCTGTCTACACCTGATGCTGACCATCATTCTTCCTATCGGACAAAGCCGGCGGCCGCAGGGGAAGCCGGATGCGGAACAGTGTGCCGCGGCCAATTTCGCTGTTGACCTCGATGCTGCCGCCGTGATCGCGGATGATGCCGTAACTTACCGACAGCCCTAAGCCGGTACCTTCGCCAACCGGCTTCGTTGTAAAAAACGGATCGAAAATGTGCGGTAAATGTTCCGGCTTGATCCCGCAGCCGCTATCCTGCACCTCGATCACTACTCCGCCGTCTGGAGAGGAATCCTCCGGCCGTGTTCGCACTTCGATCGAACCTCCGGGCTGGCTCGCTTGTATGGCGTTGAGCAGCACATTCAGGAACACCTGATTGATCTTGCCGGGATGACACAGGACCGGCGGCAGCTCGGCGAAATGCGTCCGTAAATCAAGGGCCTTGTCCTTAATCTCGTGGCTAGCGATTTCCAGCGTCGATTGCAGGGCGGCATTGAGGTCGGCCTCCTTGAACTCAGCCTCGTCGAGCCGGGCGAAATCACGCAGGTTTTTCACGATGTCACGCACCCGCTTCAGTCCTTCCAGCGAGCGCTCGAACAGCCGTGGCAAACTGGCGCGGATGTACGGCAAATCGATGTCCGCTTCAAGACGCTCCGCCTCGGCGACGATCTCCGGGGCCACCCGCCGTAATTGCTCGCGGCCCGCGCGGTACTTGTCCAGGACTTGCAAGGCGGCCGGCACGTCGCGGCGCAGCACGGCGAGATTGTTGGCGACGTAGGCGATGGGGTTGTTGATCTCATGGGCCATGCCGGCAGCCAACTGGCCCAGGCTGGCCAATTTCTCCGTCTGCACCAGGGCCGCCTGCGCCTCGCGCAGCGCCCGATTCTGCGCCGCCAACGCCTGTTCCAATTCGACAATGCGTTCCCCGGCGCGCACCCGCACGCGCAGCTCGCCGCGGTCGAACGGTTTGGTCACGAAGTCGTTGGCCCCGGCCTCCAGTCCCTCGATCACATCCTGCTTTTGCGTTCGCGCCGTCAGCAGGATGATGTACGTAAAAGCCCCATTGGGACTGGCGCGGATGTGGCGGACCAGCTCCACTCCATCCATCTGAGGCATCACCCAATCGCTGAGGACGAGTGGAAAAATCTCTTTCTGGAACAGTTGCCAAGCTTCCGCGCCATCGGCTGCCGCCGTCACCTGATGTCCCCATTGCTGCAAGTACGCCTGGAGCAAATGGCGAGAAACCGCTTCATCTTCGGCAATTAGGATTTTCACGATCGTTTTAATATCTGAAAATAGCACGCAGGTCCATCGAGCGCTCAAGAACAAGTACGAGGTTCCAAGGATATATTAGACGCAGGAAGGCATAGGTGTAAACACGAGCGAGCGGAGTTGCGTGAGCGCTCCGAGGCACTCTCTCGGAGCGCTCACGCAACTCCGCTCGCCCAGGCATCTGCTCTGTGCAAGGGATGTGTTGGTCTTGAGGAAAAATCAGGGCATTTTGTCTGTTTGCTCCGCTACAGGCAAGTCTTTGAACTCGCCTTTGCCAGGCCGCTTCGACAGCGCCTCCTGGAGCCGCTTCGCTTGCTCGGCGGAAAGCAGCTCTTTGGCAGGTTCGGCCAATGCGGCGGCAAACGAGTTGAAGCGCGTCAGCCAATCGGCCGGCTGCTGTTGCTGCTTGCAGCAATCTTCTCCTTGGGCCGGTTGTTTGTAGCAATCCTCTCCTTGGGCCAGGCGGTCCCATTGTCGGGCGGCGAGCTTCAGCAATTTGTTCGTCGTGTCTTTATCGAGCTTTTCGGTCTGGGCAAAAGTCTCGACACGATGGAGTGCCAAGGTGCGGAACTCGATGGCCGAGAGTTCTCCAGGCGAACCCCACTTTTCTTTGGCCAGAGCTTGCTTGAAGTCGTCCCCCATGAGAAGGACAGGCTTGCGGTTGTCCTTG
>Ga0070737_10001139_pt1 | contig 41231 bp, 31 predicted proteins | sample Coa_R1_10_FD_66438 | JGI IMG/M metagenome (GOLD analysis project Ga0070737, IMG submission 66438) | Surface soil microbial communities from Centralia Pennsylvania, which are recovering from an underground coalmine fire - Coalmine... | ecosystem: Environmental > Terrestrial > Soil > Unclassified... | reverse complement strand
GTCTTTATGGTGGTCGGCGGCATTGTGATCATGAACATCATGCTGGCCAGCGTGACGGACCGTACGCACGAGATCGGCATCCGCAAATCACTGGGTGCGCGCCGCCGCGATATTCTAACGCAGTTCATCATTGAATCTGCGGTGATGGCAGGGACCGGGGGAATAGCCGGCATTGTGTTTGCGATGCTGATCAATCTGATAGTCCAGAAATACATTACTTCCACGATCCCACTCAGCGCCATCATCGTAGGCGTGGGCTTATCCATCATCGTGGGGCTTTTCTTCGGAATTTATCCTGCAAGCAAGGCGGCCCGGCTTGATCCGATTGAAGCTCTGCGGGCGGAAGGTTAGGCGTGGCGAAACAACTCCGAAATCTTCGGGAAAACCTGCTGCTGGCGCTGGATACGCTCCGCACACACAAGTTCCGTTCATTCCTTACCATCCTTGGCGTTCTGGTCGGCACAGCCACAGTGATCCTCGTCGCTTCCATCATAACTGGACTCAACAACCAGCTTGTCCAAACCATGGAACAATACGGGGCACGCTCGATTTTTATTTACAAGTTCGAGCCTGGCATTCACTTCCGGCTCACGCGCGAAGAACGAATGCGCAAGCCGCTTCAGTATGAAGACGCCATGGCAATCCGACAATTCTGCCCGGACGTTCAGGACGTTGCCGTCGAGATTTTTCATGAGGGACCTCCCGTGGGCGCCAAATATAAAGGCCAGGACATGTTGGACGCCAATCTCCAAGGCGCCACTTCGGAGGATTTTGCAATCACCAATGGCCAATTTGCCGATGGGCGGCCTTATACCAGTGTTGAAGACACCCATCGTCGCAATGTGGCTGTTATCGGCGCCGATGTTGCCGAGAGGTTCTTCCAGGGTGAGGACCCCATCGGCAAAGAGATCACGGTGGGCGGAAACACGTTTCAGATCATTGGAACACTGGCCAAGAGGCTGGCATTCCTTGGCGACAACGGAAGCGACCGCACCGTTTATATTCCTTACTGGACGTTCAGGAAAATTTATCCCGAGGCAAAAGAAAACTTCATCGTGGCCATGGCGTACCCCAATCGAATGAACGAGGCCATGGACGAGATTACGGCTGTTCTGCGAAGGATGCGGAAGGTCAAACCGGACCAGGAAAACAACTTCGGCATGGCGACGGCCGCCTCAGTCATCCGGCAATTCAATCAGATCACCGGAACGGTGGCCCTGGTGATGGTGGTGATTTCTTCCATTGGCCTGATGGTGGGCGGCATCGGCGTGATGAATATCATGCTGGTTTCCGTTACCGAGCGGACCCGCGAAATCGGCATACGAAAGGCCATCGGCGCGCGGCGGCATGATATCATCTGGCAGTTTCTGCTGGAAGCCATGACGCTGACAGGCACGGGCGGAATGCTGGGGATCGCGTTAGGCTATTTACTTAAATTCGGCGTCCCGCTTGTCTTTTCCAGCCTTACTCCCGCAGTCCCGTTGTGGTCGGTTGCAGTGGGGTTTGTTGTTTCGGTGAGTATTGGATTGTTTTTTGGATTGTGGCCGGCCCTGAAAGCCTCACGACTGGACCCAATCGTCGCTCTCCATCACGAGTAGAACTTCCCGGCCACGAAGGTCAGAAACGCACCACCAAACTGCTATCGCGAAGCCTGACGGGCTCCGCTCTCTTCAAAAAGCGCTTTCAAGCTCTCGGTGTATGGCTCTCGTGCGATCCCGCGCTCTGTAATGATCGCTGTTACGTAGCGGTGCGGCGTCACGTCAAACGCGGGATGGAGGGCCCTCACATTATCGGGAGCCGTCTGGATTCCTCGCCAGTGAGTAACTTCCGCAGGCGAACGCTCCTCGATCGGGATTTCGTCGCCCGACGCGAGGCTTAGATCAATCGTGGAAAGCGGTGCGGCCACGAAGAACGGAACATTGTTCTCGTGTGCCAGGACAGCGACAGTGTAAGTACCGATTTTGTTGGCCACGTCACCGTTTGAAGCAATGCGGTCCGCGCCTACGATAACAGCCTGGATTTTCGACTGCTTCATGAAGTGGCCTGCCATGTTGTCGGTGATGACAGTCACCGGAATGCCGTCTTTTGCCAACTCCCAGGCCGTCAGGCGGGCGCCCTGAAGAAACGGCCGGGTCTCATCCGCAAAGACGTTGATCTTTTTCCCTTGTGACACTGCCGCACGAATAACTCCCAGAGCCGTCCCATAACCTCCTGTGGCAAGCGCTCCGGCGTTGCAATGTGTCAGGACAGTCGAATTGTCCTTGAGCAAAGTCGCGCCGTACTGTCCCATGGCTTCATTCACCGCGATGTCTTCCGCGAGCACACGCCGGGCTTCCTCTTCGAGTACAACCTGCGCACGGGCGATCCTTTTGGAATCGGTTCCCGGTCCGCCAAGGGCCTTTTCAAACGCCGCTCGCATGCGATTGACAGCCCAGAAAAGATTGACAGCCGTGGGCCGGGTCTTCGAAATTGTGTCCGCAATCGTTTCAAATTCCGCTTTGAGTTCCGCCACGCTCCGTGCGCGCGAGTGCTTTACACCCAGGGCCACGCCCATCGCCGCCGCTACGCCGATGGCCGGAGCACCGCGAATCACCATCGACCGGATCGCCTCCGCCACTTCCTGGTAAGTCTTGCATGTCCGATAGACCTCCTCGCCGGGCAGGAGCGTCTGATCAATCATGCGAACACCGTCGCTGGTCCACTCAATTGTTTTGAACATTCAGTTTCACTCGCTCGAATCAGGTTCGCTTGCCATCAGACCACAGAATTATAGCAGCCCTCCCGCCTGAACCGGCGTTCCGACCTCATTTCATGTTCCTGATCGAGTTTTGCCCTTCTTCTGTTACTATCAACCAAGGGGCTTCAATCAACATTTTTGAGGGCCGCGGCCCACAACGCCGTTCGGAGGGGTCCAGATATGAAAGAAACAAAGGTGACCAAAACAGATGAACAGTGGAGAAAGGAACTCACGCCGGCGCAGTATTATGTCACGCGCCAGAAAGGCACCGAACCTCCTTTTACCGGCGAATACTGCAACCAGCACGAGAAAGGAATTTACCGCTGTGTCTGCTGCGGGGCCGATCTCTTCAGTTCCGACCAGAAGTTTGATTCCGGAACCGGCTGGCCCAGTTACTGGGCCCCTTTGGACGAGCAAAATATCCGCACCGAAGCCGACTCAAGCTTCGGCATGCAACGAGTAGAGGTACTGTGCAGTACGTGCGACGCTCATCTGGGGCATTTGTTTCCTGACGGTCCGCCACCCACCGGCCTGCGGTACTGCATCAATTCCGCAGCGCTGAAGTTCGAGAAAAAACCTTAACGGAACCTCCGAGTTGCTGAACCAACACTGCGTACCCAGTAGATTGCATTGCGCTGACATGAAAAATCGACGCTCACGCCGGCGTTTCATTTCCGGTTTACAGGGTAAACTCTCGCTTCACTTTTTCTGATTTCTCCAAAACTCCGCGGGCCAGGGTTTTCTTATATTCGACAAGCTTCTCTGCCAGCGCGGCATCTGCCGTCGCGATAATTTGCACAGCCAGAACCGCTGCATTGACAGCGCCGGACTTGCCAATCGCAACGCACGCCACCGGAACTCCACCAGGCATTTGCACCGTTGAGAGCAGCGAATCAAGCCCTTGCAACGTAGTGGTAGGCATTGGGACCCCGATGACGGGCAGCGTGGTTTCTGCGGCCACGACCCCCGCCAAATGCGCGGCTCCGCCCGCGCCTACAATGATTGCCTTCAGCCCGCGCTCAGCGGCAGTCCGGGCATATTCGGACGTCCGCGCCGGTGAGCGGTGCGCCGAAGTGATGTCTATCTCGAACGGTACGCCGAACTTCTGAAGCGTGGCCGCCGCCTCCTTCATTACAGGAAGGTCCGTATCGCTCCCCATGATGATGCCAACCAAAGCCGTTCCTTTTTCAGCCATTCATCTCTCCTTGAAGATAAAGGTATTGTGTCGCAGGCAGACCTCTCACAGATGATCTGCTCCTGCCACTACGCTGTAGGCGGATCTCCCGCCTGATTGTTCTGATAGTGAACTTCGCGGGTCAACTTCAGCCGGCGCAACCCTTTCGCCCCGATGTCGCGCCGGTATTGCATCCCTTCAAAATGAATCTTGCTCACGGCGATATAGGCCTGTTCGATGGTCGAGGGCAGATCTTCAGCAATCGCCGTCACGCCCAGAACGCGCCCGCCGGCAGTCAGCAGCTGTCCGTCACGAAACACAGTTCCCGCGTGGAAAATCTTTACGCCGCCCCTCGACTCCGCCGCCTCGATGCCTCGAATCACCTTGCCGGTTTCGAACTTGCCGGGATAGCCCTTCGATGCGAGCACGACGCACACAGAAGGGTTCGGACTCCAGCGAGCGCCAACCGCCCCCAATTGACCTTCAAGCGAAGCCAGCAGGATTTCACACAGATCGGAGCGCAGCCTCATCATAATGGGTTGCGCTTCAGGATCGCCCAGCCGGACGTTGTATTCAAGCACTTTGGGACCTGACGAAGTCATCATCAGTCCGCAATAAAGAAATCCCTGATACGGCATGCCATCTGTCGCCATGCCAGCCAGAGTCGGCTCAATGATGTATTTAAGTATTTCTTCCCGCATCCGATCGGTAAGGATTGAATCGTCACTGTAAGCACCCATGCCGCCCGTGTTGGGTCCCTGATCGTTGTCGAACGCGGCCTTATGGTCCTGAGAAGGCACGAGCGGCAACCAGCCCCGGCTCCCTGCCAGAACTATGAACGACAATTCCTCGCCCACCAAGCACTCTTCAATCACCACTCTTTCGCCCGCCTTGCCCAGCGACTTCTGAAGCATGAAGTCGTCCAACGCCTTTTCAGCCTCTTCCCGCGTCCGGGCCACCACGACACCCTTTCCCGCCGCCAGCCCGTCGGCCTTGATAACCACCGGCAGCCCGAACTCTTCAATGGCCTTTATTCCGCTGGCAAAGTCATCCGCCACATCAAACCGTGCGGTCGGTATGCCGTGACGCCGCATGAATTCTTTCGCGAAAATCTTGCTCCCCTCCAACTGCGCCGCTGCCTTCGTCGGTCCGATAATCTGCCGGCCCGCACGCCGGAACTCGTCCACCACGCCTGCGACCAGAGGGGCTTCCGGCCCAACGACCGTTAGATCAGCATCGATCTCCTCGGCCAGTTGCAGCATCTCCGCAGGGCTGGACAGATCGACTGGGAAACATTCGGCAATCTGCGCAATGCCGGCATTGCCCGGCGCGCAGAAGATGTCCTCAGTCATCTGGCTTTCGCGCAGTTTCCATACCAGGGCGTGTTCACGCCCGCCTGAACCTAAAACCAGTACATTCATAGGAGCAAGTTACACTATCGGGACTTGGTAGTGTTTGTCAAATCCTATGACGCGGGAAATGATGCCACCCTGCCCGTCGCCAGCAACCACGCCGCTTGCTGGTATTTTCCAGGTCAGGTTAACATCCGACGAAACGACGGACTCTCGACCCTTTTCCCGCAACCCACCAAATCGGCATGGGTCGTCCAGAGGGTGGCGCTACATGCACCAATAGTTCTGACGCTCGACTGGAAAACAGGCAGTAACTATCTGTCGGCTGCACCTGGGTCTCCTCCCATGGAGCCCCAAGGGACCAGTATGGCGATGAAATCTGACGCGAGGTCCGCTAAAATGGTGATTCAAACCTTTCGGTCCTTGGGGCTATGGCGACAACGTTTACAGAAAAGTATGACGTGGTGGTGGTTGGCGCCGGTCATGCGGGCGTTGAGGCAGCGATGGCTGCGGCGCGCATGGGGCTGAAAACCGCGCTCTACACGATCAATCTGGACCTGATCTGTCAGATGTCCTGCAATCCTGCCGTGGGCGGCATCGCCAAAGGCCACCTGGTCCGCGAAGTGGATGCTCTGGGCGGCGTGATGGGAGAGGTGATTGACGCCGTGGGAATCCAGTTCCGCCTGCTCAACACCAGCCGCGGGCCGGCCGTGTGGTCTCCGCGCGCGCAAGCGGACAAGAAGCTCTACCGCGTCAGGATGCGCCAGGTGCTTGAGCAGGAGCCAAACCTGCGCATCAAGCAGGCGGAGGTAATCGACCTGCTCTTGGAGGCTATCGGCGAACCTTCCAAGCTCCCACAGGAAGCCGCGAGCACTGCATCGGAATATGAGCAGCGCCAAGCGCGGGAGGACAGAGCCCTCCCCTACCGTCGGGTGCGCGGGGTTCTGCTTCGCGATGGACGAACGGTAGAAGCCGGCTCCGTGGTGGTCACAACCGGAACGTTCCTGAATGGCCTGATTCATTGCGGCGAGCAGAAGTACCCCGCGGGGCGTTCAGGTGAGCCTCCAGCGGTAATGTTGGGCGAAGCATTGCGAAGGTTGGGGTTTGAAGTAGGCCGCCTGAAGACCGGTACTCCGCCCCGGCTCGATCGCCGCACGATTGATTTTTCGAAATTCCAGGTTCAGCCAGGTGATCCGATTCCCACGCCCTTCAGCTTTCGCACGCGCGCGATCACACAAGAGCAGACTGTCTGCTGGATTGCTTTTACCAACGATGAGACGCATCGCGCGATCCGCGAGAATCTGCATCGTTCGCCGCTCTATTCAGGGCAGATCAAAAGCATCGGGCCGCGCTATTGCCCTTCGATCGAAGACAAGATTGTAAAATTCCCCGACAAGCCCCACCACCAGCTTTTTCTCGAACCCGAAGGGCTGGACACCAATGAGATTTACGTCAACGGCATGTCCACGTCGATGCCCATCGACGTCCAGGTGGCGATGGTGAAGTCGATTCCAGGGCTTGAAAACGCGGAGATGATCCGGCCCGGTTACGCCATCGAATATGACATGGTCCAGCCGACGGAACTTTTTCCGTGGCTTGAAACCAAGAAAATTCAGAACCTGTTTCTTGCCGGGCAGATCAACGGCACGACGGGATACGAAGAAGCTGCCTGCCAGGGAATCATGGCGGGCATTAACGCCGGGTTGCGCGTCCAGGGCCGTGAACCGCTCGTCATCTCCCGCACTCAGGGCTACACAGGAATCCTGATCGACGATCTGGTTAACAAAGGTGTGGATGAACCTTACCGCATGTTCACCTCGCGCGCAGAGTTCCGCCTGCACCTGCGCATCGACAACGCCGACGAGCGCCTTATGCCGATCGGCTATAAGGTCGGCACCATCCGGCAGAAGGATTACGATGAATTTCTCCGGAAACAGAAACGCATTTCTGCCGCCACGAAGTTTCTGCTGGAAACACGCCTTGATCCGCAATCGCGCGTCGGTCGTGAGATTTATTCGCGCCTCGGGCTCATGACAAACGGCCGCTTTGACGGACCCGCCCCCTTGAGCGGCGCGCAACTGCTTAAGCGGCCTGAACTCGGAATCGAAGATCTGATGGAATGGATCAACGAGGGTCTGAGCCAGGCGGGCTGTGAACCTATTTCAACAAACAACGGTGACGGGCTGGCGTCATTAATGGCTCGCGAAGAAGCACGGCGGATTGAAACCGATCTCAAGTATGAAGGCTACCTGGCCCAGCAGGAAAAACATATTGAACACATGAAGCGCGCCGAACAGCGCCGCATCCCCGAATGGTTCGATTACGGCAAGGTCTCCGGACTCTCGCGTGAGGTTGTCGAGAAATTCACGCGCGTCCGGCCGCTCACACTCGGCCAAGCCCTCCGCATCCCCGGCATCACTCCCGCCGCAGTTTCGCTGGTCAACGTTTATATCGAAATCTTCCAGCGCCGCGAAGCTGAACGTGCGCGCACATGATGAGACATCCCGCGTGACGGATTTCCTCTACCGTTTAGGCCTCCATCGTGCGAAAAATTCAGCGAAGTCCTGGTAGGGCATGGCGCGAGCATTGGCGAACTGGCCCTGATTCTGGGCATAGAGTAGCTTCCCGCGCGGGTCGAGAACGGCGATGGCTGGAATACCTTTGTTGATGGGCACACCATATTTCTTCCCGATGTCGAGGTTCTTGTCGAAACGCCCCACATCGACCTTAACCACAACGTAGTTCTGTTCGATCACGCGCGCAAGCTCCGGCTTGTGCATATAGGCATCCAGCGCATGACAGTCGGGGCACCAGTTGGCGCCGAAGATCAGAACAATGTTCCGCCCAGTCTTTGATGCCTTCGATATCGCCTCAGCGATTTGCTGCTGCGCGTCGGCATGCTCGTCATAAATAGGCTGGCTTGCAGCGGCCCTCATCGAAGACGCCATCGCCAGCCCGCAAACAATTGTGAGAAGAATTCCGCGTGTCGCCTTGCCTCGATGCTCCATGACCATGGCCCCATGATAGCGCAAAGCCCGGATCGCTTTAAACGTCACGCGGAATCACGTGGACGCGCAGGGTGCAATAAGGAGGTTCTCCATTCCGTTGAAGGCGCCCACGCGATCTGCCGATCAATAAACAACAGACCGGCAATTCACACTGCAGGCTGTGAGGAGATTCAGATGGCGGAAGAAATCGAGCAGCAGGCAACCGAGACAACAGGCGCCGAAGCGCCGAAAAAGGGCTTCAAATACATCCGCTGGAACATCGAAGGGACCGTCGCGCACCTCACCATGGACCGTCCCAGGCAGAATGTGATGAACATCGAGATGCTCAATGAGATGACCGCAGCCATCGAAAGCCTGAATCATCGTGAGGAGGTGCGTCTGGTCCTGCTGGACGCGTCGCCCGAATGCGAGGGCTATTTTTCAATGGGTGTCGGCGTCGAAGGCTACACGGCGCAACTGGTGTTCCAGATGATGGACGCATTTCACAACGTATTCCGTGCCATGATGGACGTGTCCAAACCTGTCCTCGCTGTCGTTGACGGCATCGCATCGGGCGCAGGCAGCGAACTCGCGGCCTTCTGCGATCTTGTAATCGCCACAGAGAACGCACATTTCCGCCAGCCGGAAATCAAATTGGGAGTGTTTCCGCCGCTCGGGGCGGTCGTTTATCCGCGCGTGATCGGGCCGCGCCGTGCCATGGAATTTCTGCTCACAGGTGAACCCATCAATGCGCGGACAGCGCTTGAAATCGGCCTCGTCAACCGCGTGGTTCCACGCTCAGACCTTGAAGCCACCGTCGGTGCAATGGTCAAGCGCATCACTGACGAAAGCGGCCCCGTCCTCCAGTTGCTCAAGCGCGTGATCTTCCACGGCACTTGGATGCCTTTTGCCGAGGCCTTTAAGCGCGCGCAGGATATCTACCTCAACCAGTTGTTCGAACTCGAAGATTCCCAGGAAGGCCTTCGCGCGTTGCTCGAAAAACGTAAACCGGTGTGGAAGAACCGGTAGGATTAAGGCCTCAGCCACTCGTTCACCCGGCACGAACCCGCAGTAGTTCTACGACTATCCGCCTGATCAATTCCAGACAGCTATAGCTGTCGCGCTCGGATGAGTCTGGGCCCTCAGCAATTATGCGGGTTGATCGAAGAAAGCTTCACCCTGTTTGCGGTACTTGAAGGCCACCTGTTCATCAAGCTCGATGCCGAGGCCGGGGCGGTCAGTCACTTCGATATAGCCTTTCTCGATCAGGGGTTGTTTGCGGCCTTTGACGAGGTCATCGAAGAACGGAACGGACTCGGCGTGCCACTCCAGCGCCAGAAAATTCGGCGTGGCGGCGCACAGGTGTGCAGAGGCCATGGTGCCGATGGGACTTGAGATGTTGTGCGGCGCGACGGCGATGTAATGGACTTCCGCCATGTCTGCGATGCGCCGCCCTTCGAGCAGCCCGCCGACTTTCTGGTAATCGGGAGCAAGAATATCCACTGCTTTGCGTTCGAGCAATTCGCGGAAGTGGTGCCGCTGGTAATGGTTCTCACCCGTAGCGATGGGCGTCGCGGTGGCTTCCGTTACGCGCCGCATGGCGTCGGTGTTTTCCGGCGGGATAGGATCTTCAAGCCACAGCAGGTCGAAGGGTTCGCAGGCACGCGCCAGTTTGATGGCGTCATTCACGCCGTAATTCCAATGGCAGTCGATGGCCAGATCGACTTCCGGCCCCAGCGCCTTGCGCAGCGAGCCCACCAGACCCGCCATGAGTTCGATTTCTTTGCGCGTCAGGCAGCGGTTGTAATCGTCCAGAGAAAATTCGCTGGGAACGTCCACGTCGAACTTGAGCGCCGTAAAGCCGCGCTGCTTCATGGCCCGGGCATGCCGGGCGTAATCTTCGGCGCGAATCTGGCGGGCTTCAGATTTCTGTCCGCCGTGATATTTGGGGCTCAGTTCCGTGCGCTCGCCTTTGGTCTTGCCGGGCTTCTGCGCCCAGCCGGGAGTACGCGGCAGGAGGACAGGTGAGAGGCTTGAAAGCCCTTTGCCTGCGTGGCAGTCGGCGTAGATGCGAACGCGGTCGCGGTACTTGCCCCCCAGAAACTGATATACGGGCAGCGCGCAGTCTTTGCCCACAATGTCCCACAGCGCCGTCTCAACGCCGCTGATGGCGTGGTAGCCCATGCCCGCCGTGCCCGTGGCGCCCATCGCCGTGCGCATCAGTCGCGCCAGACGGTCCACGTCGCGCGGGTCTTCGCCGGGTAGAAACTCATTAAACTCGCGGATGACGCCCGTCAGACCTGGAGCAAAGAACGCCTCGCCCCAGCCGACGATGCCCTTGTCCGTGCTCACCTTCACAATCGTCCAGTCGTAGTTCGCTTCAATCACCGCAGTCTCGATTTTTGTGATCCGCATGTTTGTATTGACTTCCCTTTCGCGTTTTCAATTGATGTTCCCGAAGTACAGGCGGCTTCCCGGCGCCGCTGTGGTAGGGGAGGGTTGCGCCCTCCCGGTTGACTCGGCCAACGCGGGAACCCGGATGCTATGCGGGAGCCCGAAGGGCTCCCCTACCAGCCAACCATTATGACCGTCATAAAAGACTTGCACGAAGCGCAGGGTTTTATCAAGGCTTACGCTCCGGTGTTTGCTGAATGATCAGGATCCGGAGGCACATGGGCGAACGGCCATTCGTGGTGGATGCGGAGTAAGGCCGCCGGCTGGTGAAGATGTCGGCGGCAAAACCAACCCGGACATGGATTTTCATAGAAAAGCGGGTTCTTGGGTCATAAATCAGTCTCAGAATGAGATGGCCGGACGCGGATGTGACGGTGTAAAACCACCGGTACGCGACCCTCGACCTGTGATATTCTAAGCGGACGTTTTTATGGCAACTCCCTGTCGAAAGTGTGGCGCGACGAAGACGGAGCATGTTTATCACGGAGTGATGTATTTTCTTGCGCGGAGATTCGGCTACCGCTTGAGGGTCTGTTCCCGGTGCCGGCGACTGCGTCTCCTGCAACTGGACGAAGATCCGGACGGCCCCGTCCCGCCGCGCAAGCCCCAATCACGGCGCAGGCGATCTGGTTTGCACGCAGCGGAAACCGACAACAATATATTGAATGTTCAGCGATGCCCGCGGTGCGGCGGTTCCGATCTTCAAAGGTCAATGCGGCGATGGCATGAGCGGGCCTTCTGCCGTCCTCCCATGGCGCGTTGCCGCACCTGTAAGCACCGGTTTCCGCTGCAAACCCGAAGATCAGCGCCGGCTTCATAAAGGCTTTCTGCGGGCCCCCTCAATTCCAGAAAATCGATGACTGGCCAAAACGGACCGAATCATGTTACATCATCGCGCATGGCATCGCCTTCGCTAACGCGGCGAATTGCCGCCGCGGCCGGCATTGTGATGATCAGCGTCCTTGCGAGCCGCCTGCTCGGCTTCATGCGGGAATGGGCTGTCGCTCACGAATTTGGTTCTAGCGCCGTAACCGACGCTTATTACGCTGCGTTTACGCTGCCGGATTTTGTGAACTACCTTGTGGCAGGGGCATCTCTCAGCATCACCTTCATTCCGGTCTTTGCCAAATATGTCGCCGAGAACAATGAAGAGGAAGGCTGGCGGGTGTTCTCGACGGTCATCAGCGTGATGCTCCTTCTTCTGCTTGTGCTGGTGACGATAGGAGAGATCTTCACCCCCGGGCTTCTGCGCGTTATAGCGCCGGGCTTCAATCCGGCGGAGAAAGCCCGTGCGGTTTTCCTGACTCGCCTGATGATGCCTGCGCAAATCTTCTTTTATCTTGGAAGCATTCTCAGCGCCGTCCAGTATGCCAAAGGCCGATTCACCATTCCTTCGCTGGCACCGGTGATTTACAACTCGGGAATTATCCTGGGCGGGATTCTGCTGGCATCCACCATCGGCATCACCGGCTTTTCCGTCGGCGTGCTCGCGGGCGCCTTTACCGGCAATTTTCTGCTGCAAATTTACGGCGCTCGGCGTGTAGGCGCACGATTCACGCCTAACCTTGATGTCCGCCATCCGGGCTTCAGGATGTTCATCAAGCTGACCATTCCGATTATGCTCGCTCTTTCAGTGGTCTTTTCAGACGACTGGATCATCCGCTGGTTCGGGTCATATCTTGCTCCGGCCTCGATTACGTGGCTGAGTTACGCCAAGTTCCTGATGCGCGTCCCACAGGGGGTGATCGGGCAGGCCGTGGGCGTGGCTTCGTTTCCGTTTCTCGCCCAGCTTTATGCGGAGAAAAAATACGATGAACTCAACCGCACGCTCAATACAACGTTAAAAGGGCTGTTGCTGTTGATGGTTCCCGTCTCTGCGCTGACGTTTGCCATGAACAGGCCTCTGGTGTATTTCGTTTTCCTGCACACGCGGCTGCGCGGTCCTGACCTGGACGCTACGGCGGCGGCGCTTGCGTTATTTGCGCTTGGCATGTCCGCCTGGGGCGCGCAGAGCATCCTGGGCCGCGCGTATTACGCGGGGCGCAACACGCTGACGCCTGCCCTGCTCGGCACGGCTGTGACCTTCTTGAACCTCCCCGTTTATTGGGCGCTCGTACGCACGATGCAATACAAGGGACTCGCCCTGGCAAGCTCGATCGGCATTTCGGCCTACGTGATTGTCCTGTTTATTTCGCTTTATCGATATACGGGCAACAAGCAGGCCGGAGAGGTTGCAGGATTCTTTTTAAGGGTTGCGGCCGCATCGATTGTCGGGGCTGCAGGGGCTTTTGAAGTTGTTCGATGGCTGGAGGGCCGCATCCACTGGCAATCCACTATCGGAGCGTTCATCGTTCTGGTCGCAGCCACACCCGTTGGTCTGGGCCTTACAGGTCTGGCTGCAAAAGCTCTTCGCATTCGCGAGATGGACGATTACCTGAAGTCGGTTCCGCTATGGTCGCGGCTGCGCCGGAACCGGAGATGACGTCCGGTGTCCCAGTTCGAGTTGCATTCCTTCCGACTATTTCCCAATACAGAACCGCGAAAAGATCACTCCGAGAATATCCTCGACATCGGTGGCGCCGGTCAGGGTGTCAAGCGCCCGCAGCGCTTCATAGAGGTCAAGCAGGAGCATCTCATGGTGCGTCCGCTGTTCCGCCGCGAGCCGGCAGCGATCCAGCGCCACGAGAGATTGTTTAAGCAGTTGCTGATGCCGGAGGTTCGTGATCAATTCGCCCTCGGACCCGGAGTTACCTCCACCGCCCAGGGACTGAATGATCCTGTCGCGCAGCTCATCGACTCCCCGGCCGGTCAGTGCGGAGGTTGCTACGATTTCAACCCCGCCGGGAAGATGGTGGTTTTCCGCACGGATCGCCCGCTCGATGTCGCTCTTTTTGGTGCGCTCAGGGAGGTCAGATTTATTGGCGGCTACCAGCATCCGGCCCATTCTTTGCATTCTCTGGAGCAACTCAGCGTCTTCTTCAGTCCAAGGCTGCGAAACATCCACGACAAGCAGTCGTACATCAGAATCGGCCATGGCTTGATGAGTGCGCTCGACGCCGATCTGTTCCAACTGGTCCGCCGTTCGGCGGATCCCCGCAGTGTCCACCAACCGCACGGGGACGCCGCCAATCGAGGCGGATTCCGAGACCAGGTCCCTGGTAGTCCCGGGAATTTCGGAGACAATTGCGCGGTCCATATTCAGCAGGCGATTGAACAGGCTTGACTTGCCGACGTTCGGGCGGCCGACGACGGAAAGGCAGAGACCTTCACGGACAATCCTGCCGTAAGCGTAGCTGTTAGCCATTCTTTCCAGGCCGAATCTTACAGCGTCGAGTTGACCAAGCAGGTCCGTCCAATCCATCACCTCGACATCGTCATCGGCAAAGTCGATTCCTGCTTCGAGTCTTGCGATCAGATCCAACAGCGCCTGCTTGTGGGGCTTCAATCGGGCGGAAAGTGCGCCGCCAAGCTGCGTGGCAGCTACTCGCGCCTGGTAGAGCGTTTGCGATTCGATGAGGTCGCGAATGGCTTCCGCCTGGGTCAGGTCGATCCGGCCGTTCAGGAACGCACGCATCGAGAACTCGCCCGGCTCCGCTGCGCGCGCTCCGAACTTCAGGCAGCACTCAACCAGGTAGGTCGTGATCACGGGGGAGCCGTGGCAGGAAATCTCCACCACGTCTTCGCCCGTGTAGGAATGAGGTCCACGGAAATAAGTCAGGATGGCTTCATCCAGCGCCTCGCCGTTCTCCGGGTCGATGAATTTTCCCAGGCTTGCCCGCTGCGGTTCAGGAGGGTGCTTTGCCAGCCGAACCAGGTGCAACGCTATCTCAAGCGCCAAACTTCCGGACAGGCGCACGACGCCGATGCCCCCGCGGCCTGGTGGTGTGGCGACGGCCACGATGGTATCCTCTTTCAACATCTTCAAGCCTGCGGATGGTTCAGGAGGGATTTGCTGCCGGATAGATAACAACCTTACGGCCTGGCCCCGTGCCTTCGCTCATCGTCCGCACCGTCGCTTCGTCCTTCAGCGCCAGGTGGATGATCCGACGTTCGCGCGGAGTCATGGGCGTAAGGTAAAAAGGAGTTCCTGTTTCAACGGCCTGCCGGGCGGCCATCTGCGCCGTCAGGCGCAATTCTTCCGCTCGGACGCGCCGCCAGTCCTGACAATCAAAGGTAATGGTGGCGTAGTGCTCGTCGTCGATGCGCGCGGCTTTCAGGACAACATATTCAATGGCATCCAGCAACGCCGCATTCCTTTCCAGCAGAAGATCCGAGTCCGCCCCGTCGAAATCGACGACGACTTGTTGCGCGCCGGAATCGTCCTCCTTGCCGGCGTCTTTCCGCACAGTAAATTTGAGGTCAAAACCCGCGTGCTGGATGATCTGGTCCACCAGAGATTCGATTCGCGCGAGGTATGTGTCCTCAGACTGGTCGGAAGAATTTAACGTCGTCATGGCTTATGCTCGCTGTGCCTTGGCCCCTGCAGTTTTTTCAGCCGCCAGGGCCTGTTGCTTTGGAGTGATAAAACGATTGATGAACATTTGCTGTCCAATGCCTACCAGGTTTGCTGTCAAAAAGTATAAGACTAATCCGCTGGCGAGGCGAAAGAACATCAGTCCAAAAATAAGGGGCATAATGGTCATCATTCGCTTCTGTGCAGGGTCCGCCGTGGCCATAGGCGTCATTTTCGTCATGATAAACATACTGACAATCATGATCAGCGGCAGAATGGGGATAGGAAGTCCCAGAATATGGGAATTGTCCGGCATGGACAAATCCTTTATCCACAAAATCCACGGAGCGTGACGGAACTCGAAGGGTGTCTCCAGCGATTCATAGAAGCCGTAAAGGATGGGCAACTGCGGCAGCATCGGGAGGCAACCGCCCAATGGATTGATTCCGTGCTCCTGGTAAAGCTTCATGATCTCCTGGTTCATCCGCGCCTTGCGAGGATCGTTGAATTTGTACTGCTTGTAGCGGTCCTGAATGGCTTTCACCAGCGGCATGATCCGCTGCATCTCCTGGGCGGAGCGTATGCTCTTCAGTTTCAGGGGAAACAGCGCCATGTTCAGAATGATCGTCAGGATGACAATCGCCCAGCCGTAATTGTGCACCCAGTGGTCATTGATGTAGCGCATGGCAAGAAAAAGCGGCTTGGCGATTACGCTGAACCAGCCGAAGTCCACCAGGCCCGTCAGAGGAGGCTGCGTGGTTTCCAGCACATCCAGCGCCTTGGGCGCCACGAACAGCCTGAAACTGAGCGGCTGCGCTGCGGTGCTTCCCAGAGCCACGTAGGCGGCCTTGGGAGGCTCTTTCTCTTTCCAGTTTTCAGGGGTCCAGGTTTCCTGACCAGCGTTAAAATCCGCTTCCTTTGACTCAGGGAAAAAGATGCCGGCAAAGTAACGGTCTTCGATGCCTGCAAACTCGAGCGAACCCGTCACCCGCATTTCCTCTTTGATTTTACTCTGGTTCACGGTTTCAAGGTTGCCTTCCTTCTGGTAGGCTACCTTCGTCTGTGCGATCTCGGCGTCCTCGGGCAGCGAATGATCGCCGAACCCGCCGGTCCACGCGACTTGCGCCGGCACATACTGCTGGTCCCGGGCCACGCTTACTGTTGCATGGATCTGATAATCGGTGCCGAAGGTGAATCTTTTCTGGACCTGGATGCGTCCGTCGCTGTAAGTGAATTCGAGCGTTGCCGGCGCCTGAATCGAAGTAGCAGACGGATGGGCAACGTAAAGCGCCTGGTTCGCCGCCTGGTTGAGTGAGGCGTCCGGCGTGCGAATGCTCATCGGGTATCCAAGCTGCTTGCACGCGGCGGGATCAATCACGTTAAGCGGTTTGCCGCCCGCATCTTCAAACTTCTTAAGCACCCAGCTTGTGATAACACCGCCGCGCGTTGAGAAGGTAATGCGGTAAAGGCTGTTTTCGACCGTGATATCCTGGGCTTCCTTGCCTTCAGACACCGGAATCTTGGGCGCAACAGGCAGCTGAGAGGCAGCAGGCTTTTCCGCAGCTTGCTGGCCAACCGCCTGAGAGGCGCCCGCCGGCTTGGACGGCGGAGGAGGTGTCTTGACGAAAACGATTCGCCAAATCAGGAGGATCGCAAATGACAGGGCGAATGCAATCATCACCCTTTTTTCAGTATCCATCGGTAAGAGGCCCTTTGTTCAATTCTCCCGTTCCCACCATGCCCCCCTTACGGGACAGGATCGTATCCGTGGCCGCCCCAAGGCCGGCAACTCAGCAACCGACGAACCGCCAGCCGTGTTCCACGCCACGGGCCCCATTTCGCCACTGCTTCGTATGCATAGGCCGAACAGGACGGGTAAAAGCGGCACGACGAGGGAATCGTGGGTGAAAGACAAACCTGATAGAAGCGAATCAGCCCCAGCAGGAACAGCCTCAGCGCGAATTTTGCGTAATGCACGATGCATCCGGCGGCGCGGCTGGAAAAAGCCGTAACAGTTCCCGTTCCAGGACACGGTAGGAGACCGTCGCCGCCCCCGGCCGCGGGTTGAGCACGACGTCCCACCCGCCCGGAAGCTCCTGCCGATGCAGCCGGAAGATTTCTCTGATGCGCCGTTTGATCCGGTTCCTCAATACGGATGTTCCGAGGCGTTTCGGGACAGTAATGCCCAGGCGCGTTTCGCTCAGCCCGTTCGGTCGGTAAAATACGGTGCATAATGATGCACTTCGGCGCTGCCCCTCCTCGTAAACCCGTTGAAAATCCAGTCGGCGGAGCAGCCGGTATTTCCTGGGGAAAGCAGCCGAATCGGGATTCACGGAGTCAGGCGATGGCGACCCTTCTGACGGCGCCGTTTCAGCGTCTGGCGCCCTCCTGGGGTCCTCATGCGAACGCGGAATCCATGCGTCTTGGCACGCCGCCGCCGATTGGGTTGGTAAGTCCTCTTCAAAGCTCTGACTCCCTGTTAAGTTCGTACTCCAAAGTCTAAACTCTTACCATAACCCGTTGATTCCAACCAAGTCAAGCAAGTCATGTCCATTCAAAATTCATGGGCGCCGATTGACACGGCTTCTACCGCCGATTACGATTCATATAGGTCAGGGGTACGGGACGAAGGACCATCCAGCCGAGAGGGGCACATGCAAGCGCTCCGCTGCTATTCCCGGAAAGCGGCATTCGTATTGGCGGTCTGCGCGCTGTTGCTCGAAATGCCGTCGACGGCGCTTTGCCAGTTTTTGGGGTCGATCAGCGGGCAGGTAACAACGCGCGACGGCCGACCGATTCCGATCGGTGTGACGGTCACCGCCACGACAAGCGAAGGGGAGATCGTGACCACTCAGCCTGCCGATTCCGCCGGTCACTATGAACTCGACAACCTGCGAAAACTTGATTACCAACTGACTTTTGAAGCGAAGGGGTACCGCACGGAAGAACGGGACGCGAACCTTCGGTTTTCAGGGAACAGCCTGATCATCAACGTTCAATTGACCCCCGAGGGTAAGACGGAGACAAACAAAGGCGCGGTCACTTCCGTTGCCGAGTTGAGGGTCCCGGAGCAAGCGCGGAAAGCATATGAGAAAGGCAGGCGCGCGTTTAAATCGCATAACTACTCCAAGGCCCAGCACTACTTTGAGCAGGCGACCAACGATTACCCCTGTTATGCGCGCGCCCAGGCTGATCTGGCAACGCTTCTGATCGCAGAGAAGAAGCAGGCCTCAGAAGCGGAATCCCGGCTGCGAAAGGCCATCGAGTGTGACGCCTCGTTTCTCGACGCGTACGTCGAATTGTCTCAGTTGCTGAATGCCCGGGCGCAGTATGCAAAAAGCGTCGACATTCTCCAACAGGGGTTGGCACATTCTCCGGATGCATGGCAGTTCCATTATCAAATGGGACTGGCCCGCTACGGGTTGAAGGACTACGCCGAGGCGGAAAAAGAATTCCGCAAGGTGGCCAGACTCAGCCGGAACCCACCCCCGCTGGTTTATGTCAAACTGGCTGATCTCTACGTACTGGAATCAAGGTTCAACGAAGCTTATGCGGAAATGGAGGCATATCTCCAGGCAGCGCCCAACGGCAGTTTTGCCCCCAGAGCACGGGCAATCATGAAACAGATGGAAGCTGCAGGAGTCCTTTCCAGCAACAAAAAAGCGGAGCACTGATCGAGTGTCGGAGAAACAGGCTCTATCACGGACATTCTGACCTCAGCGAAGAATCCCGGAATTGGCCTTCAATCAAACATATGAACCTTCGCGTCACCCAACATAACAATGTGGCCTTGTTCAGCGACCGCTGAACTGCCTCCGGAGGGACATGGACAAGCGGCAAACTTCATGACCGCGTCTTCCCTTCCCCTTCCCGGATCACAATGAGCTGATCGGCGCCCACGTTGGCCAACCTGTCAATATGCCCGCTCGGCCAGCGAACTTCAATCGAATCCACTTTTGCGGCCTTGCCCAAGCCGAAGTGCTGGCGCAAATCGCTCTGCGAGATGTAGCTGCAACCGCTCATGACCTCGCGGATCTGTCGTTGGCCATTGGCAATAACGGTGATTCGTGAGCCGATGGCCGATCGGTTTGATCGCGTACCGACAGCTTTGACCACCAGCCAGTGGTTGCCACTCGTGTTTTCATTTTTCAGCAAGGAGGGCGGCTGGCTGAGGTTGAGAATTACGATATCCAGGCTGCCGTCGTTATTGAAATCGCCGAAAGCGCACCCTCGGCTCGAATGGGGCTCAAGAACCGCCGGCCCGCAGAGGTTTGACACCTCTTCAAAATTGCCGTCCCCAAGATTGCGGTAAACTACGCGCTGCGTCATGAACTTGTAATCCGGATGTACTTTTTCAACTTCGGGATAAACGCTCCCGGTAACGTGAAAGATGTCGAGCCAGCCGTCGTTGTCCAGATCAACGAAACCTGTGCCCCAGCAAACGTACTGGGTATTAACCGCAAGGCCGCTGGAGAGTGTCGCGTCATCAAAAAATTTTCCGCCGAGATTATGGTAGAGAATCGGAGTGTCGCCGCTGAAGTGCGGAAGAAACATGTCCAGATAACCATCGCCGTCATAATCGCCAACAGCGACTCCCATCCCGGACTGGACCTGCCCGTCGGCATTCACTGCGCAGCCGGTTTCCATAGCAACTTCCGTAAAGGTGCGGTCATGGTTGTTGCGAAAGAGAAGATTGGGAGTTGAATCACAGGCGACGAAAATGTCAGGCCAACCGTCGTTGTTGTAATCGAAGCTCACTGCTGTTAACCCGTAGCGCTTTCCCGCTCTAGCGATGCCCGACTTTTCCGTGACCTCTGTGAAGGTCCCGTCGCCGTTGTTGTGGTAAAGAGAGCAGGTCTCTTTGGGCAGTCCCAGGGGACCGCAGGCAACCGGTACGCCCTGGAACTTGCAAACCTGACTTTCTCCGCCCGCAGGGCCCTTCTCAAAATCAAGGTCGATGTAGCGGGACACGAAAAGATCGAGCCGGCCATCGCGGTCGTAATCAACGAAAGTGCAGCCGGTCGAGAAGCGCGGACGGGATTGTCCCAAGCCCGACTTTTCCGTGACCTCGGTGAAAGTCCCGTCGCCGTTGTTATGGTAAAGTACGTTTTTCCCGTAATACGTCAGGAAAAGGTCATCATGCCCGTCGTTGTCATAGTCGCCAATGCAGACCCCGTAGCACCAACCCATGCGAAGAAGGCCGGCCTTCTCCGTGACGTCCGTAAAACTACCATCACGATTATTGTGGTACAGGCGATTTGTCGGGCCAGGTTCACCGGGAGGGAGATTGCCAAGCATCGTCCCGCTCGGCACGAAGATATCCAGCCAGCCGTCGCCGTCATAATCGTAGAATGCGATGCCCGGGCCGTTCGCTTCAAATATATACTTCTTGCGGAATTCCTCTCCATAAATCACAGGAGCAGTGAGGCCCGCCCGCGGCGCGATGTCAGCAAGGATTACCGGCCAGGGACGCCCGGAGAACTTGGGCCTGGGTGCGGGAAGTACGCCTCGCGAGGCCATGCCCTGACCCAGGGTCTGCGCCGCAGGCAACAATAGCGCACCAGCCGAAAAAACAGACCTGAAGAATTCTCTTCTTTTCATGCATCGATGAATGGACGCACAGACTTCCGACAGGAGGCGATTCAGCGGTCGCCGGGCGCTGCCTGCGTTTTTGTCGCGTCACCCTGGGTGGCATTACGGATATTCTGCTTGATTTGCATGATTTTTTCGTACGCTTCCTTGTAGGCCGCAAGTTGCTGGTCCGCTTCGTGGTCAAGTCCCAGATGGCGGTAAACAATTGACAGTCGATAGTGCGAATCAGCGTTTTCTGGATCGAGTTCCGTGGCCCGCTTCAACGGGGCGACCGCATCCTGAAAACGGTTTGCCGAGGCGTAGGCTTCGCCAAGGCTGGCAAACGCCGATGCCATCTGTGGATCAAGTTCCGCCGCGCGTTTAAAATGCGTGATGGCAGTGTTCCAATCCCGGACTGTACCGGCAATCACTCCAAGCTGGTATTCAGCCTTCGCGTTGCCGGGATCGATCTGCAATTCCGCATCAAACTCCTTCTTGGCTTCGTCGAGCATGTTCAGCTCGTGGCTTTGTTGGAGCATGATCCTGCCGATTTCGTAATGGATCCCCGGCACGCGCGGGTTCAGGTCCAGAACCCTGCAGTATTCCGCAATTGCCTCCTGAGGCTTCCCTTGCAATAAAAGAATTTCGGCATTCATGCGGTGCATCTGGTAAGACCCGGGAGCGGTTGCCAGCAGGCGCTGTGAGGCCTCGGTCGCGAGATCGGAGTACAGGTGCGTCGTCAGGTAGAGAACTTCCGGATCATTCGGGAATTCCCGTGAGAGGGTCTTGTCGTAGACGATGGCCTTGCTGACGTCATCCAGCCCCATCAGACAGCGAAGAGCATTGGTCCCGATTACGCGCTTCAATTTGGGATCGCCGACGCGCGGAAAGTCTTTCTCCAGATAAGGCAGCGCCTGGCGGCAATATCCGCTCTGCGCAAGGCTCGCGCCCAGAAAATAATGCGCGTTCACAAGCGAGGGCTTGAGTTTAAGCGCCGTCCCCGCTTCGCGCGCCGCATCAGCGTACCGGCCTGAGAAATAATAAGCAACGGCAAGATTGGAATGGATCTCAGCCACTTGGGGGTTGGATTTGATCAACTCCTTATAGTCTTTAATAGCTTCCGAATAATCACCGGTCTCAAACGCCTTGTTCGCCTGAGCGGCAAGAGCGGCCGCATTCTGCAGAGGAGCGTCTGTACCGCTACGCGGCAGGGAAGTCTGCGGCATACCCCACAGTGCCGCCAAACCTGCGCTGACAAGCAGTGCAGACATTAAGCCTGCCCGTGCCAGTTGTCGCGGGGAAACTGTCATGCGGAAAGCCTGCTCTTCCCGGCCCTCGACCGATGTTTCAGGCTGGATTATGCCACACGCCATGTTCGAGGATCAATCTCACATTCCTTGGCGAATGCCGGTGGTGCTATAATCCGCTTGCGGGTAAGTCCGACGGAAATGCGAAGGTCTATGTGTATGAACAGTGTGAGGTGGGCAGCGCTTGCAGCGCTCCTGCTTGCCTTCGCCCCGAGAACTTTGCCAGCTCAAACCAGACCTTCGCAGCAGACCCAGCCTTCATCAGAGCGCTTCAAGCAGCTTTATGCCGAGGCGGAAGAAGCCTCAAACCACGGCCAGACTAAACAAGCCATCAGCCTCTATCTCGCGGCCCTGCAGCTTAATCCCGACTTTGCAGAAGGATGGTGGAATGCCGGGACCCTGCTGGCGCAACTCAAAGACTACCAGCGGGCCATCGCGGCCCTGGACAACTTTCTACGTTTGCAACCTAAGAACGGCAACGGCTGGGCGTTCCGCGGCCTTTGTGAGTTCGAGCTGCGGCGCTACACTGCTGCGCTCAAAGACATCCAGCACGGGCGCGAGCTTGGCGTGCGCGACCCCGCGCTTGAAAAAGTGGCCACATATCACGCTGCGCTGCTGCTCATTCTGAAGGGCGAGTTCGAAGTCGCGGACCGGTTGCTTGTCCATCTCGCTCGCGGAGGCATCAGCGATCCTGATCTGATCACAGCATTCGGGCTGGTCTCATTGCGCCTCGCTGAAATGCCGGAGCAGTTGGCTGACGCACAGCAAAAAAAGCTGGTACAGGAAGTCGGCCAGGTTGCATTCGATTCGGTCCAGGCGCCATTTGAAAAGGGTTCTGCGGAATATGAAGCGCTGCTTAAGAAATATCCCGCAACCCGCGGTGTCCATTATGCCTACGGCGACTATCTGCTGAATCAGGCGCACTACGAAGAAGGACTTAAGCAGATGCAGGAGGAATTGCGCCTGAATCCCCATGACGCGATGGCATCGCTCCAGATCGCCATGACGTACATACGCATCGGCCAGCCAAGCGAGGCGATTCCCTACGCCCAGAAGGCCGTCCAACTATCGCCAAAGCTCTTCGCTGCGCACTATGCTCTTGGGCTTGCGCTCTACCGGGCAGGCCGCACGACCCCAGCCTTGACCGAACTACAGACCGCCGTCCGCCTGGCACCCAACAGCCCGCAGGCCCATTACGCATTGTCGGACGTTTACTTCAAGATGGGAAACCGACAGGCTGCGATGCGGGAACGGGTCGAATTTGCGAAGCTAAAGCAAGAACCGACTGTGCTTGCTGATTTTAATCCCCAGAACCAGGAAACAGCTTCGCAGCCTCAGCAGACTCTCCCAAAACCAGCCGCCCCTGCCACGCCAACCGCAGAGGCTTTTAAACAGGCTGAAAGCGCCCTGCGCGAAGGCCGCTATGAACAGGCTGAGGCAGGTTTCCGGGAAGTTCTGAAAACCCAGCCCAAGCTGACGGCGGCTTATGTTGACCTCGGGGTGGTTTGCCTTCGCACGCACCGGCCTGATGAAGCCGTCCGCTACTTTGAAACCGCAAAGAAGCTGGATCCCAAGGTGGCGGGCATCGACCTGGATTTGGGCCTTGCCTACTACCAGCAATCGAGTTTTGAAAAAGCAATTCCGGAGTTTGACGCAGTGCTGCGAACCGACCCGAACAATCAACAGGCCAGGTTTCTGAAAGGCTTGAGCCATTTTATGTTGAACGACTACCAGGATACGGTCGAAACCCTCAAGCCCCTGTGGGACAAGGAAAACACCAATCTGGATTATCTGTTCGTTATGGGCATCTCCTATGGGAAGCTGAAGCGCAGCGAGGAATGCAACATGACATTCAGACGGCTGGTGGAGGTTGGCGGCGACACTCCCCATTTCCATTTCCTTTTGGGAAGGGCTTACGAGGGCCTTTTCTGGTATGACCAGGCGCGCACAGAACTGGAGAAAGCCATTGCAGGCGATCCCAAACTGCCTGAAGCACATTACTATCTCGGCGTCGTCGATATGCGACTGGGAAAACTTCAGGAAGCCGCAAGGAATTTTGACGCCGAAATCGCCATTGATGGCAAGCCGCCGTGGAGTTACCAGAAACGCGGCCAGGTGGACCTCGATCTGAACGATCCTGCCCACGCCATCCTGATGTTCAAGGAAGCACTCGCGCGAAACCCCAAGTTGCCGGACTCACTTGCGGGAATGGGGAAAGCCTATTTCAAGCAGGGAAAGTTTCAACAGGCCGCAACCTACTTCCAGAAGGCGGTAGCGATCGCGCCGGACCAGGCCGATTACCATTATCAGCTCGGGCAGGCTTATCTGCGCCTCGGCGACAAGGACTCCGCCCACCGCGAATTTACAGAAACACGCAAGCTTCAGGCAGCCCAAGTCCAGGACCAGCAGAACCATCTGCAAGGTTCGCCGCCACCCGCGTCAGACTAAGGGGGGATAAGGAAGGTCAGCAGAAGGTTGCTGTGCTTTCCAAACCATTTGCCATCCTGAGCACGGCAAAGAACCCCGGCATTTGTTTTTGACAAAATGCAAAGGTGCTCCGCTCAGTTTGAGATTCTGGTCTTTCCAAGCAACTTGTCACAGCCAGAACGCTGCGGGTGATTCCTGAAGGTTTACCGAACTCTGACTCGGCACCCAGTCAGGCAGTTTGCAACGGCAGGAGCAAGCCCGGAATCCCCGGGGCGCTCCTGCCGCTGCAATCAGGTCGTTACCATGTAACCTTGAGTCCGAACTGCATCACACGCGGGGGCCATGCGCTGGTTACCTCACCGTTGCCGATATCATTGGTGGGGCTGTTGCAGGGCTGGCCGAAGCCATCCGAACCGCTGCAACCCGCGTTGATACCCTGCCATGATGGATGGTTAAACGTGTTAAACGTCTCCCACCGGAACTGGATCCCTCCGCCTTCGCCGAAGAATGGGAGCTTCCAGTTCTTCATGAGAGCAAGGTCCGTGACATTCCGCCCTGGACCTGTGAGTGCGTTGCGACCCATGTAGCCGAACATCCCGGGCTCACCGTTAGCCAGAAGTTGAGATTCCAGCGGTTGGGTCATGACGCCGGGATCGAACCATTGTACACGCGGCCCGAAGGTCGGATCGTTGTACGTGCCCTTGTGGATTTGAAGTGGGCCGATGGTGTTGCACTTCACACTTGTGGCGGCACCCGTTCCAAAACCGTTGATGCCGCAATTGATGTTGACAGGCTGGCCGGTAAAGAAAGTGGTGATACCACTGATCTCCCAGCCGCCCAACACCCCACGGACAAAGGGATTACCCGCCTTATTAAAGAAAGGCAGGTAGTAAATGTAGCTGGCATTGAACACCTGCGCCCGGTTGAGGTCAGAGGTGGCGTACCAGCGGGACAGGAGTGAATCGTCCACCCCATTTGCGCTCGAGCTGTAGGTGCTGGTCGAGTCGTCCAGGCTGTGGGCCCACGTGTAGGACACCATGGCTGTAAGCCCATGACCAAAGGTATGGCGGAATTCGGCCTGAAGAGAATTGTAGCTGGAGATGGCCGTGTCCTCCTTCATGCCGATGCTACTATAGCCGCGGTACGGTTGGAACCAGATGGCCGGCCCGGCCTGGTGGATCAGGAATTGCTGAGCATCGCAGTTGCCCTGAGCGTCGCAGTACGGCGCCTGCCCTGCAAGCTGCGGAACATTGACGATGCCAAGGCCGAGCGGGACTTCGGTCAGGTTTCGGAACCGTGCCAGGTGACGGCCTACGCTCCCGACGTACGCCAGGCTGAACAGGCTGTCGTTGCCGATCTGGCGTTGGAGGCTGAGGCTGTACTGCTGTTCGCTTGGCCATTTCTGGTCGTACGGCCAGGCCGTGTAACTGGTGGGTGGAATCGGCGCGGAATAGACGCCGTTTGAGAAAATGTTTCCAATCGACTCATAGCCATTCACATTGTAAACGGAGGGGTTGAGGGCTACGGGCGGATTGCCTTCGCCGCCTTCGGCCTGCGCTTCATTGCCGTTGCCCGGCTCATAGAAGATACCGTACCCGCCACGAATGACAAAGTTCTTTGTCAGGAGGTAGGCGAAACCAAATCGCGGCGCCCAGTTATTATAGTGGTTAAGCTGGCAACCTGGATCGATGACTCCGTGACCGCACATTACCAATCCATTTCCAAAATTGGTTGGAATGGCCCCGGTGCCCTGAATCAGGTTCCCGTTGCTGTCGTATTGTGCTTCAGCAGCGGGACTATAGAACTGTGGGAGGAAGCCAGAGTCCACAGTTGGGTTACTCACATCACGGATGTGTGTGAACAGGTAGTAGCGGAGCCCGAAATCCAAAGTCAGTTTCGAACTGACGCGCCAACGGTCTCCAATGTAAGGTTCAAAGTCCTTGTAATGCCAGTGCCCCTTGGGATAGCCGCCGACTGGGATGCCGTTAAAAGTTTGCGTGCCTTCGCTGTATTGCGCGATTCGGCCAAGGAAAAGGTCGGCAAGGCCGTTGCCGGAAGTGTTGCTCCCCCAGTTGGCCGCCTGGATGTAACCCTGAGTATCGGAGCCAAACTGCTCGTTCTTGCGGTAGTCCTCGAGGAAGGCGCCAAACTTCAGGATGTGGTTCCCATGAACCCAGGCCGCATTATCCGTGAGTGTCACAATCGGGTTCGAGTTGTGCCACGGGTGGTTCCCAGCATCTTCGCCGAAGCAAGGACCACCGCCACATACAGCGATACCAGGCAGGAGCGGGTTAGAGTCATTGGCCGGGAAAAAGTGGGCCAACTGGAAATTTGAGGGCCGATTGATGCCGGCGGAATCCGGACCGGCCTGATTGTAAAGGTCAATCCAGTCTTCTGTGTAGCCCATGATGAATTCGTTCATCAGGCTCGGCGTAAAGTTGTACGTAACGTTGAGGACTGCACTTTTGCCTGGGCCGTTGAATGGAGTCTTGATGGTGTCGTAATTAGACCACGTCCAGAGCGAAGGAACGGACAGTGTGTCCCACGAATCGTGCGTAAACCGAACAAAAACATGGGCCTTATCACTGATGTTCTGGTCCACCCGCACCTGGTCCTCGCGCCAGTTCGTAGCGCTGGTTGCCGCGAGCGTCCATCCTACCGGACCGCTGTTGGGCAAGGGAACAAACGCGTTAAGAAGATCCGTGGCATTTACGATCTCCTGCGGGTTCAACCCCGGAACCTGGTTGATATTGTCATAGGTCACGCCGTTAACTGTGGGAAGGACGCAGCCGGAGGCGACAACTTTGTTGTAGTTGCTGCTGTTTGGGTCGCACTGGCTGAAGTCGCCTTGCCGCTCAAGCAAAGACGGCACGCCGCTTGACAGGGGATTGCCGTTGCGGATCTTGCGCCAGTCTTCGGACCAGAAGAAGAACGTCTTGTCTTTTTTCGTGTTATAGAGACCAGGGATGTAGAACGGCCCGCCGAGCGTCCAGCCGTACTCATTCTGTTTGAGTGGAGTTTTCGGGGCCTTGGGAACGCCGATGGTGTTGCCGTTGACGAACCAGTCGTTTGCGTCGAGCGCATCGTTGCGAAGAAACTCGAACACATCCCCATGGAATTTGTTGGTTCCGGACTTGGTGACCACGTCAATCTGAGCTCCGGAGTGGTGGCCATACTCCGCTCCGTAGTTTGACGTGGAGATGCGGAACTCCGCGATACTATCGAGGTTGGGGTACGTGTTAAAAGTGCTTGCCGAGCCCTCATCCGTGTTCGGCGCACCATCTATCATCCAGTTGTTGTACTGCGTGCGGCTGCCGTTGAACGAAATATTGTTATTGGCCGCAACGCCCACGGTACTTGTTTGCAGGCTATTGTCAGGGACCGCACCGGGGACCAGCAAAGCCAGACGGACAAAGTTACGGCCGTTAATTTCGAGTTGGGAAATCTGCTCCCCGGTGATGACGCTGGAGATCGCACCGTTCTCGGTCTGAACGTGTGGGAGGTTCCCCTGCACGGTGACTTCCTGGGTAACTGCGCCGACTTCCAAAGTCACGTCCACTCGCTGGGTCTGACCTGTCGTCAACACCACATTAGATTGCACGACTTTCTTAAATCCCTGGGCCTCGACGGTTATGTTGTAGGTCCCGATAGGGATCGAATAAATGGCGTAGCTTCCGGTTGAGCCCGTCTCCAAGTGGCGGACATAACCTCTTGACGGGTCCTCGATTGTTACTTTTGCCTTGGGAATGACGGCACCCGAAGCGTCTCGGACCGTTCCCACAATGTTTGCAGTGCCAAATTGTGCGACCGCCTTGGGTGCCAGGCCTAATGCAGCCAAGGAAAACACGAAGAAACAAAGCCATCGCAACAGCACACCACGATGGTTCGGCATAAAATCCTCCTCTTGGACGACATTACACTGCTTTTAGACCTTGAAGGACCAGACGCGAAAGAACGCTCAGGGTGTCATGAGCGTTTCGCCTGCCGCGTAAGGGGGAGGTGTCTCACGTGCTCTTTTGGCCCCTCTCGCCCCTCTTTGGCCCCCATTCAGCAGACGAAAGTTACGTTTACTGCCCGTTGCTCCGGCAACCCTATCGCAAAGCCCGCACTGGTGGGTGCAGGTCAGTCACATCGTTCAGACTGCTTCCCCTCGAACCTTCCACATGATCCAAGTGTATTCAGATCGGGAACAGAGGTTAAACCGCGTTCGCAAACGTGAGCTCCTTTTGGTACTCCAACCGACCCGGCGCATGAAATCAACACGCAATAAAACGAAACCGACCGTGATTCAACCCCGAAAGCTGCATCCGCCATCTGTGACGAAAAGAACTTAATAAAGTTTCTTAACTATGTCAAGCAATTTTATTCGATTAGATCAAAAAATTTATCGCGGCCTTTCGGCGCTCGATAAGCCTTATCGGCAGTATAAGTTACCGGTTACTGAGGGAACAATTCCAGGTCGTGGTGCTATTGCCGGGAAGCAAAGCGGGATGTTCGGTCAGCGCCCGTAAGCGGACGAATGCCCTCGAAATTCGGCAGGATCTTTCTTTCGGCTTCGCTGACGGCCAGATGGACGGCACCCAGCACGGCGGCCTCTGTTGCCAGCGTGCTTACTGCGAGCCGGGGCCGACAGAACTCATTGCGCTCGATGATTTCGCGGGTGGCTTTGAAGAGCGCGGGACGCGATCCGACGCGCCCACCCAGGACAACCAGAGAGGGATTCAGTACGACGCAGATATTGGTAATGGCGTCGGCGAGGATTCGGGCCGTCTGCTGCAACAGTGTCATGGCGATTGGCTCTTTCTCCTCGGCCAGATCGATGATGCTCCCTGCACCCATCGGCAGCTTTGGCCCACCACTTTTACCATTTCCGCCACCCAGGCTCTTCCAGGCGCGTTCGATCGCCCGAGCGCCAATCAATCCTTCCAGCGGTCCGGGATTCAGAATGGCAAGAGGACTTTCCTCGGCGCCGGGGACATAGAGGTAGCCAATTTCGCCCGCCGCCCAGTCCGCGCCATGATACATCTGGCCGTTGATGAAGATGCCCGCGCCAACGCCCGTGCCGACCGTCAGGAAGACAAAGTTCTTTTCACCGCGAGCAATGCCGCAGCGCCCTTCGCCGAGCGCCGCCAGGTTGACGTCATTTTCTATAACCGTGGGGACCCCGACCTTCTTGAAAAGGTTGTCACGCAGGGGAACTGAATTCCAGCCCGGCAGAATAGGAGCAGAGACGACGATTCCATTTGCAACATCGGTAATTCCTGGAACTGCTATGGCCAGAGCCATGAGTCTTTTCGCCGGGATTCTATGCCGGTTCCGGAGCCGGTGAATGCCGGCGGCGATCAAAGAGACAACGTGTTCGGGAGTGCTGCGCGAATGAGTAGGAAAAGCCTGACTCTCAATGACCGTTCCATCAAGATCAGCCACGGCGACCTTGACCAGTGAAGTCCCGATGTCAACCCCGGCCACATAACCCGCCCTGGCATTAAAACGAAAGAGGTCCGGACGGCGTCCGCCCTTTGACGGGCCGGGACCCATCGGCTCCACGAGGCCGTTCTGATGAAGATAGGCCACTGCGCTTGAGATAGTTGGGGCACTCAGCCCGGAGGATCGGGCGAGGTCGGCACGCGAACAGGGGCCTTGCTGCCGCAGCAACCGAAGGATCTGTTGCGCATTGAAATCGCGCAGCAGTCGAGGTCGGCCGATCACTGACTTGCCATCTCCGGCGCTTCCATCTGCGCTCATTTCTGTCTCCCGACGTAAGCAGAGCTAAGCCTAAGGACGTTTGCTAAGCAAGGTATTTCAGGCTCTCTGTCAGCAGCCTGCTTGTGCCTTCGTAAGCCCCGCCGCGGCCTTCCCACTCAAGCGAGAAATAGCCCCGATAGCCCGCCGCTTCAGCGATCCTGAAAATCCGCTCCACATCGACTGTATATACCCTGCCGCCCTCGCCCACTTCAGAATCCTTCATGTGCGAAATGTTGTACGCGTGCCGGAACATCAGGGCCAGAGCATCATAATTGAATTCCGGATCACCGCTCAGCATCGAGTTGGCGAAATCGGGCAACGCGCGAAGGTAAGGATTCTGGACTTTATCAATCACCCGCACAATGAAGAACGCGTCTTCGGTCACGAGATCATCATTCTCAAGCGTAACGATGACGTTGCGCTGTGCTCCGTAATCCGCCACTTGTTTAAGGCTTTCGGCGGTTCGATCGGCGTCAGGGGCAACGCCGTTCACTCCCGCGATGTGAAGGCGGACACTCGGCGACCCTGCCGTCGCAGCGATGTCGATCCACTTTTTGCCGTAATCTATGGCCTCCCGGCGTTTCGATTCATCGGGATCATAAAAGCTGGTCGTTGCCCCCACAGGTATATCAATGATGTGGGAACCTGCCTTTTCCACGGCCGCCCGCAACCCCCGCAGATAACCTTTCTCCACCGAAGGAAAATGGGCTGCCAGCAATTCGACGTTGTGCAAACCGAATTTCGACGCCACCATCGCAGGGAATTCCTTCAAATCCATCCCCGGAAGCTTCGGGTCGCGCCACCGGTTCGCGGGGCTTTCCATGTACATCCGGAATGGCCAGGTGGTCACAGCCAGCCGCTCGCGCGGAACAACGGGAAACTCCAGGTGCGGCCCCGGCTCTGCGACGGAAGGTCTTTCCCCTGCCAGCACGCTACATGCCCCAAAGACTGATACGATGGAACTCTTCAAAAAGTTTCGGCGCGATAGATATTTCACTTCCCCCTCCCCGCCTGTGGACTCAATTCACAACAATGTGGCCGTCTCGATGACCGTGGTGCCACTATGGACCCCGGCAGCTCAATCACAAAAAAATCCATCGGGGTGATGTTCCGTGTGCTTTAGTATTCAGAGTTTACAGTCATTCGGAAGGCCCCTTCAAGTCAGCGACTGCTCTCGTGCTGCGTCTTGCCGGAGTTTTTGCATCCGGGAGATTCCGCATAGAACCTGTTGCCGAGGTAATCGAGCTCTTTCAAACCGGTTTGGGATGTGTAAAACCCCGATATGATGTCGCTCTTCAGCTGATGAAAGAACCGCGTGCCTGCATTCTCAGCTTCCCTGCCCGCCCGCTCGTCGCTGATGGCGTCGAGGATGGCCGTCTGCTGCTTTTCGTCAAGTTCAAGGAACCTGCGCTGATGCCGCCGTTCCGACTCATTCTCAATCCATGCGAGGCCGTTGTGATAAATTTCCTGCGGGTCGTGCACCTTGATGCTGCGAAGGAGACGAGCGCCGTCGTACGCTTCTGCGAGCGTTATCTGCTCTGGCGTCAAGCGCTCTGCCGCCGCACGCACGCCTGCGAAACTATGAGTACGAAGGTCAATCCATTCCGCCACTTCATCCGCAACGGTGTGTCCATGCGACGCGGAGCGCTCCATTGCGTCCGGTTCCTCACCCAGCACCAGCGCGGTCAAACGATGGATCACCTTGTATTCGTCGATTGAGAAGAACTGCGGCTGAAAGGGTCCGTTGTGCGGGCGGATATAATCAACCGGACAATCCGGGGGGATGACGTGAAAGCGGGCGTCACTTTCGAGAGCATGACTAAGGTGATCGAATGAAGGACGATACAGCCCGGGCGGAAAGTTTTCCGTTTGTGATTCTGCAGCCTGAAGCATAGCACTTTTGCCTCCGAATGCTCCCGCCTTGCTGGACATTCCCGCAAGCGCAGCGGCCTTGCCAACATTTATCATCCATTTCCGCCGCGAGACGCCTCGCTTTCCTTCTTTCTCGCGATGCGGACCCTCTTGATTCTTCTTCGACATCACGCAACACCCTGTTTTTCGTCGCGGTCCATGATTCTCACAATTCGCCCTTGCGGTATGCGTCCGCAATATAATCCGCCGCACGGGCCGCAATCGCCATGATCGTCAGTGTCGGCTCGTAGCAGCTATTCGTAACGAAGCATGCACCGTCAACAACAAAAACGTTTTTCGCATCGTGCAGCCGGTTGAACTTGTTCAGCACACTGGTCTTGGGATCATTACCCATACGGGCGGTACCGCACTCGTGAATGTTTTTACCGAAGACGCTCAACTTTTCTCCGGGCGGCTGCACATCCTCAAGCTTCAGCGCGTCGAGGATGGCCATAACGTCTTCCCGCATTGCCCTGGCCATGGCGTACTCGTTCTCGCCGTAGCTCGCATTGATGTGCAGGACGGGAATACCCCACGCATCCTTTTTCTCTTTGTCAAGCGTAACGTAGTTTTCAAAACGAGGGAGCGTTTCGCCCTGCGCCATCATGCCGAAGCGATAAGGAATATTCTTCCGAACTTTCTCGCGGAACGCCTTGCCATAACCTGGAATTGAATAAGCGTGCGCGTAAAGCTCCTGGCTTCCGTCGCCGTCGAACCGGTATCCCCGGATGAAATTCCTGTTTCGGTTGGAACCCACGTTGGCATATTTCGGAATCAGGAAGCCGCACGGGTTGCCGACCGGCTCCCGCACCGAAGACGCAAGCGTCGCCATGATGCCACCCGCGCCTTCAATGGTGAAATGGTCCATGAGATAGTGCCCCAGCACCCCGGTGGAATTTCCGAGACCGTTTGGATAACGGCGCGTCTTCGAATTCAGCAGAATGCGCGTCGATTCCAGCGTACTTGCCGCCAACACGACAATTTTCGCCCGCGCCTCGCGGTGCTCGTGAGTAGTCCGATGGATGTAATGAACTCCGCTGGCGCGCACCTCGTTATCAACAATGACATGGCTCACCACCGCGTCGCTGAGCAGAGTGAACCGGCCCGTCCTGGCCGCGGCGGGCAAAGTGACGGCTGGACTGTTGAAGTAGGACGCTGTGTAGCATCCGCGCTGGCACTCATCACAGTAATGGCACGCCGGCCGCCCATTGTGAGGAACGGTCAGGTTGGCGACACGGTCCGGCATCACCCTCCACCCGAACTTGCTTTCGATGACCTTCTTCGCATGGAGGCTTCCGCAAGAGAGATTCATCGGCGGCAGGAACTTGCCGTCTGGCATCTGCTCGAGGCCTTCATGGGACCCGCTGACTCCGATGAAGCTTTCAACCTTGTCATAATAGGGTTCGAGGTCTTTGTAGCTGAACGGCCAGTCCTGCCCATAGCCGTCACGGCTGGCTGCCTTGAATTCAAAATCGCTGTAGCGGTAACTTTCGCGCGCCCAGCAGAAAGTCTTGCCGCCCACCTGCCGCCCGCGGATCCACATGAACGGCTTGTCGATCGGGAAGGTGTAAGGGTGCTCGGCATCTTTGACGAAAAACTGATGGCTGTATTCGTCGCAGGCGTAGCAGAGCCGCTGGATGGGCTGCTCGGTCAGGCGCGCCTGAAGGTCATCGAAGCCGCGATATTTCAACTGATAAGGCCAGACGTGCTCTGTGAAGTCACGGGAAGGAATGCGCGGAGGCCCTGCCTCAATCATCAGCACACGCATGCCCGCTTCCGTAAGTTCTTTGGCGACCCAGCCTCCGCTCGCTCCGGAACCGACAATTAAAGCGTCGTAAATCATCCGACGAATAGCGTCGCTTTGCATAGCGGAAGTTTATGTTAGCACCCGGGAATCCGCAAGCTGCTCAAATTCGTGTAAATTGAAGGCTCAGACAATAAAGGCACGACTTGAACCGCGAAGGAAAAACCTGCGTGATGCGGCTCTGCCCAGCATTTGCAGGATTACTGGCCGCTCTTTTCTTTCCTTTGCAATCTCTCAAACGCTTCCTGCTCGATTTTGGCGGCGGAAGTCTGGCCCAGTTGCATATAGAGGCGGGCAAGCATGTAGTGTACAGAAGGATTATCGGGGGCCGTCTTTCGCGCAGGCTCGAGCACTTCCAGGGCCTCCTGTTTACGGTTCTGCTCGCTGAGTATTCTTGCCAGTGCCATGCGGCCTTCCACGAACGACGGGTCGAATATCAATGCCTGCCGCAACACACTAATGGCCTCGTCGGGCTGATCATGCTTCTGCCAAATCAGCGCAATTTCATATTCAGCGGCCGGGTTGCGCGGCGCGATAGTCAGATCTTTGCTGAGCTCTTCGAGCGCCTCCTTCCAGGCGTCAGGCTCGGAGGAATATTGCGCCAGCAGCATGGCCAGATGGAAATGGAGGTCAGGAATACTGGGATCCACCCGTACTGCCTTGCGATAAGCCGCAATGGCGTCATTCCATCTGCCATCGGAAGCCGCAGCATCTCCAAGCACCTGATAGGCGCGCGCCGAATGCGGGGCAATCTTCACGAGGCGCAGGTACAGCGAAGAAGAGAGTTTGCCGTACAACTGCCCGGCTTGGTGCCGTATGGCAATAACCGCGTAGCTGCTATTTCAGGCAGAGCTGTTATATTCTTCAGCAATACTACTTGAGCGTTTGTTACAGATAAGGGCGCTATCCGTCGCGGCACCCCGCTGCGGCTCCTTCGATGTGGACAAGAGGGAAGGCATGCCCACCATGAATCCATCCCAGCCGAGTAGCAGGCTTAGCTGTGGCGGTATTCCGGGCTATTACACTCTATTGGAAGCGACTCGCGATCCCCAGCGTCTGGAACACGAGGACATGCTGGATTGGATTGGTGAAGAATTCGATCCCGAGGCATTCTCAGTTGATGAGGTAAACTGGAGGCTCGCGCCACTCCAACGCTCTTATTGCGAACCTGAAACGACGCAGAACGCGCCGCAATAATTCCCGTATAGACACGCCATCAGAAAGCTCACGGAGACCGCAACGAGATCATGCCCAGGCGGACACGCGGTCATTCCCAGTGAATATCTCAACTGGGCAGCAAACAATCGATTATGACACCTGGTGCGAAAGGGGGGACTCGAACCCCCACCCCTTGCGGGACCAGATCCTAAGTCTGGCGCGTCTGCCAATTCCGCCACTTTCGCATACCGTCTGAGCATTTTAGCATTCAACGATTTACGTTTTTTCAAGTGCCTGCGAATGTCCCGCCATCGTGCGGGTATGCTCTTCGGTGTGCCCAAAGCCGTATGGACCTCAATCACTTTTGGCGCCCCAACGCAATCTTCGAGCCGACCATCATCGGCTTATATGCAACCGCCGCTTGCGCGTTGCTCCTCAGCCCCTTATTTAATGACTCAAGCCGACAAACGTCCTTCCGCGATGAAGTCCAAGCAGAATCTGAACCAGGCGATGGGCGATAAGCTCGTGCAGGGTCCAAAGCTCCTTATTTGCCTCAAATGGGGCATCGGCGTCATGCAGGTCGGGCGCCCCCGCACCTGCTTCGAGCGCTCTCGTCGCCTCCTGGATGACCGGATCGGATAGTGCTTCTCCGGCAATCTCCCACAGGGTGATAAACCGGTCCACGACCGAAGGAAAACTTACCTTGAAGACGCCGTAGTTGCTGGTCGTGCGCGGCGGTTTGAAGTCCAGATTAAATGGTCCGTTGTAGCCGTGAGATCGAAGCAGAATGAGAACATTCAGCCAGTCCAGCGGATTGACCAACCCCATGCCGATATCTACGTCATGCTTAAGTCTGTAACCATCATTGATATCAAAATGCCAAAGCTTGCCCGCAACCAAGGCGCGCGCCAAGGCCGCTCTGGGGGCGCTGCCCCACATCAGCTCGTGAAGGTATTCAGGATTCACGCCGACCATTTCCGGATGCGTCAGCAACCCGGATTTTATGAAGGCGAGCATTGCATCCGTGGTGGGCAGGATGAGTTCCGCCTGGGGTTCAAAGGGCTTAGCTTCAAGGCAATGACGCCTTGGCGCCGCGCCAGTCGCCCGCGCGATCGCAAGGTCCTTTTCGCAGGCGGCGTTGATTTCTTCCGCGTACCGCCTCAGCATCAAGGGTTCATCTACTGCACCTTGAAATTGATAACCCAGGGTCCCGGGCCAGTAGACAATGAACTCTGCGCCGAGCTTATGGGCAATCTCCACGACGTTTTCCAGGCGTTGCCGGGCATAGAGGCGAACCCCGGGCTGCTCGGCAGCCGGACTTGACGCCCAAACAGGGTGATAAAACGTCTCCCCTGTGACCATTGAGCACTTCACTCCGTTTTTCTTCAGCGCCTGGCCGATGCCGTCGAGGATTTCATCCTGCTTGTTCGTCATCAGATGCTGGGTAGGAATGATATCGGTGTCGTGCGTGGTCCACCAGCCGATGCCAATCTCAGCCAGCCGTTCGATCACTTCGGCAGGCTGGATCGGGTCGCGCGTGGGGCCATGAAACAATGCTTGTCCCTGATAGGACGCGGCCCATTGCGGGCCGCTGATAAAGAACTTCCGGCGCACGTCGGGTGAATAGCTCCCTCCACAGGCCGCTGTGAGCCGGTCAACTAACCCCCGTTGCTCTTCCTGAGTCATGAATTTCGGCATGGCGTCTCCTGATCAGTCAATCATTTCTCTTTTACCCGCTCCTTCGTATCCAATCACATTACGCTCGCTTCATGGCTGGAAAATCGGCAGGAAAACGCCCTGGCTTTGAGGAATCGCTCCTGGAAGACAGGACCCTTTGCCGACCCTGCCCCGAAAACCGGACATCGCCTGCTTTGGCGTAAACCATGTGACGTGAAGTCATTGGGTACACCGAAGAGGTACCCATTGTACCTCACAGCGAAGAAGCACCACCCCGTTCTTCATCGTGACAGGGTTCCTTTTGTCCGCACGCATACCTTCCGGCAGCCCGCAGCTTGCTCACTCCATCGTATATGGATTCGATAGCGCCGTGTAACAGAAGATTGCAAAGCCGATAGTTTCCCGCCTTGAGCGCAGCGAAGGGTCTCGGCGTTTTCTTTCGGGCAAATACTGCCATCCTGATGGTCGCGTGCCCCCAATTCGGATGCAAAATGTGAAAGTTGTGGTGCTTCACATAAAGCTTCTGCCGAAACAGTCCGCGGAGTTTTCCCTTCTTCGATCGCCGAACTCTTTTTACGGGAACCACGCCGCGCGAGACAATGGAGTAAATGATTCCTCAACTACTTTCCTTTGTGGGATTACCGGGATTGGGATCTTTCGGCTTCCCTAAGCCTGGCACTTCTGCCAATTCGCCGCTCTCGCGCTGAATCATTATAATCGTGCCAGTGATTCGTCAAAACTTCCCAGCGCGGCCGCTCCGGAACCCACAGCCGTGCACCGGTTTGCATCGTATACGGAAGCTGTGCATCCAATGATACACGTTATGAAGATTCTGTCCGTTAATGTCGGTCCTCCACGCCAGATCGTATTAGATGGCAAAACCGTCAGCACCGGCATTTATAAAGTTCCGGTACGCGGCCGTGTCAAGGTCGGCAAGCTCAACCTTGAAGGCGACGCGCAGGCTGACCTTTCCGCTCACGGCGGCCCGAACAAGGCGCTTTATGCCTACCCTTCCGAGCACTACTCCTATTGGCGACGCGAGCTTCCCGGCACGGAATTGCCGTGGGGAGCGTTCGGAGAGAACTTGACGCTTGCGGGCCTGCTGGAAGAGGACGTCCACATCGGCGACCGTTTTCAGATCGGAACAGCCGTCGTAATGGTCACGCAACCGCGTCTGCCCTGCTACAAGCTCGGAATCAGGTTTGGCCGCAGCGACATCCCGGACCGCTTCCTGGCCAGCCGACGCACAGGGTTCTATCTGTCAGTCTTGGAAGAGGGAGAACTCGGCGAGGGCGACGCCGTTGAAAGGATTACCCAAGACCTCTACGGCATCAGTGTGGCGACGGTGGTGCGTCTTTATCTTGAGCGCGGCTTTCAGGACATTCACCTGCTGGAACGGGCTCTCCAGGTTGAAGCGCTGCCCTCAGGCTGGCGGAAGCGGTTCCAGAAATGGATCGAGGACCAGCGGGAAGCTGGCAAAGGCCGAGGGCATTCCGACCTTGAGATCCACCGCAGCCACTCAGGGTCGCATGGGTCGTAACCATTCCCGTCGCAGCATAGGCGTTCCTGGGAACGCGAGGCGCTAGCGCCCTATCAGGGCAACTTTGTTGCGGATAAGCTGAAGGACAGAATCAAGTTCGGCAGGTGCAAACGCACGCTTCGGTATAAGCACGCAGGAGCCTTCGGGAGTTCTGAGCAACAGAAGGGTTGGGGTTTCGACAAAGCCCGTATAATGTTCCCACTTCGTCCGGGTCTCTTCCTTGGCAGTTCGTACGGTAACGCCTTCTTCACTGAATTCTCCCTCGAGGTTCTGGAACAAATGCTCGTTCTTTCTGAACCAGCGACGGAAGGACATCCGGCCCCAAATCCCGACGAATATCAAGTAAAGACCCGCTGCAATAGCGACAAGCCCAGGATATTTCTCCCGGTTCACATTAAAGACCCAGTTGAGTCCTCCTATGAAAACAATGCTGCCGAAGCCAACGGAGATCCTGAAGTGGTTCCGGCCCCAAAAATCCGCAATCGTGCCAAGGTACGCTTTTTGGTAATCACGATAATCTGCCGGAGTAAGGCTGTAGCGGACCTTCGTCATCATTTTTCCCATAGCGCCTGGTGGAGAAGTTTCACGCAACGTATTTGTTCAAGGATTCCGGGTGTAGATATTAGCACAGGCCTTCAAGCGTCTTTCGCTTGAAATTATTCGATATTTCTGCAACTATAGAACAATGAAACAGCAGTTCAATCCTGACCAGTCCAACCGCTACGCGGACATGTTTGCCGCTATGGGCGCAGAGCCGCGCCTGCGAATCATGCAACTCCTTCTGACCGCGCATCCGCAGGGGCTGGTTGCGGGCGACATCCAGAACGAACTCGGCATCCCCTCCTCCACTCTCTCGCACCACCTTGACAAGCTGAAGCACGAAGACCTCGTTCGCGTTCGGCGCGAGCATACCTTCCTGTGGTACACGGCGAACACAGACGCCCTCCAGGAACTGCTTGGTTTTCTGTACGCCGAATGCTGCACCCGAAACCGGGCTGTCGAGCCCGGTTGTCTGGCCGCAATGGGCGGGAAGAAATCAAAATCACGAAATGGGAACAAGTCATGAGCACACAAGACCTGAAAGAAGCGGTCCGTGAAAAATACGGGCTCGCCGCGAAGCAAGCCCTCACGGGACGGAAGTCCTGTTGCGGTCCCGTCAATACAGACCCTATCACCATCAACCTGTATAATCCCAACCAGACCCGCGAAGTGCCGCAGGAAGCCGTGCTCGCCTCGCTCGGCTGCGGCAACCCGACAGCCCTGGCGCAACTGAACCCAGGAGAGATCGTGCTGGATCTCGGCTCAGGCGGAGGCATTGACGTGCTGCTTTCCGCGCGGCGCGTCGGACCAACCGGCAAAGCCTACGGGCTCGACATGACCGATGAGATGCTCGCACTCGCCCGGCAAAACCAGGCTCAGGCCGGCATTGCCAACGCGGAATTCCTGAAAGGTGAAATTGAGAACATTCCGCTGCCTGACAACTCCGTAGATGTTGTCATTTCGAATTGCGTTATTAACCTGTCAGCAGATAAGGCCCGCGTCCTGGAAGAGGTGTTTCGAGTACTGAAGCCTGGCGGCCGTCTTGCCGTCTCCGACATTGTCGTCAGGGGCGAAATCCCGCCGGATATCCGCCGCAACGTGGAACTCTGGGCGGGCTGCATCGCTGGTGCCCTCCATGAGGCGGAATACCGCGCCCTGCTCGCCGCCGCCGGCTTCGAAGAGATCGCGATCGAACCCACGCGCGTTTATCATGCAGAGGAGGCCCGGCAATTCCTTGCCGGACAAGGTCTCGATCTGGATTCGATCGCAGCGAGGATTGACGGCAATTTCATGAGCGCTTTCGTCCGCGCTCGCAAGCCGCGGCCTTAGCAGCTTGCTGAAGAGCGGATTTTACGCTTTTTATCATCAGCGCAGCGGACGATCCCTGTATTTGTTGTCAGAGAAATACAGAGGTACTTCGTTTCCCGCAGCATGACAATTTGGCTTTTTCAGTAACTTGTCAGGCTCACTTTCTCTTGAGGAATGATCATGCGTGTTCTCATTTTGTGCACCGCAAACTCAGCGCGCAGCCAGATGGCGGAAGGCCTGTTGCGCCACGAAGCCGGAGCATTCTGTCAGGTTTCGAGCGCGGGCACCCACCCTTCGCGCGTACGGCCCGAGGCGATCGCCGTAATGCGTGAAGTCGGGATCGACATTTCCGGCCACCGCTCGAAGGCGGTAGACGAATTCATCGGGCAGGACTTCGATTTTGTGATCACGGTCTGTGACAGCGCGCGGGAAAGCTGCCCCGTCTTCCCGGCGAAAACTCGCCGCATTCATTGGAGCATTCCTGATCCGGCTGCGTTGGAAGGGGATGAGGCAAAAAGGCTGGATGCATTCCGGCGAGCGAGGGATGAACTCCGTCAGAAGCTGCGGGCCTTCGTTCGGGAGCAGCTTGCGCCGGCCGGAGAAGGCCCGCTGCAACACGGGGACGCCAATGCCTAACTGTTTGCAATCGGGAGACGCACGGGCTGCGCCAGCGTGAAATCCAACACCGTCTCGCTGGGCACATGGACCTGCTGACCGTGGGTCATCACCTGGACGGCCGTGCCTGCGCCGGCGCCTACCCCTGCTCCGATGGCCGCACCCTTGCCGCCGCCCGCGATTGCCCCGATAATCGCTCCAAGCCCGGCCCCGATACCTGCTCGCTCGGCCGTCTGCTTGCCGCGCGATCCGCCCTGAACGCTGTAATCTCCGGTGACGATGTTGTAGGTTGCGCCATTGAGCACGATACCCGTCAAAACCAGTCGAAGCTCGGACTGCCCCTCGATGCGCCCGGCAGATTTAACCTGCTCGAGTTTCCCGTACACGGTTGCGCCTTTGGGCGCCACCTGCGTCGAATCCACAATCAGAGGCTCTTCCAGGCTGGCCTGAAAGCTGTCGCCGACCTTGTTC
>Ga0070737_10001134_pt1 | contig 41271 bp, 40 predicted proteins | sample Coa_R1_10_FD_66438 | JGI IMG/M metagenome (GOLD analysis project Ga0070737, IMG submission 66438) | Surface soil microbial communities from Centralia Pennsylvania, which are recovering from an underground coalmine fire - Coalmine... | ecosystem: Environmental > Terrestrial > Soil > Unclassified... | reverse complement strand
CGCTCCGCCTCCTCGCAGGCGGCCTGCACGTCCTGCAGGGGGACCAGCGCGATGCCCTTGAGCCGCTGCGGGTCGGTCTGGCAGTAGTCGTGTAGCCAGTTGTTATAGGCGCGCGACACCGCGATGGCGAAGTCGCGGTCGCGGATCTCGCCGATGAACAGGCCGTTGGTGGGGTACAGGATGGCCATGTCGATGCCCTCGAGGTCCATGTCCTCGAGCTGCACCTTGGCGTTGACGTTGCGCTTGCCCAACACGCCGCCCAGGTCGCGGTCGTGCGCGTCTTTCGGGAACAGGAAGATCCGCCGCGCCCATTGCGGTTCGAGGTAGCGCTTCAGTTCGTCCTCGTTGTCGCGGACGTGCCCGTCGGCATCGACGATATACAGCCCCTGCATCGGCCTCTCTCCTCCCCCATGAGCTACGCGCGTCGCGTGCGCTCGCAGCGCCTGGTTGCTGGGCTGGCGCCTTGGCCCCAAGGGTAGCACAACCCGGCCGCCCACGCGAGGCACCGGAGCCTCACCGCTGCAGGGCGTGCAGGCGCGCGAGAGCGGCCTCCGCCTCGGCCACCAGCGCGGCGACGATCTCGGCCGCGGGCCGGATGTCGCGCACCAGCCCGCAGCCCTGCCCGGCGTACAGCGCCGCCGCCTCGGGGTTGCCCTGGGCCTCGGCGACCGGCGACCGGGCATCGTAGCGACGGACGGCCTCGCCGGTGCGGGCAAGCGTGTAGATCACCTCGTCCTCGCCCGGCCGCGCGCCCGGCGCGGGGCGCCCGGCCGCCTCCCAGGCGCGGACCGTCGAGTTGCGCAGGGTACGGTGCGGCGCGTCCGGCCAGCCCCGGTCGAACAGCGTCGAGTACACCGTGTCGGTCTCGCGGGCGGCGACCACCAGCTCCTTGTACACGGGGTGCGCGTTGGCCTCGCGGCTGGCCACGAAGCGCGTGCCGACCGACACCCCGGCGGCGCCGAGGGCCAACGCCGCCGCCAGCCCGCGCCCGTCGGCGATCCCCCCAGCCGCGATCACCGGCAGCGGCGCCACGGCATCGACCACCCGGGGCAGCAGGGCAACGAGCCCGATCGTGCCGCGGACGTGGCCGCCGGCCTCGAGCCCCTGCGCGATCACCGCGTCGACGCCCGCGGCGGCCGCGCGCTCGGCCTCTTCCACGCTGCCCACCTGGGCGAGCACCTTGGTGCCCACCGCGTGCGCCGCCGCCACGTAGGGGCTGGGGTCGCCCCAGAAGAAGCCCAGCACGGGGACTCGCTCGGCCAGGCACAGCGCCACCCGGTCCTCTTGCGGCGCGTGCAGCACCAGGTTGCACATGAACGGGGCGGCGGTCTGCGCGCGCACCGCCTGGATCGCCTGGCGCAGCCGCTCGAGCGGATAGTTGGCCACGGCCATGCTGCCCAGCGCCCCCGCGGCCGAGACGGCGGCGGCCAGCGCGGGGCTCGCCGTGCCCCCGATCGGCGCCTGGACGATCGGGTGGCGCAGGCCCAACAGGTCGCAGAGGGGGGTGTACAGCATCGGCGGGCACCTCCAGCGTCGTGGCCCGCATTGTAGCGCCAGCGCGCGGTCAGGCGCCCAGCACGCGGCGATACACCTGCTCCAGCCGCGCGGCGCTAGCCTCCCACGAGAACAGGCGGGCCGCGCGGGCGCGCAGCGCCAGCCCCCGGGCGCGGGCCGCGGCGGGCGCGCGCAGCACCTCCAGCAGGCGGTGGGCCAGTGCGGCCGCGTCACCGGGCGGCGCGTACAGGCCCAGCTCGCCCAGCAGCTCGCGGTTGACCGGCGTGGCGAACGCCACCACAGGCAGGGCCATGGCCATGTAGTTCAGCACCTTGCCATTGCCCTCGGTCGCCGACAGCTTCGGCGCCACTGCCACATCGCCCAGCGCCAGGTAGTCCGGTGCCTGCTCGTAGGGCACCCGGCCGGGGAAGTGGACGCGCGGCGCGATGCCCAACGCCTCCGCGCGGGCGCGGTAGCGCTCCTGGCCCGGGTAGCCGAGCAGCAGGAAACGGACATCGGGCTCGACAGCCAGCACCCGCCGGGCCGCCTCCAGCAGGTGGGAGAGGCCCTGGTACTCGGCGAGCAGGCCCAGGTAGACCACCACCGGCGTGCCAGGGGGCAGGCCGAGCCGCTGGCGCAGGGCAGCGACCCGTGCTGCGCGCGCCGAGGCAGGCGGCGGGGGCGCGAAGTGGGCGCAGTTCACGCCGTCGGGTACCACCGTGATGCGGCGGGCGGGGCAGCCGAACTCGCGGCACAGCAGCTCCGCGCCGTGCCGTGTACTGGTCACCACCGCGTCGGCCAGCCGGTTGATGAGCTCCTCCAGGCGGCGCAGCGGGCGGTACCAGCGACTGCCCGGCCGCAGGAAGCCGTGGTCCAGCATCTCGGCGGTCATGCTGCCCTGGAAGTCGAGCACCAGCGGCCGCCGCGCCAGGCGGCTCAGCAGGTAGCCGATCAGCGCCCCCTCGTGCAGGTGGCCATGCACCACGTCGGGGCGGTAGGTCGCCAGGGCAGGCAGGGCACTGCATGCCAGCAGCGCGTCGAGGTACAGCTTGTGGCGCGACGAGCCGGGCCGCGCATGCCAGTGCCCCGGCGGGCGTGGTGCACGGCGCACCGCCAGCCCCGGCACGGCGCGCCCGTAGGGATAGGTGCACAGCAGCCCGGTGTGCCCGCGGGCGTGCAGCGCGCGCAGCTCTTCGAGAATGCGCACATGGCAGCCGTAGTCGCCGAAGAAGGGCGTGGGGGCGATCGCCAGCAGGCGTAGGCCGCGGCGCAGAGACGCACAGGCCGCGGGCGGCTGCGGCGCCTCACCCGTGAGAATTGCCCGCGGTCTCGCGACGCTGAGCCGGCTCAATCGCGCTCCAGGCGGGAGAGATCGTCTGGCGCCGGACAGGCTGGCGGTGCAGGCGCAGCCGCAGGCGGAACAGGTCGCGGAACGCGCGCGCGATCACATCCGGCCGCGCGCCAGTCGCCCGCCCCGCTGGCCGCGGCAGGTGGGTGACCCGCCGCTCGACGATCCGGTAGCCGGCCCGCCGCGCCTTGATGAGGAACTCGGCGCTGAAGGTCGCGCCGCCCGACTCGACCTCCACCGCCTCCCACACCTCGCGCTTGAACAGCTTGAACGCGCAGTCCACATCGCGGGCCACGTACCCGAACAACAGCCGCACGAGCAGGTTCCAGCCCCAGCCGTTGAGCCGCCGGAGCAGCGGGTCACGCCGCGGCTGCCGGTAGCCGATGCACAGGTCCGCCCCCGCGAGCTGCGGCAGAAACTCGCGCAGCTCGCGCACGTCGAACTGCCGGTCGCCGTCGGTCAGAAAGATCAGCTCTTTGGTCGCTGCGTCGAAGCCCGTGGCCAGCGCCGCGCCGTAGCCGCGGTTGACGGCGTGCTCCACGAGGCGCACGCGCGGGTTCTCCGCCGCCACCGCGCGCACGCGCTCCGCCGTGGCGTCGCGGCTGCCGTCGTTGACCACGATCACCTCGTAGTCGTCGGCCAGCTCCTGCAGGATCGTCGCCACGGCGCGGGTGGTGTCAGCGATGATCGCCTCTTCGTTGTAGGCGGGAAGCACAGCGGAGATGCTAGGCACGGGAGGCCTCCTGGGCCGCGGCGGCATTGTAGCGCCGCCCTGAGCCGCCTGGCAACCACGGCCAGGGCGTGCCAAGTCCTAGGGAGCGCGCGCTGTCTCCAGGCCGCGGCAGCGCGCGAGCACCGCCGCGGCCTCCGGGGTGGCCTGGAGCCGCTCGCGCGCCAGCTGCCGCACCGGGGGCAGCAAATGGTAGCGCGGCGCTGCGGCCAGCCCCTCACGCGCCACTAACGCCCGCGCCTGCAGCACCGCCAGCGCGGCAGCCGCCTCCTCAGGCGAGAGGCGGCCCCCTGCGGCGACAGCCTGCGCGTCGGCCAGCGTGAAGCGCCCCCGAAACCCCGCCAGGCGGCGCAAGACCAGCCGCTCGGCCTCGGTGAGCTGGCCGTAGCACCATTCCATTATGGCGCGCACGACTTGCTCGCGCGACGGGGGTAGAGCGCGTTCTACCGGTGGCGCGGGCTCGCCGGCCGTCATGCGCACGCGCAGAAACTGACTCGGCGGATCGTCCAAGCGTAGCGTGCGCTGCAGCGGCCGCAGGCGCTCATCGACTAGCGCGAACAGGCGCTCCACGGGTAGCAGCGGCGTCCAGGCTGCTACCAGCTCGATCGCCAGCGGCAGGCCATCGAGCCGCCGGCAGAGCTGCACCGTCGGCAGCAGGTTGCGACTGGTCAACGTGAACGCCGGCAACGCCGCCCGCGCGCGGAGGCAGAACAGCTCCACTGCTTCACCATGCCCCGCCGCGCCGGCGGCCCCGCCGATCTGCTCGGCGACCGCCAGCGCCGGCACCGGCCATACCACGCCGCCCGGCACCCGCAGCGGCTCGCGGCAGGTCGCCAGCACACGCACCCCGGGGCAGGCCGCCTGGAGAGCCGTCAGCACCGCGGCGCTCTCGGGCATCCAGGGATCACAGTGGTCGAGCACCAGCAGGAGCTGTCGCTCCGCCAGCGCCTCCCCCAACGCCAGCGTGGCGTCGGCCCCTGGCGGGAGCGCCAGCCCGAGCGGCGCAGCCACGGCCCGCGGTAGCGCGGGGCCATCATGCACCTCGTCCACGGGCACCAACCAGCAGCCGTCCGGAAAGGCGGGCAGCAGGGCGGCGGCCAAGCGCAGGGCCAGCCGGGTCTTGCCTACCCCTGCCGTTCCCACTAGCACCACGGCCGAGGCAGTGGCCAGCAGCGCCTGTAGCTCGGCCAGCGCGCGCTGGCGGCCCACTAGCGGCGTGGCCTGCACCGGCAGGTTCGTGGGGTAGCTATACAGCGCGCGCGGTGGTGAGCTGGCAGCCGCCAGCGCCGGGTGCACGAGCTGGTAGACCCGCTCAGGGGGCTCCAGGTCGCGCAACGCCTGCTCGCCCAGGTCGTGCAGCGCCGCGCCCGCGGGCAGGCTATAGCGCGCCAAGTCCCGCGCCTGGGCCGAGAGCAACACCTGGCCCGGGCCCGCGATGTCCAGCAGATACTCAGCGCGCTCCAGCGCCCGTGCCGCGCTGGTGGGCTCGCCGTCGGGCACCGCGTGTAGCGCCGCGCGCAGTTGGAGCAGGCCGCGGCGGCCCCAGACGGCCTCGCGATACGCCTGCATCGCCTCGACCACGGCGGCCAGCGCATCGGTGATCCGCGCGAAGCCGATACGTATCGCGGTGCCGGCCGCTGGCAACGCGCTGCCGCTGCGGGCGGCACAGGTGGCCACGAAAGCCTGGCGCTGGTGCACGGCTAGGGACTCCAGCGCCTCGGCCGGGACCCCCGGGTGTGCAAGCGGCCACACCTCGGCGCACAATAGTGCCACCGTACCGCGCGGCAGCGCGCTCACCGCGAGCCTCCCGCCGGGCTCACCCGTGCGGGTACACGCCAGGCCGCGAGCAGTGCGCGCAGCTCCGCCGAGACCGGCGCCTCGACCAGGGGCAGCAGGTCACGAGGTTCGTCGCAGTCGAGGGCCAGCCGAGGGCGCCACAGCAGGCGAGCCCGCACCCCGTGCTCGCGGGCCGCCGCCAGATGGCGGTACGCACTGTCCGGACCGAAGCAGGCGGGGACCGCGGTGGGCGGCGCGCGCAGCAAGGCCCCGGTGCCGCCGTCGGCGGTCGGCACCAGCACCAGCGTGGGCGCCGCCGGCAGCGCGGCCAGCACCGCCGCGACATCGCTAGGCTGGACCAAGGGCAGATCGGCCGGCAGCACCAGGAGGGCCGGCGCCCCGGCCGCGGTGGCCTGGCGCCCCACCGTGTCGAGGGCCGCGTTCAGGGCCGCGTCGGCAGCGTCGCGCACGGTGGGCGGATCGGCCAGGGTATCGACGCCGTGGGTCGCGGCTAGGGCACGCGCGGCAGGGTCGGGGCTGACCACCACCACCCGTGCGATAAAGGGCACCGCGCGCAGCGCCCGCAGCACGCCGGCCAACAGGCAGGCGCTCAGCGCAGCGCGCTCGGCCGGGGTGAGCAAGGGGGCCAAGCGCCGCTTGCTTCCCCACAGGGACCGAACCGGGACCGCGGCCCAAATGCTCATCGTCGCCGCGCCTCGGCGAGCGCCTCCAGCACCACGCGGGCCAGCGCGGCCTTCTCGGCCGGCCCGCGCATGATCGTCTCGGCCACTACGGGCCGCACCCCCACCGCCTCCACCTCGGGCGCTGTAGCAGCATCGACCCGGTCTAGCACGAAAGCATCCAGCAGGTCGGCGAACAGCCCCGCCACGCCCGCAGGCGACACGGCGTAGCCCAAGCCGCGCAGCATGCGGTCCGCTGGCCCTTTGATAGGGGCGCCGCCGACGATGGGGCTGATGCCGACCACCGGCGCCGCCGCCGCGCGCAACGCCGCGCGCACCCCGGGCACGGCCAGGATCGGCCCGAGGCTGACCACGGGGTTGCTGGGCGCCAGCACGATGCCGTCGGCAGCGGCCAGGGCGTCCAGTACCCCCGGCGCCGGCCGCGCCTCCTCGATCCCACGAAAGCGCACCCCGCGCACGGCATCGGCAGCGCGCCGCTGCACGAAGTACACCTGGAACGGCAGCCACCCGGCGGGCGTGTCGATCTCGGTGGCCACCCGCGCGTCGGTCATCGGCAGCAGCCGGCTGGCGACGCCCAGCGCGCGCCGCAGGGTGTCGGTCACCTGGCTCAGTGGCTGGCCCTCGCGCAGCAGCCGGGTGCGCAGGAGATGGGTGGCCAGGTCGCGGTCGCCCAGCTGGAACCACGTCTCCGCCCCGTAGCGCGCCAGCATGCCCAGCGCGTGGAACGTGTCGTCGCGCACGCCCCAGCCGCGCGCCTCGTCGGCCAGCCCGCTGAGATGGTACAGGACCGAGTCAATATCCGGGCAGACGTATAGGCCGTGCACCTCGCAGTCGTCGGCCGTGTTGATCACGACCGTGATCTCCTGCGGCGGCACGACCTGCACGAGCCCTTGCAGGAACCGTGCGGCGCCAACGCCCCCTGCGAGCACCACGATCATGGGGCCTCGCCCTTTCCCCGCTACCCGGTGCCGGCAGGATACTGGAGCGGCGCCTGCAAACTCAACGGCCTTGGCGCCCGCGGCCACGGCGGCTAAATTGGAGACGGACGCTGTCCCGCAACTGTCCGCGGAAGGAGTGTGCCGATGGCTGGCCAGATGGTCGCGTTTCCTAGCAACGGTGGCACGGCACAAGGATACCTGGCGAAGCCCGCCAGCGGCCGGGGGCCGGGCGTGCTCGTGATCCAGGAGTGGTGGGGGCTGGTGGACCACATCAAGGACGTGGCCGAGCGCTTCGCCGCCGAGGGGTTCGTCGCCCTGGCACCCGACCTGTACCACGGGCAGGCCACCAGCGAGCCCGACGAGGCGGGCAAGCTCATGATGGCGCTGAACATCGACCAAGCCGCCAGGGATCTCCGCGGCGCCGCCCAGTACCTGCTGCGCGAGGGTAGCGTGACCAGCCGCCAGGTCGGGGTAGTCGGCTTCTGCATGGGCGGCCAGCTCGCCCTGTACGCCGCGACCGTCGCGCCGGACGAGATCGGCGCGGTGGCCGACTTCTACGGCATCCACCCCAACGTGCAGCCCGACCTGAGCAAGCTCAAGGCGCCCGTGCTCGGCGCCTTCGCCGAGCAGGACGGCTTCGTGCCGGTCCAGGCGGTCCGCGAGCTGGAGGCCAAGCTGCGGGCGCAGGGCGTCGAGACCGACTTCAAGATCTACGCGGGCACGCAGCACGCCTTCTTCAACGACACGCGCCCCGAGGTGTACAACGAGAGCGCCGCGCGCGATGCCTGGGGCCGCACCGTGAACTGGTTCCGCAAGCATCTGCAGTAGCGCCGGCCAGGTGGCGAGACGACGCGGGTGCAGCAGGCCCAGTCGCCCGCTCAGCACCGTGGACCGCGTCGTGGCTGGCACGGCCCTTGCCTCGGGCCGTAGCGTCACCGCAACGCGACCACACGGGGAGCGAGCCGCATGCCGCAGCCACGGCCCGAGGCTACCTGCCCGCCACACCATTGGCTCATCGCCGCCGCGCGTGGGGGCGAGCACTGGACTTGCCATCGCTGTGGGCTGATCCGCCAGCCAGAGCGCAGGGTGGTCACCACGCGGCGGCTGTCGAATCGCTCCACCTGGGCCCGCGACGAGATCGCCCTGCTGGAGAGCGCCGGCGGGGCCGAGACGTCAGCCGTCCTGTAACCCGCGGGCGCGAGCGGGCACTTTATGTACACGATGTACAACACGTCCGCTCGTAGGAGCCGGTAGGCAGCCAGCCTACTGGCTACGGCGCTTTTCCGGCGTTGCTCTCTTCTGTGATGGCTCCGTTAGCACGGGTGCCTTCCCGCGGACGGCCCTGGGGTTTCTAGACTCCACCCTGTGAGCACACACGGAGAGGAGGTCTGTGTACACCGTACTCGCCACAGGGGAGGGGAGACGTTGCGTGGATGGGTGATTCGCATCGCCGCACTGCTGACCGGCTTGTTACCGACGATGGTGCATGCGCAGGGCACCACCTCTAACACGGCCTGCCAGCAGCTGATCTTCGCCAGCACGCTGCCGCTGTTGCAGTACGCGACCCGGTTTAGCCCCTCGGGGTTCTTCCCGTACGGTTACGCCCCGCTGGCCCAACCGTTTGCCACCAATCCGTTCGAGGGCGCACTATACGGCTATCCGTCGGCCGCGTACTACACGAGCTATGCCTTGCCCGGCTTCGCCGCGCGGCGCCCGATGCTGTATCCGGCGGGATACCCACAGGCCAGCGTCTATCCTGAGCTGTACCCGCCGGACGGCGTGCCCGTGCCGGCGGTGCAGCCGGATCCGGAGCTGTCGTCGTCGGCGATCTTGGAGCAGCTGCGGCGCGACGGCACCTGGGATCAGCTCAGCTCGACCGAACGCGCCAACTTCCTGATGCAGCTGGCGAGCCTGCAGCAGACCGAGATCGGCCAGCGCATCGCCCAGGCGAGCCTGCAGCAGAACGCCCAGGCGAACATCATCAACTCGCGCCGCGTGCCGTTCGAGCTATCGGCGACCTACCAGTCCAATGCGCGGGACTGGTTCCAGAGCTACCTGCTCTACGCCCAGGTGTTGCAGAACCTGCTCCAGGCGACCTGTAACCCCTCGACCGGAACGGTCGGGTTGACCCCGTTTGGGGGCAGCCTGACCAGTCTGGCGTTCTTCTGCGCCTTCAACACGCTGAACTTGCCGATCTGCGCTGGGCTGCGCTGACCGTCCGCCGGAGGCCGCGCCGGCGCGGCCTCCGGCGCTTAGAGCCACTGGAACTCGAGGCGATGCTCACGCGCGCTGGTGAGCCGCACGTCGATGCTCTCCAGCGCGCGAATATCTTCGGACAAGGCCAGGCCCGCGACGTGCTCCACGTCGAGGACCAGTCGCCCCCGCTCGAACTCCCGCAGGGTGCAGGCGCGCACCCCAGCGAGCCCCCGTATCGCCGCCTCCACCGTCGCCGCCGTGCGGGCGTCGGGCACGCGCAGGAACACGACCTCGGTGCTCGCTACCTCGGCCGCCGTGGGCAACGGGGCAGCTGCCGGGGTGGCGGCCTCGGCGGCCGCCGGCGCACTCGGAAGAGCCGGGCCGGTCTCGGCCCCACGCTCGCCCTCGCGGGCGGCCGCGGGTGGGGCTGGCAGCGCCTCGCCGGCCAGCTCGGACCGCGGCAAGCTAGCTAGCAGCTCTGTGCGGCGCCGCTGCGCGTCCGCCAACAGCGCGGCGGCCTCGCGCTCGGCCTCCGCGCGGATGCGGCGCGCTTCCTCGCGGGCTGCGGCGCGCTGGGCCTCGAGCTCAGCGGCCAGCCGCAGGCGGGCTTGGTCGACCTCGCGCTCCCGCTGGTGCAGCTCCCAGGCGGCCAGCTCGATCCGCTCGCGCTGCTCGGCAAGCTCGCGCTCCAACCGGCTGTGCTCGGCACGCGCCGCGGCGATCTCGCTCTCCAGACGCAGGCTCTGCAGCTGCAGGCGCTGCAGCAGCAGGGTCAACATCTCCGAGAGCTTGCGCAGGTCTGCCGCCCGCTGCAACGCCTCGTGTAGGGTGCGGTCGATCAGTCGCTCCAGCGCGTCATCGCCAGCCCGGCGCTCCTCGCCTGCGGCGGCGCTAGGCCCGGCCCCGGCAGCTGACGTCGGCAGCAGCGAGCCCCGCTCGCTCGACTGCAACGGCTCGTGCACGATGCTTCTCCTCGCCCGCGCGGCCCTCCGACCGCCAGCCGCGGCGAGGCGTGCCGCGCACGCGCAACGGAGGCCGAGGGTTCCCGATAATCCGAGCGTCTGGTATTGTGCATAAGGAGACCGATAGTCAGCTAGGATACCATGCGGGGCGCCGCCCCTGGAGCGGCGCGGCCCTGCTCTTTCCAAGCTGGCTGGAGAGCGGATGGCCACGAATGGGGCCCGGGCAGCCGTTCAGGCGGACGGCACGGCGTTCGCGGGAGCTGGCGCGCACGAGGGAAGCGTGGGTGACTCGCGGCAAGCAGACACGGGCATCGAGGCGGTCGTAGCAACCGCCATCGGCACCGAACGGCGGCTGCTGGCACGCGAACTCCACGACGGGCCAGCGCAGAGCCTCTGGGCGCTAGGCGCAGAGATCCAGCAGCTGGAAACCCTGGCGCGCCAACGAGCGCCCGCCTTGCAGCCTCGCCTGCAGGCCCTCCGCACCCTGTGGGCGCAGGTGTACGACGAACTCCGTCGTGCCATCGCCCAGCTCCACGACCCACTGCCGCCCGGCGAAGCACTGGTCCCCGCCCTGCAGCGCGAGCTCGCGCGACTGGAACGGGACTGCGGGCTCATGCCCCGCCTCGACGTCGACCCCCGATGGACCGATGGGCTGCTCGGTGCCGCGCGCGAGGCGCAGCTCGTCCGCATCTGCCAAGGGGCGCTGGCTAACGTCCGCCGGCACGCCGCGGCGCGGCAAGTCACGGTCACGCTCCGCCTGGACGCCCAACAGCTCGTGCTGACGATCGCAGACGATGGCGTGGGCTTCGCCCCTACGCGCCCCTCCCCGGCGGCCGGCGAGCAGCTGGGCCTGACCAGCATCCGCGAACGCGTCGCGTTGCTGGGCGGGCAGCTGGTCATAGATAGCGCCCCGGGACGCGGGACCCAGCTGCGTGTCTGCGTGCCCCTAACAGAGCCGCCTGCCAACCACTGAGTCTCAGAGGCTGGCGCCAGCACCAGGGAAAGGAGCGGCGGGCTTGGCCAACCGACTGCGGCTACTACTAGCCGACGACCACACGCTGTTCCGCCAGGGCCTGCGCCGGCTACTGGCCGACAATCCCCGGCTCGCCGTGGTAGGCGAGGCCGCGAGCGCCGAGGAAGCGGTCCGACAGGCGCACGCCCTGCAGCCGGACATCGTGCTCATGGACCTCCACATGCCCGGGGGGGGGATCGAGGCCACCCGCCAGCTCCGCGCCGAGCTGCCCCACATCCACGTGTTGGTACTCACGATCTCCGAAAACGAGGAGGACCTGCGGGCGGCGCTGCTGGCCGGGGCCAACGGCTACCTGCTCAAGTCCGCCGACTTCGACCAGCTGCTGACCTCGCTCGACCGCCTCGCGGTAGGCCAGGCGGCCGCCAGCCCGGAGATCCTCACCAAGCTCGTCCAGCAGCTCCGCAACGACGTAGCGGCGCCCCCGGGCTCGCACCGGCGCGGCGAGCCGCACCGCGAGCTGAGCGAGCGCGAGCGCGAGATCCTGGCCCTGGTCGCCCAGGGCGCCAGCAACCGCCAGATCGCCCAGCAGCTGTACCTCAGCGAGAACACGGTGCGCACCCACCTGGCGCACATTCTGGAGAAGCTGGGCCTGGAGAACCGCGTGCAGGCCGCCGCCTACGCGCTGCGCCACGGCCTGGTGAGCTAGCCGATGGCCACCACGCGCTCGGGCCGCCCGCGCCCCACCGTGGAAGCGCGGCCCTCCTACGCCGAGCTGCTGCGCACCGTGGGCGCCCTGCTGGATAGCGCCGGCAGCCAACTCGCGGTGATCGAACTCACACGGCGCCGCGTGCGCGTGCTGGCGGTCGGCGCGTTCGGCGAGCAGGAGCTGACCCTGCGCTACCTGAGGCACTGTATCGCGGCGCAGCGGCGCCTGCGCGGCCGCCTGCCCCCGCGCGACCCGCTCGACCTGGCGCGCCTGTCACCCACCCTGCGCGCCGTGGGCAGCGAGCTGGACCGCCAGCAGCGGCGCGCCTACCGCGTGGTCGTCACTCCCGGTGCCGTGATCATCACCGGCAGCCAGGGCTATCGCCGCCTGCTCGCCGTCGACACGTTGGCCGCGCTGCTGCGCGCCGCCTTGGCCCTGCGCACGCACCCGGCGCCTGAGCCGCCCGCCAGCGCGCATCCTCCAGATGGAGGATAGCAGCCGGTCATCCGTTTGGGGGGGAGATCGTCTACGCCGCGTAGCGGGCGCGGCGGGGAAAATCGCTCAAAAAATACCGTGCTTTCGGGGACGCCCGCGCACCGGCGCGCGGGCAACAATAACTTTCGGGCAGCGCCTAGCGAGGAGAGCGATGGCCAAGCGAGCGCCCACGCGGCTGGCCCTACTGTACCACGACCCGTTGCTGCGCGATATCGTGCGCCACGTCTTGGGCAACGATGGCACCATCGAGATCGTGGCCGAGTGGCCGGCCGCCAGTACGCCGCTCGCCCAGCTCGTCGCTTTGGCGCCCGACGTGGTCGTCATCGACCGGCGGACGCTCGGCGACGAGCTGCCCGCTGCGGTCGCCTCGCTGCTCAGCTCGCTGGCCGCGCACCATCCCCAGATTCGAGTGATCGCGCTCAGCCTGGCGGAGGCACAGGTCACCTTGTTCAGCGGCCAGCAGCTCACCGATATCACGGTCGAGCAGCTCGTGGAGTACGTCCACGATACGGGGAACCGCCGGCGACCCCGGCGCGCGCGGCGGCGGGGCCCCTCGGAGTCCCTCGGCTGAGCCCCGGGGGCTGGACTGGGATGGAGAGGAACACGGCATGGACAAGCATCGCGCCGCGCTGTTGTTGCGCCGCTGGGGGTGGCTCGTCATCCTGGGCACCCTGCTGACCGGCGGGGTTAGCTTCGCCGTCAGCCGCGCGCTGCCCCCTACCTACGCGGCCACCGCCACCCTGCTGGTGCAGCAGCAAGCGTCCTCCGTCACGGGGCCACAGTACCAGGACGTGCTCACGAGCGAGCGCCTGGCGCGCACCTACGGCCAGATGATCCTCACCGAGCCCGTGTTGGAGCAGGTGATCGCCAGCCTCGGCCTCGCCACCACGCCCGAAGAGCTGAGCAAGCGGCTGAGCACCCGGCTGGTGCGCGAGACGCTGCTGATCCAGATCACGGCCGAGGACCGCGACCCGCGCCTGGCGCAGCAACTCGCCAACAGCGTGGCCCAGACGTTCATGGAACAGAACCGGCGGTTGGTGGTGGGCAGCTTCGCCGCCTCGAAGGAGAACCTCGCTCGCCAAATCCAGAAGCTGAGCCAAGAGATCGACAACACCTCCGCGATGGTCGACCGGCTACGGGCCACCGTGATGGGCATGCAGGGCACGCCCCAGGACAACGTGATGCTCCAGCAGCTGCAGACGGATCTGAGCCAGGCCCAGGTCACCTACTCCAATCTGCTGAAGACGTACCACGAGATCGAGCTCGCGGAGAGCCGCGCGGCGGACGGCCTGCGCCTCATCGAGCCCGCGACAGAGCCCTCGCGGCCGGCGCGGCCCAATATCTGGCTGAACACGTTGGCAGGCCTCCTGGTCGGCTTGGTCGGCAGCCTAGGGCTGGTGGCCCTATTCCAGTACGTCGACGACACCTTGAAGACCAGCGAGGACACCACCCGCGCGCTCGGGCTGGCGGTGCTGGGCGTGGTCGGGCGCTTCCGCACCGCGCCCGACCACAGCCGCGACCTCATCACCCTCGACGCGCCGCGCTCCGCCTCGTCGGAGAGCTACCGCACCATCCGCACCAACGTCCAGTTCTCCGCGCTCGACGTGCCGATCCGCACCATCGTGGTGACCAGCCCGGGCAGCGGCGACGGCAAGAGCACGCTCGCAGCCAACCTGGCGGTCGCGATGGCCCAGGCAGGCAAGCGGGTGCTGCTGGTGGACTCCGACCTACGCCGGCCGTCGCTGCACCAGGTGTTCGGGGTGTCCAACCGCGTAGGGCTCACCACCCTACTGTTGGACGAGACCCTGGAGCTGGACGATGTGGCACTGGACACGCACGTGCCAGGGTTGCAGATCCTGCCCTCGGGCCCCCAGCCGCCCAACCCCTCGGAGGTGCTCGGCTCGCGGCGGATGCGCCGGGTGCTCGACCAGATGCGCGCCCGGGCCGACGCCGTCGTGCTGGACAGCCCACCGGTGCTCGCCGTGGCCGACAGCCTGGTACTGGCTGCACTGACCGACGCCACCCTGCTCGTGGTGCGCAGTGGGCACACGCGACGCGCGGCAGCCGTGCGGGCCAAGGAACAGCTGGACCGCGTGGAGGCCCGGCTGCTGGGCGTGGTGGTCAACGGCACGCCCCGCGACGCCGAGCCCATGGACTACGCCGCGTATTACCTCGAAGAGATGGCGCCCGACGCCACACGCAACGGCCGCGCGCTGCCAACCGCCGCCGGGCAGCGCGGGAAGGAGCGGCCGTGATGGCCCGCGTGCCGGGCGAGCTACGGGTACCCGAGCCACGGTGGCCGCTGGACGCTGGCGCGCCCCTGCTGGCCTCGGTCCCACACCCTGCCGAGGAGGGCGGGGCGAACGCGCCCCGCACCGCGGCCCCGCTCGCCCCGCGCCTCGATGCCGCGGCCAAGCGCGCGCTGGATCTTGTCGGCGCGCTGGTGCTGCTGATCCTGCTCGCGCCCCTGCTGCTGCTCATCGCGCTGGCCGTGCGCCTCGACTCGCCCGGGCCGGCGCTGTTTCGCCAGACACGGGCCGGGCGCCACGGACGGCCATTCCAAATCCTGAAGTTCCGCTCCATGTACGTCGACGCCGACGAGCGCGTGCACGCGGCGTACATGCGCGAGCGCATCCGCCACGGGCTACCCCTGCTCAAGCTCCAGCACGACCCGCGCATCACACGCGTGGGCCGGTGGTTGCGAGCGACCAGCTTGGATGAGCTACCGCAGTTGATCAATGTCCTGCGCGGCGAAATGAGCCTGGTAGGCCCGCGGCCCGCGCTGCCCTATGAGGTCGAGCTATACGACGACCGCGTGCGCCGCCGCCTCGAGGTACTGCCGGGCATCACCGGGCTGGCGCAAGTCTGCTCGCGCGGGCGGGGCACGCTGCACGAGTACACGCGCTACGACCTGGAGTACGTCGAGCGTCGCTCGTTCTGGCTCGACCTATGGATTCTGGCGCGCACGATCCCCGCCGTGCTGCGCCGCGACGGCGCCGGCTAGCCGGCTCATGCGACCCGAGGGGGTAGGCCGAGCTTACCCATGGGCGTCTAGCAGAGGAAGGAGACAACGCGGCATGGTAACCATCCCTGAGCGGGCCCTCACGACCGAGCGGTTGGCAGCCGCCGATCGGCCGGCCGATGCCCGGCGCATTCGCGTGGGCGTGGTCGGTGTAGGCTACTGGGGCCCTAAAGTGATCCGGAACTTTGCCGCGCTGCCCGAGGCGGAGCTGGTCGCGGTCTGCGACCGGGTGCCCGAGCGCCTGGCGGCCGTCGCCGCCCAGTATCCCGGGGTTCACGTCACGCCCAGCTACGCCGAGCTATTGGCCACCGACATCGAGGCAGTCTCCATCGTAACCCCCCTGGGCACGCACTACGAGTTAGTCAAGCGGGCGCTGTGCGCCGGCAAGCACGTGCTGGTCGAGAAGCCGCTGGCTGCCACGGTACGCCAGGCCACTGAACTCGTGGCGCTCGCCCAGGAGCACGACCGCGTGCTGATGGTCGGGCATACGTTCCTCTTCGAGCCTGCGGTCGAGGCCTTGGGCGCGCTGGTGCGCGGGGGCGAGCTGGGCGAGATCCGCCACATCACCGCCCAGCGCCTCAACCTCGGGTTGGTGCTGCAGGATGCCAACGCGCTGTGGGACCTCGCGCCGCACGACGTCGCCATCCTACTCGACGTGCTCGGCGAGCTGCCAGAGGCCGTCAGTGCCCAGGGCGCGGCGTTCCTGCACCCCGGGGTGCACGACGTGGTGCACGTGGACCTCTGGTTCCCCGGCGGTCGGCTGGCGCACCTCCACCTGAGCCGGCTGGACCCGGTGAAGGTACGCCGCATGACCGTAGCAGGCAGCCAGAAGATGGCCGTGTACGACGACCTCGCCCCCGACAAGCTGGTGGTACACGACTGTGGCGTGGTCCTGACCTCCAATAGCGAGGGCCGCCTGGAGGCGCTGTATCGCCTGGGCGAGGCGCAGCCGCAGCCCTTGCCGCGCACCGACGAGCCGCTGCGCCGCCAGTGTGCCTACTTCGTCGACTGTGTGCGCCGGGGCGCGCAGCCGCAGCCGGACGGCCGGCTGGGCCTGACGGTCGTGCGCATCCTCGAACAGGCCAACCGCTCGCTGCACAACCATGGCCGCCGCGAGCGGCTCTACTGGGACGGGGCGGACTCCGAGCTGTGGCGGCGCGGTGGTCGCCTGGCCGCCCGGCACGAGCCGCCCGCGCGCTCCGGCGTGCGGGTGCGAGAGGCAGCGGGCTAGTCACCGCCAGAACGCGAGGCCGGCCGCGCCCGGCCCGAGGAGGAGGAGAGCGACGATGACCACCACCGCGCCCGAGCGGACCGCGCCGCTACCGCTGGTCGACCTGCACGCCCAGTACGCGGCAATCCAGGCCGAGATCCAGGCAGCGATCGCCGAGGTGCTGGACCGCATGCAGCTGATCCTCGGCCCCCATGTCCAGGCGTTCGAGGCGGAGTTCGCGGCCTACTGCGAGGCGGCGCACGCGGTGGGCGTCGGCTCGGGCACAGAGGCCCTGGTGCTGGCACTGCGCGCCGCCGGCATCGGGCCCGGCGACGAGGTAATCACCGTGTCCCACACCTTCTTCGCCGATTGCGAGGCCATCGTCCAGGTCGGCGCGCAGCCAGTGTTCGTCGACGTGCGGCCCGATACCCAAACGATGGACCCCGCCAGCTTCGCCGCGGCCATCACCGCGCGTACGCGCGCAGTGATCCCCGTGCACCTGTACGGCCAGCCGGCCGATATGGACGAGATCGCGGCGATCGCCCGGCGGCACGGCCTGTTCGTCCTGGAGGACGCCTGCCAGGCCCACGGCGCGCGCTACCGTGGCCGGCGCGTGGGCACGCTCGGCCACGCGGCGGCGTTCAGCTTCTACCCGGGCAAGAACCTGGGCGCTTACGGTGACGGCGGTGCGGTCGTCACCAACGACGCCACCCTCGCCGAACGCATCCGGCGTCTGCGCGACCACGGCACCGTGCGCAAGTACGAGCACTACGACATCGGCAGCACGGGCCGACTGGACGAGCTGCAGGCCGCGGTGCTGCGAGTGAAGCTCCGCTATCTGGACACCTGGAACGCGCGACGGGCGGCCGCCGCCGCGACGTACACCGCTGGGCTCACGGGCACGGAGGTGACCCCGCCGGCAGTGCGCGACGACCGCACCCACGTGTTCCACCTCTACGCCGTGCAAGCGCCGCGGCGCGATGCGCTGCGCGCCTACCTGGCCGAGCAAGGCATCGCCACGGGGATGCACTACCCGATCCCCTGCCACCTCCAGCCAGCGGCGCGCGAATGGAGCGCCGGGCCAGGCTCGCTGCCGGTGACCGAGCGGCTCGCGGCGCATACGCTGTCGCTGCCGCTGTTCCCCGAGATCACCGACGCCCAGCTCGCACGCGTGATCGCAGCGGTGCGGGCGTTCAGCGAGGGGACAGGCTAAATGGCCGCCAGCCTACCGTCCGGCGAGGCAGTCGCTGCCCGCTGGAGCGCTCTCGCAGCGGAGCGCTGGCGAGCCTGGCGCGGGCGGCTGGGGCCGGCAGCGGCCTTAGTCGTGCTGGCCGCCGGGCTCGGGCTGGCCGCTGCCTGGCAGCCGGTCGCGGCGCTCGCAGCCGTGGCCGGCGTGCTGCTGGTAGCCACGCTCCTCGCGCGCCCCGTGCGCGCCGCCTACCTGTTCGCCCTGCTGGTGCCGCTCGTGGTGGGGGTCAGCCGCGGGGCGGTGGTGCCGGTGCTGCGCCCCAACGAAGCGCTGATCGTGCTCGGGCTCGGCATCGCTCTCCTGTACGCTACCTGTGGCCCGCGCGACGGGGCGGTGCGGCGAGGCCCGCTGACCAGCGTGGACCGGGCGTTCGGCTTGCTGTTCGTCTGCGGCTCGGTGCTACCGCTGGCCGTGTTGTTGTTCCGCAGCGACATCCCCTCCGCGGAGGACACGTTCCAGCTGCTATCGCTGCTCAAGCTATACCTGGGCTACCGGCTCGTGCTGGCCCTGGTCCACACCGAGCCGCAGCGGCTGCTGGTCGTGCGCCTGATGTTGGCGGCAAGCGTGGTGGTCGCCTTGATCGGCCTGCTGCAGGTGGCGCGCGTGGCGGATGTGCATGAGCTGCTGGCGCGCTACTACTCGGCGGGGCAGGTGCGCGACTCGCTGGAAGTGCGCCGCGCCACGTCCACCCTGGGCGTCTGGCAAGCGCTGGGGGTGTACCTAGCGATGCACGCGGCGCTGGCGCTGGCGCTGCTGCCCACCGCGGCCGCGCGCGGCCGGTGGCGGCTGTTCCTCTGGGGGACGGCAGTGTGCACCACTGTCGGGAGTCTCGCGACCGTGACACTCACCGCCGCGCTGGCCCTCCCGCTCGCGCTGGGCGTGGTCGCGCTGTTCACGCGGCGGGTACGACGGACCCTCCTCATCGGGCTGCCGGTCGTCCTGCTGGCCATCGCTTTGTTTTGGCCGGCGATCGAGGAGCGGTGGGCGTACCAGTTCTATCAGTACGGAACCACGCTCACCGTACCGGTGAGCTGGGAGGGGCGCTTGACCAACCTAACCCAGGTGTTCTGGCCGGTAGTGCGCGAGAACCTGCTGTTCGGCGTGGCGCCTAGCGTGGACCCCAACCTGCCGTGGCTGTACCCCGAGAACCAGGTGATGTACCTGCTGTACCAGGGCGGGTTGCCGTATGTGGCCGCGTACTTCGTATTCTTAGGGGTGCTGATGCGCGCGCTGTGGCGCGCCCTGGGGCGCCTGCAGGGGGTCGACCGCGCTATCGCGCACGGGGCGTTCATCGCGTGGGTGCTAGTGTTCAGCATGGGCGTGCTGGATATCCACCTCACGATGCCCGGCGAGGCCGAGACCGCCTGGACGCTGCTGGCCCTGACCCTCGGCGCGGCCGCGCGCGGGGGGGAGCCACTATGACCCGCTTCCGCCAGCGTGGCCTGGTGATCGCCTGGGCGCCGTACCAGGAGTACTGCGCGGGGCTGGCGCGCCAGCTCGACCTGCCAGTGCGCTGGGTCCACTATCTGGGGTTCCAGCGCCCGCTGGTGGCGCCGCTCAAGCTCCCACTCCAGACCGCGCGCACGGCCTGGCTGCTGTGGCGCGAGCGCCCGGCGGTCGTGGTGGTGCAGGTGCCACCCGCCTACGCGCCGCTAGTACCCGCGCTGTACGCAGCGCTCACTGGCGCGGGGTTCATTATGGATACCCACTCCCAGACCTTCCTGATCGCTCGCTGGCGCTGGGCCCTGCCCCTGGTGCGCTGGCTGGCACGGCGGGCCCTGGCGGTGTTGGTTACCAACGCGCACCTGGCGGCCACGGTGCGCGCCTGGGGGGCGCGGGCGATCGTAGCCGTGAGCCCCCCGCCCCCGCTGCCCCCACTGGCGCCGCGCCGTCCGGCTGCCCAGTTCACGGTAGCGTTCCCCTGCTCCTTCGAGCCCGATGAACCCGTGGAGGCGGTGCTCGGCGCCGCGCGTGCGCTGCCCGATGTCCGCTTCGTGATCACGGGCAACCACCGCAAGCGGCCAGGGCTGCGCGCCAGCGCCCCGCCGAACGTGGAGCTAACCGGCTATCTGCCGCGTGCGGCGTTCTACCAGCGGCTGCGGGACGCCAACGCCCTGCTGGTGCTCACCACGCTGGAGCACACTATCCTGCAGGGTGCGCTGGAGGGCCTGGAGCTGGGCCAGCCGCTGATCCTCTCCGACACGGCGCTCCTGCGGGCGTACTTCACCGAGGCGGCCGTCTACGTGCCCAACACCGCCGATGGGATCGCGGCCGGGGTGCGCGCGGCGCGGGCGCGCGAGGCGCAGCTGCGAGCAGCGGTGCAGGCTCTGCGCCCACAACGGCGCGCCGAGTGGGAGGCTGCTCGCGCCGCCATCGCCGCCCTCATCGACGCCCGCTGGGCAGCGGCGCCCCCGGCGCGTCCCGCGCTGCAGAGGACAGCCTCATGAGCGCGCCGCCCCTGCCCGCCGTGTGGCCACTGCGCCGGCTCAGCCTGCGCCTCGCTCGGGGCGAGGCGATCTGGGCGCAGCTGGTAGTGGCGGGTGGCGGCAACGCGCTGGGCCGCGCGCTGGGGCTCCTGTTCAGCCTTGCCCTCGCCGCCCTGTTCGCGCCGGCGGAGTACGGCTACATCCGCTGGGCGATCAGCGCCGCCATGTTGGGGGCAGTGCCGGCCGCTGCCGGGCCCTACGCGCTAGCCTGCTTGCTGGGAGCGGCCCGTGACCACCCCCTGCAACGGTGGCGGACCGCCAGCGTTGGAGTCCTCGCAGTCGGTGGCGCGGCGCTGCTGTGTGGTGCACTCACCGGCGCGGCGCTGCAACTGGGAGGCCGGCCCGCCGGCGGCGTGCTGGCCGTGCTGGTGGGGATGACGTGGTTCAACACCGCGATGGCGGTCTATCGGGGCGTGGGCGCCGCGTGGCACATGGCGGCGCTGTACGTGGGCGGCAACCTGCTGCAGCTCGCGCTGGTCCTGGTCCTCTGCGGCGCGTGGGGCCTCGCCCTGCCCGACCTAGCCCTGGTGGCCTACGGGTTCGCCTGGCTGGCGCTGCTGGCGCTGCTCGAACGGCGGCGGCTCGGGCGGCTGGTCCACAGCGTGCAATACCTCGCCAGCAGCGGCGCCGTGCTGCTGACGCTTCGTCGCCTGGGGCGACTGTGGGCGCCCTTGGTAGTTGCCCAGGTCGGCTATACCGTGTGGTCATGGGCGGACGTCGTGCTAGTGGAGAGCTACCTGGGCTTCGCGGCCGCCGGCCAGTACGCGCTGGCAAAAACGCTCAGCATGGTGTTCATCTTGGTGCCCGAGGGCGCAGCGTTGGTACTGCTGCCCGATGTGGCGGCGCGCGGCCGGGCGGCGACGGGCACCACCTGGCGGCTCGCGGCGCTGACCGCGGGGGTGAGTGTCGGGCTGCTGGCAGTGGTGCTCCTGGCAGCGTCGCCGCTGCTGGCACGGCTGGTCGAGGGGCGCTATGCGGCGGCGGCGCTGCCGCTCCCCGGGGTGGCTCTGGGAATGGCGCTGTATGCGATCTACCTGGTGCTCGAAGGCCACGTCGTCGGGCTTGGGCGGGCTGGAGCGCACGTAGCAGGGATCCTGGTCATGGCGGCAGTCCTGCTCGGTGGGAGCGCCCTGTGGCTACCCGCCCACGGCCTCGCGGGCGCTGGGCTCACCTACGCGGCGGCAGCGCTGGCTGGACTGCTCGCACTCGGGCTGGTAGGCTACCGCCAGCGACAGCGGGAGGCATAGCGTAGATGTGGCGAGCCACGACCGCCCGCTCGCGGCTCGGCATCGTGGGCAGCTTCTACTACCGTGCGAACCCCGGGGTGCGGCGAATGGCCGAAGCCCTCGCGGCGCACGGCTACGCGGTGGAGGTGGTTAGCCAAACTGAGCCGGATGCGCCCGCCCACGAGACCGTGGCAGGGGTACAAGTGCACCGGGTGGGACCGCCGCGCTACCGCGGGGCGAGCCTCGGGCGCTACGTCACCACCTACGCGCGCTTCTTCGTGCAGGCCGCAGCGACGCTGACACGGTTGCACGCGCGGGCCCCTTTCGCGGCCGTGCAGGTGTTCAGCATGCCCGAGGCGCTGACCCTCGCCGCCCTCTGGCCGCGCCTGCAGGGCACGCCGATAATCTACTACGCGGGCGACCTCACGCTCGATGTGTACACCAGCAAGTTCGGCGCGCGCGGGGGGCGGGCGGTCGCCGCCCTGCTGCGGCTGCAGGAGCGGGTGGGCCTGGGGCTAGCCGACCGCGTGATCGGGGTGCACGAGGAGTACCGGCGGCGGTTGCTAGCCCGGGGCGTCCCAGCCGAGCGAATATGGGTGCTGGTCAACCTACCCGACGATACACGCTTCGCGCCGGCCGTGCGGGAGGCGGCCCGCGCGGGGGCGCGACCAGATGAGTTCGTGCTGGTCTACCACGGCTCGCTAGTCCGGCGGTATGGGGTCGATCTGCTGGTGCGGGCCGTGGCGCGGTTGCGGGAGCGCATCCCCGCCCTGCGGCTGCGTATCTACGGAGACGGCGACTTGCGACCGCATCTCGTGGACCTGGTGGCCGAGCTAGCCCTGGCCGACCGCGTGACGCTGAGCGATGGATACGTGGCACTGGAGGCGATCCCCACGCTGGTGGCCGCCGCCGACGTGGGCGTGGCGCCGATGCGGCGCGACGAGTTTACCGACACGGTGTTGCCCACCAAACTCATGGAGTACCTAGCGCTGGGCATGCCAGCCATCGTCAGCCGCACGCGCACGGTGGCCGAGTACTTCACCGAACGCGAGGTCGAGTACTGCGTCCCGGACAGCGTGGAGAGCCTCGCCAATGCCATCGAGCGGTTGTGGGCGAATCCCGCGCGCCGGGCCGCGCTGGAGGCGGGCGCTCGCGCCTGAAGCGCGGCGCACCGCTGGTCCGACGCGGCAGCGGCCTACTGCGCGGCGATCGATACGCTGGTGGCCCGCCGCAGGCGCCGTGCCCCGTGCGTGGCGGTGGCCGAGTTGCCGCGAGGAGTAATCCAATGAGCCCGCCCCTCCCACGCCCCGCCCCTCCCCCGCGCCACCTGCGCGCGCTCCTGGTGGCGACCCTCACCCTGGGCGCCTTGGTCGTCGCGCCCGAGCTGGGCCGTGCCTTCGACCGCCTGGGAGCCGAGCGCGAGCTGGTGGTGCTGACCAACGCCGCGCGCACCTCCAACGAATTGGCCTCGCTGCGCCCGCACGACGGCCTGATCGGCATCGCGCGCACGCGCAGCGAGGACATGGCCGAGCGCGACTACTTCAGTCACGAGATCCCGCCGGAGAACTACTACTTCGACCGGCTGCTCGACGAGCAGGGCATCGCCTACACGCGGGCGGCCGAGAACATCGCTCGCAACAACCGCAGCGACGCCGAGAGCGTGCGCCGTGCGCAGGCCGGGTTCCTGAACAGCCCAGCCCACCGCGCCAACATCCTCGACCCACTGTTCCGCGAGATCGGCGCCGGCGCCTGGGATCGCTCCGACGGCATGAAGTACTTCACCGTGCTGTTCCTGCTGGAGCCCCCTGCCGCGCGACCGACCACGCCCGCAGCGGGCTGGCTAACCGCGGCCACAGCGGTCCCCATGGCCAGTGCCGCAAGCCAGGCGGTGGGCGCGCCCCTGGACGCGGTACTTGGCCCGCCGCGTACCGCTCATGCTCAAGGCGCCGCAGACGAGGTAGCCGAGGTAAGCGACACGCGGCGCATCGAGGGCGCACCTCCAACGCCCGCCGTGGCCATCACGCAGTACGTGCGCGGTGCCGTTACTGCCGCCCCGCCGGCCTCGCTCGGCCTGCTAGACAGCATCATCACGCGGGTGCTGAAGCTGTACTTGAGCCTGTAAGCATGCGGCTGCCTTGGCTCGCGCGCCGGCCGGCCACGCCGCCCCGAGGAGGCTCGATGGGCGCTGCTCCTGAGGGCGCGCTCTCCGCCGAGCGATCGGCCGATGGCACGGTTGCTGCGCCGGCCTCCTCCGCCCCGCGGCTAGCTCTGTACTGCGAACAGCTGACCAAAGTGTACCGCGGCCCGCGGCCGGTGCAGGCACTGCGGGGGGTGAGCTTGCAGGTGGCCGAGGGCGAGTTCGTGGCCCTGATGGGGCCAAGTGGCTCCGGCAAGAGTACCTTGCTGCACATCCTGGGCGGCATCGATACGCCGACCAGCGGCCGCGTGGTGCTCGACGGGATCGACCTGAGCACCCTGGATGCGGAGGCGCTGACCCGCTTGCGCCGCGACCGCACGGGGTTCGTGTTCCAGTTCTTCAACCTGCTGCCCACGCTGACCGTGTGGGAGAACGTCGATCTGCCGTTCGCGCTCGGCGCCCCGCACAACGGCTACCGCACCGAGCGGGTGCGCCACAACCTGGCCCGCATGGGCTTGTTGGGCTACGAGCACCACACCCCCCAGGAGCTGTCGGGGGGCGAGCAGCAACGCGTGGCCATCGCCCGCGCGCTGGTCACGCGGCCGGCTATCGTGTTCGCCGACGAGCCGACCGGGAACCTCGACTACGCTACGAGCACGGAGATCCTGCATCTGCTGCGCACCTGTGCGCGCGAGTACGGCCAGACGATCGTGCTGGTGACGCACTCGGCGGCGGTCGCGGCCTACGCCGACCGCGTGCTGCTGGTGCGCGACGGCCAGATCCACGACGAGATTGTGCTAGGACGCCGCGAGGAGCACAGTGCTACCGCTCTTATCGCTCGCTTGGCGGAGCTTGGCCTCTAGGCCACTGCGCAGCGCGCTCACGGCGCTGGCCGTCGCCCTGGGCGTGGCCATGCTGGTGGCCGTGCTGGTGGTCAGCGCCACGCTCGATGCCAGCCTGGAGCGCGCTGCCCTGCGGCTCGTGGGCCACGCGGACCTGGAGATACGCAGCTTCGGCACGCGCGGGTTCACCGCTGCCTCGCTGCACCAGATCGCCGCGGCGCCCGAGGTGGCGCTGGCTGCGCCAACCGTGCGCAAGCGGGTCTTCTATCGCTACGGGGACCATCAGGGGTTCGTGGAGCTGATCGGCCTGGCCCCGGCCAGTGCGCGGCAGCTGGGCGACTACGCCATGCGCGCGGGCGCCTTTCTGCCCGACGAGAGCCTGCACAGCGTGATGGTGCTCGCCACCTGGGCGCGGGCGCGCGGGCTCCACACGGGCGACTACCTGGAGCTGATGAGCTACGAGGGCCTGCAGCCGTTCCAGGTGGTAGGGCTGCTCGACGATGCGGGGCTGGGAGAAACGGGGTACGGCCAGGTAGTGTACGTGTCGCTGCAGGCCGCGCAGCAGCTGTTCAACCTGGGCGATCGCGCCGAGCGGGTGGCAGTCCAGCTGCGCCCCGGTGCCACGGTGGCCGCGCTCGAGGCGCGGCTGCGCGACACGCTCCAGCAGGACTACCAGGTGGTGCCGGCGGTCGAGCGGGCCCGCGTGTTGCGCGAGTCCACCACGGCGCTGCAGCAGAGCCTGCGGCCGTTCGGCCTGGTGCCGCTGCTGGTCGGCCTGTTCTTCGTGCTCCACAGTTTCCTGCTTAGCATTGCCGAGCGCGTGCGCGAGCTGGCCCTGCTGCGCATCGCGGGGGCCACGCCGCGCCAGATCCTGCGCCTGGTGCTGGCCGAGGCGCTGCTGCTCGGCGCGCTGGGCGGCGTGGTCGGTACGGCGCTGGGAGTCGCGCTCGCCGCTGGCCTGGCCCGCGCGCTGGAAGCGGCAGGGGAGCTGCGGCTGCTGGCCTGGCGCGTGCCGCCGGCGCTCCTGCTGGCGGCACCCCTCGCGGGCACCCTGGCCACGCTGGTAGCGAGCCTGCCCGCCGCGTTGCGCGCTGCCCAGGTGCCCCCGCTGGAGGGCCTGCGGCCGGCCGGGCCGCGCGGCAGCGTAGCGCTGGCCCGGCCCCCCCTGCGCTGGGCGACCGCGGGGCTGACTACGGTCGCGCTGCTGCTGGCGGCCAGCCTGCTCGTCCCAGCCTGGCGCGGGCTCGCCCTGGGAGCGCTGCTGCTCCTGTTCGCTAGCGCGCTGGCGCTTACCCCCGCGCTGCTAGTGGCCATGGGCCAGCTCTTGCTGCGCCTGGGGCGGCGGCTCCCAGCCGTGGTCGGGCTCAGCGCGCGCAACCTGGAGCGCAACCGCCAGCGCGCGGCCGTGACCTTGGCGGCCCTCGTCGTCAGCGTCGCGTTGACGGTAGGCATCGGCGGGCTCGCCGCCAGCGCCGCGCAGATCGGACGCGAGCGCGCGGAGGCGCTGTTCGCGGGCGACTACGCGGTCGTCTCGCCAGTCGCCCAACCAGCGGCCATCGCCGCCGATTTCGCGGTATTGCCCGGGGTGGGGCGGGTCTCGCCGATCGCTCGCTTCCAGGCTCTGCACGACCGCGAGATCGTCGACCTCGTCGCCCTGGAACCCGACGCCTACATCGCCCAGCCGGCGCGCGGCCCAGCGGACAGCGCGTGGCGCGAGGCCTTGGCGGCGCTGGCCCGCGAGCCCGCGGGGGTGATACTGTCGCCCGAGCTGGCCGCGGCGTGGCACACCGGGGTGGGCGAGCGCGTCGTTCTCCGCGCCGCCGAGCACCCCATCGAGCTGGTGGTAGTCGGCGTGGTGGGCGCGGTGTTTCCTTCTGACGACGACCGCGGTGCGGCGGTGATCCAGCGGGCTACCCAGCGCGCGTGGACCGGCGAGGAGAGCTGGCAGTACCTCAACGTGCTGCCCGCCGAGGGGGCGGCCGCGGGGTTCGCCGAGCGCCTGCAGGACGCGGCCGCGCTGTACGGCCTCCAGGCAGTGAGCACCGAGCAGATCGCCGCGGCGATCCAGCGCTCCCTGGGGCGCGTGCTGGGCCTAGTGCAGGCGTTGCTACTGGTGAGCGCGATCATCGCCGCGCTGGCCATCCTGAACACCATGCTGCTGAACGTCTACGACCGGCGCCGCGAGATCGGCCTGCTGCGCGCGACCGGCATGCTGCCGCGCCAGGTGGCCACGATGGTGTTGTTGGAGGCCGGCAGCCTGGGGCTACTGGCCGCGCTGGTCGGCGGCAGCCTCGGCCTCGCCCTCGGGGCCATCACCTTGCGGGTGGCCCAGTCGCCCGAGCTGCCGGCGCCGTATGTCTTCCCGGGCGAGGTGCTCCTCCTGGTGGCCCTCGGCGCGCTGGGGCTCGTGCCCGCCATTTGTCTGTACCCCGCGCGGCGCGCCGCGAGCCTGAACATCGTGCAGGCGCTCAGCCATGAGCACTGACCGGGAGACACCCGTGGGCCACCGTCAGCTTGGTCTCCTGCTCACCCTGCTGGTCGCCCTGCTGTGCCTCCAGGGCGGCCCAGTCACGGCCTCGCCCCCCCCCCAGCGGGGGCCACGGTTGGACCGCGTGAGCTGGCTGGACGGCGACTGGTTCCTGCTGGGCTACAACTACCCCTGGTACGACTACAACCAGGACTTCCTGCCCGACTCCCCGCAGAATGTCCGCGCCAACTACGCACGCATCGACACCCAGCTCGCCGACTTACGTGCCAACGGCACTCATGTGACCCGCTGGTACGTGTTCAACGATGCCGCGGCGTACCCGGAGTTCGACGCGCAGGGGCGGGTCACGGGGCTGTCGCCGCAGTTCCTACAGCAGTTCGACGACGCCGTGGCCCTGGCCAGCGCGCACGGCATCTACCTGATCCCCGTGCTGCTGGACGGCACGCCCCTGACCCAGCGCACCAATCGCGCCGCGCGCCCCCGAGTGCTCACCGACCCCGTCGTGCGGCAGACGTTCCTCGAGCGCGCGGTGCGGCCGCTCGTGGAGCGCTACGGGCAGCATCCGGCGATCCTGGCCTGGTCGGTGCTCAACGAGCCGGAGGATTTCACGGCCGAGCTGAACGCGCAGCCCGAGCGCCTGCGCATCCCCCAAGCCCAGGTGGCCGCCTATATCGCCGAGGCCGCCCAGCTCATCCATCGGTACGCGCGCCAGCCTGTGGCGCTGGACACGGGGTTGCGCTGGGTAAGCGCCTGGCAAGGGCTGGGCCTCGATCTCTATCTGGCCCACTGGTACCCTTGGATGGCGCAGTACTGGCCCGAGTTCTCACCGTACTCCCGGCCGGCCAGCACCTTGGGCGTCGACCGGCCGGTGGTCATCGGCGAGTTCGCCACCGCCAACACCCCGTACTCGCTCACCGAGAGCCTCGACCGCTTCTATGCCAACGGCTACGCGGGCGCCCTGGCCTGGAGCTACACCAACAACGCCGACCGCTGGGCCGACTACGCGGGCACCCATGACGCCCTGCGAGCGTGGGAGCAAGCGCACCTGGCCGAGGTAGATATCCGCCCCCCGGACGACCGCCTGGGCGTCGCCGCCCGCGAGCCGCGAGTGCTCGCCGACTGGGAGACCGCCGCGGACCGCGAGGGCTGGACGCTGGAGTGGGGCGGCGGGCGCGGCCTGCGCCAGACCGACCGGCAGGCCCGCCAAGGTGGCGGGGCGCTAGCCGTGCGGGCGACTTTGGCGGGGCCGGGCTGGCGCGACGTGGCCATCGCACGCTGGTTCGCGTCCCCGCAGGACCTTTCCTATGGCAGCAACACCCTGCGCTCCTGGGTCTGGCTGCCGCCCGAGGCCCCCCAGGCACTGTATGGGCAGGTCGGCGTGATCGACGCCCAGCGGCGTGTCCAGCTCGGCCCGGAGATCCCGCTGGCCCCCGGTAGCTGGACCACGGTGCTCTGGGCGAGCGCCCCGCTGGCGGGCGTGTGGGGGCTGGTCATCGCGGTAGGCGGCCATGACCCGCGCTTCACCGGGGACTTGCTGGTCGACTATCTCACGGTGCAGTGATGGTGGCTGCGCCGACCGGACTAGGCGGAACGGATGACGCTACTCGCGAGAATCGTCTGGCCCTCCGATTTCCGGTCCGCCTGCGGGGCTTTATGATCGAAACGACAAGGGGCAATGGTCTCCGCACGGGACAAGGCAGGAGCACATGCGGCTGTTCCTCGTGAGCGTGGCGACCGGCCTGGTGCTGGCGGGCATCGTGGCTGGGGCGGGCGAGCTGCTGCGCCTGCGCCAGGTGGTCGCCACCGGCCAGGAGGCGCTGGCCAGCGCAAGCGCGACACTGGCGGGCGGTAGTGTGGAGCAAGCGGTCAGCGGGCAGCTCGACCTCGACCGGTCGTGTGCCGAGCTCAGCACGGCCGCCAACGCCTTTGGGGAGGCCGCCGACAGCATCGGGCGGCTCGGGCCCCTGCTGCGGGTAGTGGAGAGCGTGCCGCCCCTGCAGGCGGACGCGCGGCTGGCGCTAGTCGCGCTGGCCAGCGAGGTGAGTGCCGCGGGCCGGAGCCTCTGCGAAGGCATCTATCCGGTCGCCGACCTCCTCCGCGCCACGGGTGCGGAGCGGCCGGGCCCTGAGGCACTGTTGACCGCGCTGGCCGCCGCGCGACCGCAGCTCGACCAGGCACGCACGCGGCTCGCCCGGGCACAGGGCGCGCTGGCCCGCGTGCCGCCCGACGCCCTCGATGCGTCCCAGCGTACCGCCGTGGCTGCCTTGGGCGCCCGGCTGCCCGCGCTGCGGGTCACGGTCGATACGCTGCTGCTCGCGCCCACCCTGCTGGGCGCAGACGCCCCGCGTACCTATCTGGTGGTAGCCCAGAACCGCGACGAGCTGCGGCCCACCGGGGGATACGTGGGCACCGCCGGGATCGTGCGCTTCACGGGCGGGCGCCCGGAGCTGCTGGAGTTCGGGACCAGCGCGGCGTTCGACCTTCCTCCCGACCGGCTGGTCCCGCCCCCGGAGCCGATGGCCCGCTACTTCCGCGCGAGCTACTGGCAGCTGCGCGACGCCAACTGGTGGCCCGACTTTCCCTCGTCGGCCGAGCAGCTCGCGTACTTCTACAACCAGGTGCGCGGCGATCCACCGCTGGATGGCGTGATCGCCTTCGACCAGCGGGCCATCGAGCTGCTGCTGGCGCAGATAGGGCCGGTCGAGGTGCCCGAGTACGGCGAGACGCTGGATGCGGATAACCTCCAGGAGCGGTTGAGCTTCTACGTGCACGATCCCCGCGTGTGGGACCAGGAGTACCAACGCAAGGCATTCGTAGGCGCTGCGGCGGCCGCGGTGCTACGTACCATCGGCGCGGCGCCCGTGGACCAGCAATTGGCCTATTTGGCCGCGCTGGGCCAGGCACTCGCCGGCAAGCACCTGCTGCTCTATGTGGGGGCGCCGGAGGCCGCTAGCCTGCTGGCCGGGCTCGATTGGGATGGCCACCTGTACCGCGGCAGCGGCGACTACATCTATACCGTGAGCACCAACCTGGGGCAGAACAAGGTCGATCGCTACGTGGAACGAGCGGCGCAGTACACGGTGGACCTCACCGCCACGCCCCCTCGCGCCCGCCTCACGCTCCGCCTCCAGAACCACTGGGACCCGGCCTGGCAGGCCCCCTGGCGGACCACCGCCTATCGCGATTACCTGCGCGTGTATGTGCCATGGCAGAGCGAGCTGCTGGCCGCCGACGGCTTCCAGGACCCGGTAGAGACGCACGTCGAGTGCGGCCGCACCGCGTTCGCAGGGGTCGTGGAGGTGAGCCCGGGCGAGCAGGCGGTCGTAACGCTGGAGTACGCGCTCAACCCCGCCGTGCTGGAGCGCGGCGACTACACCCTAGCCGTCCAGAAGCAGCCAGGCCTCGACCCCTGGCCGCTCCGCATCGAGGTGCGCACGCCCCACGGCACGTGGCAGCTCGCGGAGCCATTGGCCACCGATCGCCACTACCGCCTCGGCAATGAGGGCCTGAGGGGCAGTCCGCTGCCCGCGCCGCCAACGACCGACCTCGCCTGCGCCACGCCAAAGCCCGAGCCGCAGGCGCTGGCCGCGCCGGTGCGGCTCGCCATCCCGCGCTTGGGTATCGACGGGCCGATCGCCCCCATGCGTGTGCTGCCCAACGGCGAGATGGAGGTGCCGACCGACGGGGCGCACATCGGCTGGTACGTCGACAGCGCGCGGCCGGGCTACGCGGGCAACTTCGTGGCGACTGGGCACGTGGACTGGGCCGGCCGCACGGCAGTGTTCTGGCGGTTGCACGAGTTGCAGCCCGGCGACCAGATCGTGGTGACCGACGAGCAGGGCCAGCAGCACGTGTACGCGGTGCAGTGGAACCGGGCGGTGCGGCCGGAGGACGCGCCGCTCCCAGATCTCGTGGGGCCGAGCCACGACAAGATCATGACGCTGATCACTTGCACGGGCAACTTCAATCGCTTGACGCGCGACTACAGCCACCGCCAGATCGTGCGCGCTCAGCTCGTGGAGCGCGGCTCGTGATGGCACCCGCCCATCCGGTGGGCGAGAAAGGAACAGGAGCGATGCACGCACCTCTGCGCTACGCTCTGCGCATCGCGACCGGGGCCGGCCTAGTGGCCGGGCTGCTCGGCGCCGCCCCCTTGGCCGCGCAGGCCCAGAGCTACGGTGGCGGCCCGGGAATCACGATCATCGGGGGCGGCGGCTCGTCCGTCTCGGTGAGTACCAGTGGCAGTAGCGTCAGTTCGTTCGTCCCAACCTCCAACGTCAACCCGGTGTCCATGTCGGTCAGCCCGGTGAACGTGGCGCCGCGGGTCGCGCCCCCGGCCCCGCCCGCGCCAGTGGTGGTGCAGCCCCCGCCAGTGGTCGTGAATGTGGCTCCGCCCGTCGAGGAAGTGGCCGGCCGCGTGGCAGCCCCGCCCGCGCCGCCGGAGGCGCCGGCCGTGGTAGCCCCCCCGCCACCGGTCGAGGAGGCCCCCCCCAGCATCGTGCGCCCCCCCGCACCACCGGTCGAAGAGGTGGCAGGCCGGCCGCCAGTGGCCCCCGGCCCGGGCCTGACGATCGCGCGGGTGTTGCCGCGCGCGGGCGACGGCCCGCTGGCCACGCTGCTGTGGCCGCCCGCCTTGCTGGTGCTCGCGGGCGCCGCCCTCGCCTTGCTGGCAGTGGGATGGCCGCGCGGACGCCGTGTGGAGCGGCATGAGTGAGCCCTACAGTACGCGCCCCCGCCAGGTAGGGCCGTCGCTCCCTAGCCCGCTACAGCGGCGCCCCGCCCAGCGGGCAGCGCGGAGCGCTCGTGCGCTCGCGCGTCTCCTAGTGCTCGGGGGGCTGCTGGCCGGCAGCGTCGCGCTCGTCGTCGCTCCGGCCAGCGGCCAGGGGCTGGATACCCCACGGGCAGAGTTCGGGATCGACAATCCCATCGTCCGCGAGAACGCCCAGCCCGGGGACCTCAACTGGCAGCTCCCCTCGGCACCGCGGGTAGAGAGCAAAGTATCCACAGCGGACCAGCCCGATGCGACCCATGAGGGCATCGCGCGCTGGGACCCGCCCCCGATCAGCGGCTACGCCGATCGCACCAGCGTCGCGCCGGGCGAGGTGATCCGCTTCTATGTCTCGACCACCGCCCCCCTCTACGACCTCAACATCTCGCGCATGGGCTGGTACGGGGGCAAGGGAGGCCGCACCGTGCACACGGTGTATGGACTCCCGGGAGTGTGGCAACCGGTGCCGGCCCCGGATCCGGACACCGGGCTGATCGTCGCCGACTGGCAGCCGTCGTACTCGCTGACTATCCCGCTCGGCTGGCCCAGTGGGGTGTACCTCGTGCGACTGCTAGCCACCAACGAGTACCTCGACGCGGCGTACATTATGTTCGTCGTGCGTGACGACAACCAGGTGGCCGATTTCGTATACAAGGTCGCGGTAAACACCTACCAGGCGTACAACAACTGGGGTGGCAAAAGCCTATACGCGTACAACTCCGTAGGGCCGCCGGCAACCAAGGTCTCCTACGACCGCCCATACAGCCAATGGCAAGGCGCTGGGCACTTCTTCGACTGGGACTACCCGATGATCCGCTGGCTGGAGCGGGAAGGCTACAACGTCACGTACATCACCGACATCGATGCGCACACCGATCGCGCCTACCAACGCAGCCGGCGCGCCTTGCTGTCGGTGGGCCACGATGAGTACTGGACCTGGGAGATGCGCGCGGCTTGGGAAGCCGCCCGAGATGCCAACCGCTCGCTGGGCTTCTTCGGGGGAGACACGATCTACTGGCAGGTCCGGCTAGAGCCCTCGGCCCGCGGGGTGCCCAACCGCGTGCTAGTATGCTACCGCGACCCGGCGCTCGATCCGCTGGCGGGCATCGACGACCAGCGGGTCACCGTGCGGTGGCGCGACGCGCCGCTGGGGCGGCCGGAGAACGCGCTGGTCGGCGTACTGTTCGACAACGCGATCCCCTGGGAAGAGGACTTCCCCTATGTGGTCAAGGCCGCCGACCATTGGATCTTCGATGGCACCGATGCGCGGCCCGGCGACGCCTGGAGCCGCATCGTGGGCTACGAGTATGACCTGGCGTACAACAACGGGCACTCCCCGCCTAATCTGGTAGTCCTCTCCGAGTCGCCGGTGGTCGGCGCCAATGGGCGCCCCTCCGTGTCGCACTCGACGTACTACCGGCAGGGCGGCATGGTGTTCGCCGCGGGCACCATCGACTGGGCATGGGCGCTCGACGACTTCCGGCAGCAGTGGGGGGGCACGCCCTCGCGGGTGGACTCACGGCTGCAGCGCGTTACGGCCAACGTGCTGCGCGCCTTCCGCCAGGGTGGCCCCCCCGTACGGCCCAGCACGCCGCGCGAGGAGGGAAGCCCGGGCTGGTGGCTGGCGGGGCTAGCGCTGAGCGCCGCCGCGGTGCTGGGAGGCGGCACTGCCTGGCTGCTCCTGCGCCGCCGCAGCCCGCAATACGATCCCTGGCCGGAATGAGTCGCCCACGGGACAGCGAAGGAGGCGTGATGATCCACCCCACCGCCGACGTCTCGCCGGAAGCGCGCATCGGCCCCGGCACCGTGATTTGGAGCCATGCCCAAGTGCGAGCGGGCGCGGTGATCGGCGCCGAGTGCACGCTAGCGCGCAACACCTATGTCGAGGGCGGGGCGGTACTCGGCGACCGCGTGAAGCTCCAGAACAATGTGTCGGTGTATGCGGGTGTTACCCTGGAGGACGGGGTGTTCGTCGGCCCCAACGCGACGTTCACCAACGACCTCCGGCCGCGCGCAGTCACCCCCGACGGCCGCCGGGTGGGCCCCGACGACTGGGAGGTAGTCCCCACGCGCGTGCGACGCGGCGCGACGATCGGGGGCGGCGCCACCATCGTCTGCGGGGTCACCATCGGAGCCTACGCGCTCGTGGGCGCCGGCGCCGTGGTGGTGCACGACGTGCCACCCCACGCGCTGGTGGTAGGTAACCCGGCGCGGGTGATCGGCTACGTATGCGTCTGCGCGCAGCGGCTGCGCCCCGTGACCGGCCCGGACGGCCGCCCCGCCCTGCGCTGCGCGCAGTGTCGGCTCGACTACGATCCCGTCGTCCCCGACCGCGCCACCGCGCGTCCCGTGCCGGTCGAGTGAGCCGGCGTCGTAATGCGTTCCACACCCCGCGCGCGGCGCCACGACCGCGCGGGCGGGTACAATGAGGCGTCGAGAGCAGGCGGCGGGGAGCAGCATGAGCACGGCCCGGGGCAGCGGCGAACGCGCGATTCTGGTGGGGACCGACACCATGCGGCTGCTGCGCCTGGCCACTGAGCTGGAGGCGCGCGGGCTCGAGGTGGCGGTGTTTCGCGACCTGGGCCGCGGGCTAGCCGAGTGCGCGAGCGGCCGCTGCGCGGTGCTGGTCGCCCTCGGGCAGCCGCCGAATCGGCTCGCAGAGGCTCAGCCCGTGCCGGTCCCGCTGGTGCTCATCGACGTGCCCGAGCCGGCGGTGCTGCCGCTGCGCTCGACTGGCCCGCGGACCGTCCTGCCCGCATCGATGCCGCCGGAGCGCGTGGCGGATCGCATCCTGGCGCTGCTAGCCGCCCGGGCCCCCGCCGGTCCACCACTCGCCCCGGCCCCCGAAACGGCCCCGCCAGCCGAACGCCTTGCGGCCCCCGCCCACCCTGCCCCGGCCACACTGGGCCGCGAGCCCCTCGCCGGCGGCACAGCGGCGGTCGCCCCCACGCCTCGTGCTCGCCGCCGCTGGCTGAAAGTAGTGCGTTGGGCGGTGGTGGTGGCCGCCGGGCTAGCCGTCGGCTACCTCGTCGGTATGGCCTGGTTGAATAGCACGCTCGCGCGCTGACCCGACCACTCACCCGTCCGACGCGTGGGCCTCGGCCGGGCGGACGAGGAGCAGACGATGACCACGCCAGACGAGCGCCTGGCCGTACCCGTGCCCGGCTCGGAATGGTGCTTCGGCTGCGGCCGCCAGAACCCGTTCGGCCTGCACCCCCGGTTTCGGCGCACGGATCGCGGCATCGAGGCCGAGTTCGTCGCGCGGCCCGAGCACCAGGGCTTCCGCGGTTTGGTGCAGGGGGGCATCCTGGCCGCCATGCTCGACGAGGCGATGGCCCACGCGCTGTGGGCCGAGGGCGTGTTCGCGGTCACTGGCCGCCTCGAGGTGTTCTTCCGGTATCCCACGCCGATCGGCGCGCCGCTGCGCGCGGGCGCCGAGATAGTCGCCCGCGCCGGGCGCAAGTACGAGCTGCGCGCCTGGCTAGCGCTGGCCGATGGCCGCCGCACGGTCGAGGGCAGCGGCACCTTCATCGAGTTACCAGAGGGGCGCTTTGGGCAAGCCGACTAGACCGGCTCGGGGGAGGAGCGAGCCGGCGCCGCCCGCGCGGAACCGGCACGCGACGCAGGGTGGCAGGCCCACTCGGCCCCCCGGCTTCACGGTTGCCGCGGCCGCCGCCACAGGGTGATCAGCATCCAGCAGCCTACCGCGACATACGCCAGGCTACCGAGCGCCAGGAGCAGCGAGCGGCCTGCCTGCCAGGCGATCACCAGCAGCACCAGCCCCATCGCGACCAGCACCAGGCCCAAGCAGGCCATCGCACCTCCCACGGGGCCAGCATACCAGGCCCTCGCTCGCCACGACAGCAAGCGCCGCGCTGTAAGGCCCTTCATGGGCCCGAAGTAGCCGGGTTCACAGAACCTGGGAATACTGGCCGCTACACTGCGCAGCAGGTACCCTGCCGAAGACAGGCAGAGGGCAGGCAGACCCGGCGCGCAAGGAGCCGCGCTGGAAGGGGAGGGAGACGATGCAGCGGGTCATCATCGCGCTGGCGCTGGTCGGTGTGCTAGTAGCCACCCACTTCTCGGGGGCGCGGGCTCAAGCCCTCGAGCCCCAGGGCCTGGTGCTCACCGCGAGCGAGGTGCCAGCCAACCTACGCGTGGCGCGCAGCGAGACGGTCTCGCGCGGTGGCGGGCCGGGCTACCAGGTGTTCTTCGAGGTGGCCGACCCCTTCCGCGTGGGCGACGATTCCATCGTGCAGGTAGTCAACGTCGTGGCGCTGCCGTCCGATCCCGCGGGCGGGCTGCGCGAGTTCATCGGCAACACCCAGGGCGTGTTCGGCGGGCTGACCGAGCAGGGGCCCGTTCCCGTGGGCGATGAAAGCCGTGCTTACACCAGCAGCGTGAGCGTCGGGCCGTTCACGGGCAGCCGTGCGGTCGTGCTGTTCCGCCGGGGGCCGGCGGTGGTCGGCGTCACGGTGAGCAGCACCAGCGCCACGGCCCCGCTGGGAGAGGCGGTACGGATGGCCCAGATCGTGGATGCCCGCCTGCTGGCCCTGAGCAGCGGCGCTGCCGAGTAGCCCCCGGCAGCGCGCGGGGCCGATGGGACGACGCCCCACCAAGAGCCGCGAGGAGAAGATCCCCGCGGCTCTTGGCAATCGCGCACTTTCAGAACACCACCGTGCGCTCGGCAGCGGTCATGCGGGCCGCGGCCCCGCGCGGGTCCACGAATTGGGCGCCCCGCGCGGCCAGGTGCTCCTCCGTGACCCCCCGGGCCCGGGCACAGCCGGTTCAGATGTAGATCGGCACGCCCGCGGCGGCCACCGCGGGAAAGATCTCGCGCAGCGGGGGCGGCCCGGCAGCCTGGATGCTCTCCAAGACCCCGGGGCGCATCAGGTCGGTCGCCTCGCCCATGAGCAGCAGCTCTGGGGCATCGCCGTTTTCGAGAGCCCCGCGCGCCATCAGAAAGGGGAATGTGGCGCGATTCGGGTCCTCGGTACCGGCGGTGGCCACGAACAGGATGCGCGTCATTGCCTCACCTCGCGCCACATTCCCCTGCTACTGGGCGATCTCGCGCACGGCGGCGAGCACCTCGCCCGTGTGCCCGTCGACCTTGACATCCTCGAAGATCTTGCGGATCACGCCGGCCTTATCCACCACGTAGGTGGTGCGCTTGGCCACGCCGCGGTCGTTAAGGATGCCGAGCTGCTGCGCCAGCTTGCCACCCTGATCGGACAGCAGGGGGAAGTTGGCGCCGCAGGCCACGGCATGCTTTTGCTGCTCGGCAGGGTCGTCCACGCTGACCCCGATGATCTGCGTGTTGAGCGCGGCGAACTCGCCGGCACGCCGACCGAAGTCGGTCGTCTCCATCGTTCACCCCGGGGTGTTCGCCTTCGGGAAGAAGAAGATTACCAGGTTCTTCTGGCCCCGGAACTCGCCGAGATCGAGCGTGCGGCCCTCGTGCGTGGGCCCGGAGAACGCGGGAAACGGGTCGCCAACTCGCACAGCCATGGTCTTCCAGACCTCCCGCGATCGCTGGGGCGCGCGAACCATATGGGTGCGGCTGCCCAACAGAGTATACGGGCTAGCCCCAGATAGCGTGGGCTACCTCGACGAGGCGCTCCAGCTTGGCCCGCTGCGCCTCGGGGGTGATCAGGTTGCCCGGCAAGGTGGAGGCGAACCCGCACTGCGGGCTCAGCGCCAGCCGCTCCAGCGGGATGTACTGCGACGCCTCCTCCACCCGGCGCTGGAGCAGCTCGGCGCTCTCCAGCTCGGGCTCCTTGGTCGTGATCAGCCCGAGCACCACCACCTTGTCCTGGGGCACGAAGCGCAGCGGCGCGAAGGTGCCGGCGCGCGGCGTGTCGTACTCCAGCAGCAGGCGCTCGGCCTTGATGGTAGTGAACAGCTGCTCGGCGATCGCGTCGTAGCCGCCCTCGACCGACCACATGCTGCGGTGGTTGCCGCGGCAGAGGTGCAGCCCGAACGTGACGTTCGGGAAGTCGGCCATCAGCGCGTTGTCCAGCGCGATCATGTCGGCCAGCCAGGTTTCGGGGTTCAGCCCTAGCCGCCGGAAGTTCTCGATCCCCGTCTCGCTGACCAGGTGGGTGTAGCGCGGCGCGTCCAGCTGGATGTAGTTCACCCCGCTGTCCACCAGCTGCTGGACCAGCTGCCGCGTGAGGCGGACCGCATCCTGCATGTACTCGTCGCGATCGGGATAGGCGCGGTCGGACACGCCCGGCACATACAGCACGCTGGCGTAGCTGAGGCTGGGGAGCGTCGCCTTGACAGGGCGCGAGGTGTGCTGGCGCAGGAAGGTCAGCTCGCGCAGCGGCAAGTTGCGCTGCAGCGACAGCCGCGCGGTCACGGCCGGCAGCGTAGGCAGCTGTTGGGCAGGTGCCTGGCCGGAGGTGAAGATGGCGGGCGCGGGCGCCTTGGGATCGTAGCCCGCCAGGCTGGCGGTGAGTGGATCGAACCAGTACTGGCGGCGCATCTCGCCGTCGGTGATCACATCGAGGCCCACGCTCTCCTGGAGCGCGATCGCTTCCAGCACGGCGCGATCCTGGGCCGCCTCGAGTTCCGCCGCGGAGATCTCGCCGGCCTCGAAGCGGCGGACCGCCTCTTTGAGATACTCGGGCCGCAGCAGGCTGCCGATGACTTCGCTGCGGTAGCTCAGCTTGGTCGGGGCGCTCATATGTTCCCTCCCTGCGCGGGCAATGCGAGTCAGGGCCGCCACCGGTAGATCGTTCTTGTTGTACCACGGCCGCCCGCGCGCCGTCCGCCGGCCGGCAGGGTAGCAACGGCCCCCCGGGAGCCGTCACGGGTAGCACAGCAGGCCGCGGCACGGTAGCCTGTGGGCAGGAGTAGGCCCCCTACGACGGGGCCGCAGGCAGGGGGAGCCGGCCGATGGGCTGCTTGGTGTGGTACGTCTCGGCGCACGGCTACGGCCACGCCGTCCGGTCGGCGCTGGTGCTGGCCGAGCTGCACCGACGGGCGCCCGCCCTGGCCCTGCACGTGCGCGCCGCCGCACCGCGCTGGCTGTTCCCGGAGGCGGTCCGGTACGCACCGCTGGTGGCCGACTTCGGGCTAGTGCAGCACGACAGCGTGACCATCGACTTCGCCGGCACGCTGCGCCGCGCAGCGGAGTTCGCCGCCGCCTGGCCCGCGCAGGTAGCCGCCGAGGCGGCGTACTTGCGCGCCGTGGGAGCCACCCTGGTGGTCGGCGACATCCCCCCCTTGGCCTTCGCCGCCGCCCGCCAGGCCGGGCTGCCCGCAGTAGGGCTGGCCAACTTCTCGTGGGACTGGATCTACGCCAGCTACGCCGACACCTGGCCCGACTTCGGGCGGCTGGCCGCCGCAGCCCGCGCGGCCTACCAGGGCGCCGCGCTGCTGCTGCGGCTGCCGTTCCATGGCGACCTCAGCGCGTTCCCGCGCCAGCTCGACCTCCCGTTGGTAGCGCGCGTCGCCCCCGGGCCGCGGGCGTACTACCGCCAGCGGCTGGGGCTGCCCCTGGACCGCCCCTGCGTGCTGCTCAGCTTCGGCGGCCTCGGCTTGGAACGCTTTCCCTACGCCCGTCTGGCCACTTGGCGCGACTACCTGTTCGTCAGCACGGAGGCGCCCGCCGCAGCGCCCCCGCCCAACCTGCGGGTGCTGCCGGCGCGGCAGACTGCCTACCACGAGCTGGTCCGCGCCTGCGACGCGGTGGTCACCAAGCCGGGCTACGGCATCGTCGCCGACTGCCTGGCGGCCCGCACGCCGGTGCTGTACACCGACCGCGGGCCGTTTCCAGAGTATCCGATCCTGGCGGCTGCGCTGGAGACGAGCGGGCCGGCGCTGCACCTGCCGCGCGCGGCCCTGCTGGCCGGCGAGCTGGGGCCCTACCTGAACCGCTTGCTGGCGCTGGACCGGCCGTGGCGGGTGCCGCGGCTCGACGGCGCGGCGGTGGCCGCCGCGCAGCTGCTAGCTATGCTCGGCGGGGGCCCCTTGCTTGACACCCACGGCGCGGGCCCGTAGCATTCCCAGCCGGCGCAGTGCCCCCTGCGCCGCCGCCGCGCGCCATCGCACCGCGGCGAACTCGCTGCCGGGGGAGCCGCGTTGGCTAGCCACCTCGACGCCCCGCGCCCCACGGCGCCCGCCCAACAGCCGGTGCTCGGCGCCACGGGCGAGGCGTTCCCGCCCGCCGAGGCGCGCGCCGCCCGCACGGCTGAGGCCGCCCAGCGCCTCGCCTGGCGGGTGCTGACCGCGGCCTTCGCGATTTGGCTCGCGCTGGCCGGCGGCGCCGGGCTCGGGCTGGTCCACTGGGTGCAAACGGCCACGGTCGGCGCGCCGGCCACCCTCCATGTGCAGCAAGGGATGGTGCTGTTCCGCGAGCGCGATGGGGCACCGCTCCAGCCCGCTCGCGATGGCCTGCCGGTACTCGAGGGGGACCTGCTGGAAGTAACCGACGGGGCGCTAGCCGAGATCGTACTGCCCGACACGGGCCGCCTGTCGCTGGGGCCGGGCACGCGGCTGCGCGTCCGCGACCTGCGCGCCGGGCGCTTTAACCCCAGCATGGCGCGCGTGGCGTTCCAGCACCTCGCCGGTACGATCCGCCTGCAGGTCGAGACCGAGCACCAGCAGGCACCCAGTGTAGAAACCCCCTACGGTACCGTGGCCATGGCCCCGGGCGACTACCTCATCGCCGTGCAGGGACGGGAGGCGCTGGCCCTAGTGCGGGCGGGCGAGGCACGGGTCAGCGTGGGAGCCGACACGCGCCCCCTGCGCGCCGGCCAGCGTATCCACCTCGCAGCCGGCGCGCCGGCCGACGGGCCGTACGATGGCGCGCCGAACTTGGTGCGCAACGGCGACTTCCACGACGGGCTCGCCGCGTGGCAGCCCCACGACGAGCTGGAGCGCACCCCGCGTCTCGACCGCGGCGGCGAGCGCGAGGTCGTTAGCACCGAGATCGGCGAGCGGCAGACCACCGCGCTACGGGTGTGGCGCACGAGCTTGCTCCAGACGCACAACGAGACCGGCGTGATGCAAGAGATCAACGCCGATGTAGCGGTGTATCCCGAGGTGCGCCTCTCCGCGCTCGTGCGCGTGCATTACGCCAGCCTCTCGGGCGGTGGCTATCTCGGCACCGAGTACCCCGCTATGCTGCGCCTGCACTACCGCGACGCCGCCGGCAACGGCCGCACCTGGGTGCACGGCTTCTACTACCAGAACCCCGAGGAACGGCCGGTGGAGCGGGGCAGCCAGATCCCGCGCGACACCTGGGTGCGCTTCGAGGTCGACCTCGCCGAGCTGCGCCCGCGCCCCATTACGATCTACGCCCTGGAAGTGCTGGGCGCGGGGCACGACTTCGACGCGGCGATCACCGACGTGCAGCTCGTGGCCCGCTGAGCACTCGCGCGGCCCCGTAGCGAAGAGGCGCGCACCGCGCGGCGTGGCCCGCGTGGTGCGCGCCTCTTCGCTATCGCGTTAGGGGGCGCGAGTCGGTGATCAGTAGGGGCCGAGGTACGCCGCCGCGCGCTCGGCGAACGAGAGGT
>Ga0070737_10001129_pt1 | contig 41351 bp, 38 predicted proteins | sample Coa_R1_10_FD_66438 | JGI IMG/M metagenome (GOLD analysis project Ga0070737, IMG submission 66438) | Surface soil microbial communities from Centralia Pennsylvania, which are recovering from an underground coalmine fire - Coalmine... | ecosystem: Environmental > Terrestrial > Soil > Unclassified... | reverse complement strand
CGGGCGCTAGGTGCGGGGCACTGCGTAAGTCGTCGGCTTGTAACCTTCCAGGGCGTACGGGTTGATGAACTGACGTCCCCAAAGTTGTTTTCTTTCGTCACCGGTCAGCTGGGCCACGTCGGCTGCCTCATCCCAGTGAGCGTGAACGGCTTCAAGCTGTGCGTCGATGATGTCCCGTGCCTCCTTTTCGCTTAGGAGGTAATTGCTAGCGGCCCTCACACAGCCTGCCAACTGGCTCATGCGCCAGCCATCGCGGCCAATGGCCATAGCCTGAGCTTGCTCGCCGCTGGACCGCAGCTGGGGGCATATGTCGTAGGCAGGTGTGAGCGAAAGCTTCTCACCGTCCCAGAAGGCAGCGTGGTTCTTGGCGTGGTCGTCGTTGTTGCTCACCAAGATGTTGAACGTGATACGCGCGAACAGCTCGTGAACGTCCCTGTTCGGGTTTTTGCCTTGACTACGCAGACGGTCGGCGAAGTCGGGATAAGCGGCGTAGCTCGAGAGCTTTTCCGGGAGCCCTAGCACCGTCAACGCGGAGACCATCATGCGACGCGTGCCGTCGGCGTAGCGATCGAACCGTTCGACGAGCAAGACGTCCTTCCCGAGGCATTTGATGGCCTCGACTTTTGCGACATCAATGCCGGCGAAGGAGGCAAGCGTCATAGCCGCTGCCTCCGCTTTCAATACTGGATAGGTGTCAGTGGAAGATTCGAACTTGGCAATGAGATAGCGGGCGCCGTCGTGGAGGGCCGCCTTTGGACGGGCACCGCCGATGCATGTGCCCTGGAGCAAGGCGGCTTCCAGCGATGGGGACAGAGTTCCCCCGCTCTGGAGCAGCTCGGCGGCACTGAGCATTTCGGCCAACGACGCTTTGGAGCTGCGGGCAACGTAATCATGGGGCCTGGTTTGGAAGTCGAGAGCGCCGGTGCGGTCCGAAGCCGACTCGAGCAGGTAGGTTAGCACCGGCAGGTCGGCCGTTCCCGCATCAGAGCCTGTACGACCAGTCAAGCGGTGCAAGATGACGCGCCGCCCCCACGCGTCAGGCGCAGCGTCCAAGAAGCAGCCGTGGACGCTCAGGCCATTGGGCGGCTCGTGCTGGCCGGCGGCGAGCGGGACGCCATAGAGCGGTACGGCTTCAGGACGGGCCAAGTAGCTCCGGTCGTAGGAGAAACCGACCAGTCCTCCTACCGCAGAGAGCGCTCCGACTGGGACAGGCTCGGTCTTCCCGGGCAGCCAACCCCAAACATAAGTTTTTTCAGTTTTAGAAGACATCGGTCCCCTTGTCCGACGATGGCTGATGTACGCCTTTTGGGAGAGGTGCAAGGCGATCGCGGCCATTGGCAAGGCGCCTCGATAGGTCGGCGTTGTCGGGCGTGAACAACGGACCGCTGGTGAGGACGCCTAGGTCGAACTGCGTCCCACCTGCTACCGTCGCCGACTTGCGCTCGACGGCGCGAACCGTGACAGGAGAGAGGCTTGGCCGCTCGCCAAGGCATTCGACGGCCCAACGGCGCTCTCGGCGTGCGCTGGCGACCTCAGGGCCCAAAAGCCTGGGGGCTGTCAGCGCCGGCGATGACATCTTTCCTGCCATGTCGACAGGATAGTGTCGCTTACAGCTCTCAACGGCACTGTTCTGTAGCTCTATAGCTTCTAAGGTAGCCCTGTAGCTCTTTGTGCAGCTCTATAGCTCGGCTGAGGGCAGCTCACCAAGCTCTAGCGTGGTGCACCAAAGTGCGGCAAGTTAACGTAGGAACCTCAGCTAGCCTCGCGCAAGTGCCAGACCTTGCGATCCTTTCGGTGCACACCTCGCCCCTGGCACAGCCGGGCAGGGCAGATGCTGGGGGCATGAACGTCTATGTCCGTGAGCTCGCGACCGCTCTCGCTCGGAGCGGGGCACGCTGTGAGGTTTTCACCCGCCGAGACGACCCTTCGCTGCCAACATCGAAGGAGGTCGAGCCCGGGTTCAGGCTCCACTTCGTAGAAGCTGGGCCCCCGGCGCCGCTCCCCAAAGAACAACTGCCCGGGGCTCTTGCGGAATGGGCCGCTCGCGTAGAGGAGCGGCTCGTTTCGCTCCGGCCTCATGGCCCGGCCAACCTCGGCGACGGGGTGGTACTTGCCAAGAAGCCGGTGGACGTTGTCCATGCCAACTACTGGATGTCAGCCGTGGCCGGCCATGCCCTCAAGCACTCGCTTGGCCTGCCACTTGTCACCGCTTTCCACACCCTCGAGCGCGTAAAGGCCCAAGCGGGGCAGACAGAACCGCTCCTGGCGGAAACGCGGGCGACCGCCGAGGCGGTGGCGGTCCGCTGCAGCGACGCCCTGGTTGTTTCTTCGGAAGCGGAAGCTGAAGACCTGGTGGGGCTCTACGGTGCCGACCCGGCTCGTATCGAGCTCGTCAGGCCCGGGGTGGACAGGGCCCTCTTCTCCCCGGGCGACCAGAGCCAGGCACGGCGGGAGATAGGGTTGCCTGAAGATGCTCCCGTCGTCCTCTGGGTGGGCAGGATCCAGCCGCTGAAGGGCTTGGTGACAGCCGTCGCTGCCACTGCTCAACTCCACCGGAGTGCTGGGCGGGCCGGCGAGGCACACCTCGTTGTCGTCGGGGGGCCGAGCGGGCAAAGCGGCCAGGCCGAGCTTGGTGCGGCCCTCGACGCCGTGGCGCGCTGGGGGTTGGAGGACTACGTCACCTTCGTTCCCCCACAGCGGCACGAGCTGCTCTCGAGCTACTACCGAGCCGCCGATGTCTGCTGCGTGCCAAGCCGCACGGAGTCCTTCGGGCTAGTCGCACTGGAAGCTGCCGCTTGCGGGGCCCCCGTCGTCGCGTCGGCGGTCGGTGGGCTCGCTCGTCTGGTCGACCATGGGCGCACCGGGTTCCTCGTTCGCCCAGGTGATGCCGAGGAGCTGGCGCACTTCCTCCGCAAGCTGTTGGAAGACCGAGCGCTGGCACGGTCCATGGGCTTGGCAGCACGACGCCGGTCAGCCAACTACACCTGGGGCGAGGCAGCAGCCAAAGTCGTGGGGTTGGCTCGGTCCCTCCGCGGCCGCGAGCTGGTTGATTGCGGCGAGCACGGGTTCGCACCGTTAGGTTTCGGGCCTAACGCCACGCAGGTCGGGACCAGTCAAAGGCTGGCCTGAGCCTTGCCCTTGTAGGCGTAATAGTCTGAGAGGGCGAAGTGCAAGGCCCCGGCCAGCTCCTTGGCAGGGCCCTATGACAAATTGTCCCACTGGCCTGGCGGCCCGCCTGATAGTTCCCGAAGGCGTCCGTCGGGCTTGCGTGCTCTGTCTTTGGGTGCGCGGTCGCGTTATGTTCTCGCCGCCATGGTAGAAGGCCTCCGTAGGGCCCAAGCGCCAGTGACCTTTGCGCCCCGTGCGCAGCGTGGGACCTTGGGGCACGTTGCGGGGTGGCTGTCGGGGCAACTGCACCTGTCGTGAGCTGCACATTTAGTTGGCCCGAGAGCTTACGAGTATGATAGCTCGGGCATTGGGAAGCTCGAGCCTTTTTGCTCATGGCGTCTTAGTGCCGTACATCTTGTTGGTTCGGTCTACGGGTGGCTGTCCCACCCGACTAGGACATGCGGGCTAGGAGGGTAGGACTTGCCTCATTACAACTCGGGGGACACAGCCTGGGTGCTGGCTAGTGCTGCCCTCGTGCTGTTTATGACACCTGGGCTAGCCATTTTCTATGGGGGGATGGTGAGGCGCAAAAACGTCCTCGCCATGCTCATGCAAAACTTCGTCACTATGGCGATAGTTGGCCTTGCTTGGGTCTGGTTCTCCTACAGCCTCGCCTTCGGGCCGGACTGGGGAGGGCTCGGGTTGCTCGGGGACTTTCGGTTTGCGGCCCTTTCCCATATTTCCTCGCCCATACCGGGGATGGCCCACCAAAGCGTCCCGCAGCTCGCGTTCGTGGCGTTCCAGATGATGTTCGCGGTGATAACGGCTGCCTTGCTGACCGGGTCTTCGGCAGACCGGGCTCGCTTCGCTGCCTTCTGTGTCTTCGTGCTCGTGTGGTCGGTGGTCGTGTACGACCCCATCGCGCACTGGGTCTTCTCCCCGGAGGGCTGGCTCGCCAAGAAAGGCACCGAGGACTTCGCCGGCGGCACCGTCGTCGAGATCACTTCAGGGGTGAGCGGCGCAGCGCTCGCTTTGGTCTTGGGGCCGCGCCGGGGCTGGCCCCGCGAGCTGATGCGGCCCCATAACGTGCCTTTGTCGGTGCTCGGGGCCGGCATCTTGTGGTTCGGCTGGTTCGGCTTCAACGCGGGCTCGGCCTTGTCAGCCGGCCGGGCCGCTGATGCGTTCATCAACACAAACACCGCCACGGCGGCTGCCCTGCTTGCGTGGACCGGGGTCGAGAAGCTGCGGGACGGGAGGCCGACGACTTTGGGCGCGGCGTCGGGAGCGGTGGCGGGTGCGGTCGGGATCACGCCGGCCTGCGGCTTCGTGAACACGGTCGGGGCGACGGTCATAGGCTTGGTGGCCGGTGCGGCGTGCGCGCTCGCTGTCAGCCTCAAGTTCAAGTTCGGGGTGGACGACTCGCTCGACGTCCTGGCCGTCCACGGGGTGGGCGGCGTCGTGGGGACGCTCATGGTGGGCTTGTTCGGGCTCTCTGCAGTCAGCGGCGCGAACGGGCTGTTTTATGGAGGGGGGCTGGCGCTTCTCGGGCGCCAGGCGCTGGCGGTCGTGGTAGCCGTCGGGTGGGCGTTTTGCGCCACGACGGTTGTCGCGTGGGCTGTGAACAAGGTGGTAGGCATGAGAGTCGGGCCGGACGAGGAGCTGGCCGGCCTCGACGTGTCACTGCACGAGGAGAGCGCCTACGATTTCGAGGCGCTCGGGGCGAGCGGCCTTTCGTCGCCGGCGGCCGCACCTCGGCGCTCAGGAGCGGCTCAGCCTAGGTAGGAGGCGATGGTGCGCTTGGTCACGGCTGTCATAAAGCCGTTCCGCTTGCAAGAGGTCCAAGAGTCCCTCCGCACCTTGGGGGTGGTCGGCATGACCGTGAGCGAGGTCCACGGTTACGGCCGCCAGCGCGGCCATACGGAGGTTTACCGGGGCGCGGAGTACCGCGTCGACTTCGTCCCCAAGGTGCGTGTCGAGGTCCTCTGCGGGGACGAGGACGTAGACCGGGTGGTCGAGGCGATCGAATCGGCCGCCAAGACTGGCAAGATCGGTGACGGGAAGATCTGGGTGGTAGCAGTCGAGGAACTGGTCCGCGTGAGGACCGGTGAGCGAGGCTCGGCTGCCCTCTGAACCCGTCGAAGACGTGTTCAGGATCTCTGGCCGCAGCACTATGGCGTCTAAATGTAGCCGCGGGACTGTGGCGTCTAAAAGTGTAAGGGCCACTCGGCCCGCCTCTAGCGGGCTGGTGCTGCGGGGCCACGGGCGGGTGGCCAGCAGAGCATGAGCTGCCGCCGGGAGCTGAGGCCGAGCTTGGCGTACGTGCTCGAGAGGTGGTGGTCGACGGTCTTTGGAGAAACGTAAAGGGTACGGGCAATCTGGGCGTTGGTGAGCCCTCGGGCAGCCAAGCCGGCTACCATTTCCTCCCTGGGGGTGAGGAGTTTGTCCGACCGAGGCCGCCGGCGCCGACCCCCGGCACCAGAAAGCTCTTCTCGCGCGATGTTTTGCAGCCTCCCTGCGTCCGTACCTTCCAGCACCGAAAGCGCTCGGTGCAGGGCTTCCCGGCTACCGGCGACCTCCCCCGTCCGGCGCAAGAAACGGGCGTAATGGACCAGCGTCTCGGCTTCTGCTAGCGGCATGGGCACAGCGGCGTTGTGGGCTAGGGCCTGCTCGAAATTGGTCCGCGCTTCGCCTAGGCGCCCCCGCTGCCAAGAGACCAAGGCGTGCCCCCAAGCAGCGACCGCCCTAGGAGCACGGCAGGAGAGGGGCCGGCAGATCTCCGCGAGGCGGTCGACCAGCGCCTCTGCTTTTTCGAGCTGGCCGGCGCTCACAAGAGCCTCTATCGCGGCACCGTGCCAGGGGACAACGCAGGGCTCGAGGATGCCAGAGCTATCTGCCGTTGCCTGCGCCTTTTCTGCCACTCGCGCTGCTAGGGCTGGCTCGCCAGCACGAAGGAGCCTGCGGCACGACAACAGCGCTAACCACATCCGCAAGTAGGGGGAGTCGGTCCGGGGGAGGACCTCCTCGACCTTTCCTGCCCACGCGGCGCTCTTGGTGTCGTCACCTTGTTCTTGGGACACGTGCGCCATGCCTATCCAGGCAAAGGCAGCGCGGCTTGGTGCCACCGCGGTAGCGTCAGCCGCGCCGGCGAGCAACGCCGCCGCCTCTGCGAGCCGGCCCAAGCGCCAAAGCAAGTCCGCTCGGTTGACGGCCAGGCTCCAGAAAGTGAGCGCTGAACCTTGGCTCAGTGCCTCCTCGGAGAGAGAGCTGAACATGGCCAAGGCGTCGTCGAAACGTTCAGAGACCCTCGCCAGGTTGGCATAAGCTACGGCTACGTCCCAGCCCAAAGCTGAGCGCCGGCAGGGCTGTCGGAGGCTGGAGCGGGCTGCCTCCATGAGGTCGTCGAGCGCCTTTGGGTCACCTCCCAGGCACGCCAGGTAGGCCTGAGCGTGGAAGGCTGCCTCTTCTACATGGTTGTTCTCGACCAAGCCGGGCTTGACGCTGCGGATGAGGGCTGACGTTCCAGTTCGCTCTGTGACGCTTTCTTCGCCGTTGCCTACGACCCGGAAACGGCGTGGCGGAGGGGGCTCGGGCGCCGAGGGGTGCAGGGTGCGCCTGCAGTCGGCCGCCGACCGGCAAACTTCCAGCGCGTTGCGGACGGTGGCCATCGCCTCGCGCTGGCCCTCGAACAAGAAGCCCAAATAGGCACCGTCGAGCAGGATCTCGGCGGCCAGCGCGGTGTCGGTTCCCACTGCCAGTTGGCTTGCTTGCTGCCAGCGCGCCTTGGCCTCTTCGTAGCGTGCGGTCACCATGAGCAGGTGCGCTTCGAGGCGCATGCCCACCACCCTCTCACGGGTCGCGAGCTCAGCTTGCTGGAGGAGCTCGTGCAAGGTCTCGGCCGCGAGTTGGAGCTTGCCGGTGAGCAGGCAGGCCTCCGCCAGTTCGATGCGCAAGCTTGGGTCGGCCATTGCTCCTGCCAAGTGGGTGGCGGCCTGGAAGTGCTCGGCGGCAGTGGCCACGGCGCCGGCGGCCAAGGCCTCGCGCCCCGCGTCGACGAGGACTGCTATCGCTCTCGGCTCGCCTTGGAGGTCGCCCCCGACGGCGTGGGGAGCGGCCTCGCTCGCTGGGGCGCCCCCGTCCAACAGCAACCCGAGGGCGCGCGAGTGTTGCTCACGGCGGGCCAGGGGCGAGAGATCCTCATAAATGGCCTTTCGGACCAGCGGGTGAACGAACTCCGCCGTAGCATCTGGCGCTTCGCGGACCAGGCCGCTCGTGGTCAAGGCCTCGACCGCCTCCACCGCTTCTGCCGGCGTCAGCCCTGATAGCTGGGTGGCCAACTGGAGCCTGAAGCGCGATCCCAGCACGCTGGCCGCGCGTGCCCAGCGCATCCCAAGGGCCCCCACACCCGCAAAGCGAGGCAGGAACACGCGTTCGCCAAACTTACCCCCTATGGCCGCCGAAGGCTCCCCTCGCTGAAGCGAGCCGGCGAGCTCCGCCAGGAGCAGGGGGTTGCCGGCGCACGCTTCGTGAGCGTCACGGGCGAGTCGCTCTGGGGGCCGGCCGAGGCGCTGTTCGAGCAGCGTGGCGCTGGCTGCCTCAGAGAGGGGCCGCAGCCGGTAGGTACTCGCGAAGCGGTCGTGAGCGAGAGCGCGCGCGTGGTCCAGGGCAGCTCCAGGCCATGGACGGCACGTGGCGAGGACGGAGACCTTCACGCCGTCGAGGCGCCGGCAGAGCAAGCTCAGGAGCTCTATTGAGTCGACGTCAGCCCAGTGCAGGTCGTCCACGGCTAGCAACAAGGGCTTAGGCGACCGTCCTCGCAGCCATGCCAATAGGTCGGTGTAGCGCAAGAGGCGTGCTTCGCTGGCTGCTGTCCCGGGGCTGGCGGGGCCGCTTTCCGCAGGGCGCGTCTGGCGCCCTTCAAACAGGCGGTCGAGCATCCCGAACGGGACGGACTGCTCGAGTTCGGAACAGTAAGCTCTCCGCACGTCAAAGCCTGTTTCGTGGCCGCGAGCGCAGCACCAATCGAGCACTGTCGTCTTGCCGAGCCCGGGCTCACCCACGACGAACAGCACGCTCGGTTCGGCCCGAGCGGCTCTCGCTAGCGCAGAAGCGGCTTGCTCGAGGGCACCTTCTCGCTCGAGAAGCTCCGTCGGCGAAGGAGGGGGAGGTGGCAAGGACCGGCTCTTAGCGCGGAAGCCGTTCTAGTACCGGCATGAGGGCTAAGTATATTTGAAAGCCATGTGGTGCGTAGTGGGCACTTTGGCCTCTTGACATGGACGCGCCCGCTCTCGCCACGGAGCAGTTGACGAGGCGCTTCGGAGGACGCACCGCCGTGGACGGCTTGTCGCTCACGGTGGCAAAGGGCGAGGTTTTCGGGTTCTTAGGTCCCAACGGAGCAGGCAAGAGCACCACCGTCCGCATGCTCGGGACACTGATCCGTCCCAGTTCCGGCTCGGCAACTGTCGCGGGCCTGCGCCTGAGCCCGGAAAACGGAGTAGAGATCCGTCGGCGCATCTCGATCATGCCGGAATCTCCTGGCCTCTACCTTCGCCTGAGCGTGGCCGAGAACCTGGAGTGCTTCGCCGGCCTGTACGGGATGAGCCAGCCCAAAGAAAGGGTGCGCGCTGCGCTCGCAGCCGTGAGCATGACCGACAGGACAGGCGAGCTCTGCCAGAACCTTTCCAAGGGCCTTCGCCAGCGCGTTGCCCTGGCTCGGGCGCTGCTCAACGACCCAGAAGTGGTCTTCTTGGACGAGCCGACGTCGGGCCTCGACCCAGTAGCTACCCGGGAGGTGCACGGCCTGATCGACGGGCTTCGCTCCCGGGGCACCACGGTCTTTTTGACCACCCACCGCCTCGAAGAGGCGGAGCGGCTTTGCGACCGCGTCGCGATCTTCAATAGGACCCTCCGGCTGGTCGGCGGCCCCCAGGAGTTGCGCGACCAGTTGTTCACGAGGGCGCTCGTGGTGCGGACCGTCAAAGCCCTTCCCGACCCGGCTGACGTCTTCTCCGGCCTCCCGGGTGTGCAGGGCTGGAGCGCTGGGCAGGAGCCGGGAACTTACACCGTCATGGTCAAAGAGCCCACCATCGCGGCACCAGCCGTCGCTCGTTCTTTGGTGGCTGTAGGCGCCGACGTCTTGTCCCTCACCGAGGCACATCGTTCACTGGAGGACGTCTACCTCCAGTTGATCAACGAGGACACCGAGGCGCGCCCGCAATGAGCTTCAGCTTGGGGCGTGCTGCCGCCATTTTCACCAAAGAACTGCGCGACTACCGGCGCAACCGCTTTGTGGTCATGTCGATGGCCTTGCTGCCCGCGGTGTTCATCGTCCTGCCGGTCGTCGACATCGTCTCGGTGCCGGCCCAGGTCGCCAGCCCGCGACTGGACAACCGCATCAGCCTGTCGCTGCTCTACATGTTGCTCATCCCGGCGTTCGTCCCTTCTGCTTTGTCCGCTTACTCGGTTGTTGGCGAACGCGACCAGGGGACGCTCGAGCCGTTGCTCTCCACGCCGCTCACCAAGGAAGAGCTCCTACTTGGAAAGGGCTTTGCCGCTCTGGTGCCGGCACTGTGCGTGGCCTACGCGGTGTTCGGGGTCTTCCTGGCGGTCGCGGCGGGCCTCGCCCACCCGGTAGTGCGCTCCGCTGTCTTCGCGTCTTCGCACCTGTTAGTGCAGCTCCTATTTACCCCTTTGATCGCGAGCTGGTCCATCTGGGTGGGCATCGCGATCTCCTCCCGCTCGCGCGACGTGAGGGTTGCTCAGCAGCTTTCGGTGTTCGCCAGCTTTCCCCCGCTAGCGCTAGTGGCGCTCATGTCGTTCAACGTGATATCGGCAAGTACCGGTCTTGCGCTCGGGTTAGCTGCAGGGCTAGTTGTGGTCGACGGGCTTGGCTGGCGGGCAGTCGCAGCGATGTTCGACCGGGAGCGTTTGCTCACCGGAGGGTAGCCCAGTGCTCAGTGCGGGAAGGGGTGAGCACTGAGCCACGTGTGCGCTTTGCCTAGCAGAAGCAGCCCGAGAGGGACGCCGAGAGCGACGCTCGCGGCAACCGCCCATTGCCGAAGGCGCGCCCCCTCGACCTCCGCTGCGGTCTTCTTGTACCAGTCCAGGGGGGCGACCCGGGCAGTTTCGACGATGTGGCCGAGCACGTGGACGGCCAAGACCACGAACCAGATGACGAAAGTTGCCTTGTGCACGAAAAGTAGCTCGTTGCGGACGTTCCCCGGCCCCGTCAGGAGCAGGGCGATGCCGCTGGCGAAAAGTACCAGCGTACTCATGACCACGAGCGGCCCGAGGAGCCGTAGGAGCGGCGGCGGCGGCCCTTTCCGCCTGTACGCGGGGCTGCCCAAGTAATAGCGGGCGAAACGGTAACCGGTGCTCCCCAGCTTCAGTAGGACGGGCGGCACGAGGACCATGCCGATCAACACATGGGCCCCGAGCAGGGGCCCGATGCGCAGCACGGTCACTCCCTCGGCTGCGAGCAGCACGAAGATCAAGGCGCCCGTCGTAGCCGTCAACCGGGTGTTCGACTCGACCCCTCGCTCCCTTCGGCTAGGTTTGCCCGGCGCTGGCGGGCTCGCCGGTCGCTCGAGGCGCACCGGGACGGGCAGGGTCGGTTCGCCCGTACGCTTGGCCATGGCGCCATGGTGACGAGGAAGCCTTGCGGGCAGATGAAGAGCCAGGGCGCTCTTGGACGCAGGTGTAGCTGAAAGCTAGCCGGAGCGTACCGGCCGGGCGGCTCGGGCGGCGGTGCTCGTGGGCGCCGGCGAGCACATGGGCCCAGGGCAGCCCAAGGGCGTCTGCTAGAGTCTGCTGGGACATAAAGTACTGGTCATAAAGTACTGGTCAGAGGTACTACAAGCCCCCGTAGCTCAGAGGATAGAGCGTCGGTTTCCTAAACCGTGCGTCGGGCGTTCGAATCGCCCCGGGGGCGCGGCACAATGCCCAGCATTCGGAGGCGCTAAAGGCGGTGAGCCCACTTAGTGGAAGGCTCGTGGCAGCGGTGGACGCGCGTTGTTTGGCGCGCCCAGGCATCGGTTTTTTTGCAGTCACCAAGGCCATCTTGGACGAACTGTCGGAGGATGGTTGGGACCTGGCCTTGGTCACCGACACTTCAAGCTTGGCAGGCGACCTCGCCCAGAGCTACCCCGCAGCCGAGGTGGTCCGGCTCCCCAAGACGACGTGGCTCGCGTGGGAGCAGGTGCAGGTGCCGATCTGGCTAGCACGACGACGGCCCCACCTCTGGGTGGCACCGACGAACTACGGCGTACCTGGCATAAGCCCACGGCAAACCAAGTCGTTGCTGGTCTTGCACGACCTCATCCCGCTCGTCTACGCGCGCACCTACCTAGCAGGTCGCCCTGCCTGGGCGGCGATGTACCTCGCTTCTCTTGGGATATCTCTCGCCTCGGCCGACCTCGTGGTCGCTGTTTCCGACCACACTGCTGGCGACCTGCAGCGGCTCTTTCGCCGGCGAGCGGCCGTTGTGTACCCTCCAGTGCCCAAGAGGCTCGGGTGCCAGCCTGTTGCGCCGCTCACGCGCCCTTACATCTTGTTCAACGGCGGGTTCGACTCGCGGAAGAACGTGCCGCAACTACTGGCAGCTTTTTCAGAGTTCGGACAGAGCCCGGAAGGCAAAGAAGCTGTCTTGGTCGTGATGGGAGACCGCGACGACCTGGCGCGGCCGATGCTCGCCGCAAGTGGCCTTGCCGCCTCTTCGGTTGTGACCGGCTATGTCAGCGAGGAGGACAAATGGGCGTGGCTTTCCAACGCTCTGTGCGTCGCCTACCCCTCCTCGTACGAGGGCTTCGGGATAGTGGTGGCCGAGGCTTTTGCTGCCGGCGTGCCAGTGGTGTGCGGCACGGGCGGGTCGCTCGTGGAGGTGGGAGGCGACGCGGCGATCTTCGTTGACCCATCTCGACCGGCGTCTATCGCTGAGGGCCTTCGGGCTGCCTGTGACCCGTCCGTGCGTGCCAGGGTGGTGGAGAAGGGCTACCGCCAGCTTGAAATGCTCCGGAAGCGCTCCGGGGGGTGGGCCGCCTTGGCTCGCTCCCTCCTGGAGCTGCGGTAGGTTAGGGCTTCGCTGTAAGCGTTCATCGTCAAAGAAGCGACCGTGGCCCAGTCTGTCGAGCGCGCCCAGTCCTGGGCGGCGCAGCCCATGCGCCGGCGTTGTGCGGGGGATAGGCGGCTGAAGCGCTCGATGGCTTGTCGTAGCGCTGGCATTTCGCCGACATAACGCAGCACTGCCTCTTGGGGTAGGTTTCTCAGAGCTGGCAGGTCGGGGACAATGGCCGGCAGGCCGTAACAGTTCGCCAGCAGCAAAGCGGAGCTGTTCGTGACTTCTCGGAAGGGGAAGGCTGCCACGTCAGCTGCCAGGAGCAGTAGGTTCAAATCCTCTTCAGACAGCCTTCCCAGCTTGAGCTCGGCGCGCCCGGCGGCTCCTCGAGCGAGGCTTTGGAGCGCCTTGGCGTAAGCGCCGTCGCTGCACGCGCCCGCGACGACCACTCGCAGGTTGGGTGGTAGCTGCGACGCTGCCTGGAGAAGTAAGTCCGCGCCTTTGTAAGGGAACAACTTGCCAACGTGCACCACTACGATTTCGTCTGGCGGCCAGCCCAAGGCGCTTCGAGCTCGGGAGCGGGCTTCTTCGCTGGTATCTGGCATGACGTAAGGGCCGAAGGGAACTACGTGGACTTTGGACGCCCCCCATTGCTCGAGCCCGCTGGCCGTGGAGGACGAGAGAGCGATCACGACGTCGGCCCTCTTCGCGAGTTCGCGGTGCGCTCGAGCGTCGTCGTAAAAGACCGGGGCGTGAGGTAAAAGGTCGTGCGCGGTCCATACGAGCGCGTAGCCGAGCGCCGACGCAACCCGCAGGTACAGGTAAAACCACTGTTCCATCGCTCGTCGTGCCCAGCCAGCTCCCCGTGCCCAAGGCAGGCTGAACTGGAACACCCAGTGCAGATGCAGCACTTGGCAGCCCTTTGCTCGGTACCAGGCGAGCATGAGCGGCGACAAAGCGACGTTGAGGGTCCGGCTCCGGGTCGGCCCGTCATCGTAGCTCACAGTTACGCCCTGCTTTCGCAGCTCTCCGTAAAGGAGCTCCTGGTAGGGATTGTCGTCCCTCGGGGAAGCCAGCACCGCGAGGACAACGGGCGTCAGGAACGGGCCCGGCTGAGAGCGAGAGCGCTCGTTGTTAGTTGTGCCGCTCTTCATTTGTCTATGAGGCTAGAGGCGAGCGCGACGAGGACGTCGGCTAACAGCGCCAAGTGAGCACTTCATGGCTAGGCTTTAGCCACCGGCGCGCCCGAGCGGTTGGGGGCCCTCGCCGTCTTGCCGATGGGGTGGCAATTTGGGATAATGGGGCAGTCGCCAGGCGGTTTTGCTACGCCAGCTTACCCGGACAAGCCGCAGACATGACACTCCGAGCGCAACACGCACTGAAGGTCCCGCACCCATGTGCCACCTCGAGGTCGGGCTGGTGAGCGACGGCGAGCGCCCTTTACCACGGGTGGTGCTCTCGGTCAACGCTCGGTCCGCGGACAGGGCGTTGCACTGTGGGTCAGAGGCAGGCCCCCACAGGCGGACGGACTTCGCGGCCTTGCAGGAGGCCACTGGCGCAAGCATCGTGGACTGGGACACGGCAGACGCGCGGCCGTTTACCAGGTGGCTTCGTCGCAAGGTCGGCTTCGGTCCCGTAGCCGCGCTCCTCCTTTTCCTCCAAAGGGAGAACTTCGACGTGGCCTGGTGTTTTTCTGAGGTAGAAGGGCTCTTGCTCGCTCTGTTGTTGAAGCTGTCGGGTACTCGCAAGCACGTGTTCGTTATAGGTGTCGAGTTGCTTTCTTGGAAGTGCCTGGCGCTCCTAAGGGGTTTGCACGTGTGGTCCCATCTTACGGCTTTGTTGCCTACTAGCACCTACCAAGCTGCCCAGGTGGTGCGGAGGGCCAGAGTACCTGCTAGCAAGGTCATCGCGTTGCCTTACCAGGTGGACTGCCAGTACTTCTCACGCTCAGCGGTGAAAGAGCCACTCCGCGCTTCTGGGGTACGTTGTGGGCCGCCGAAGCAGTACATCGTTGCCGCTGGCCTCGAATCGAGGGACTACGAGACGCTGGCCAGAGCAGTGGAAGGCTTGGACGTCGAGGTGAGGGTGGCGGCGGCGAGCCTCTGGGCTCGGCGAGATCGGGCACTGAAAGTGGTGCCTTGGCCACAAAATGTGTCTTCACGCTCTTACACTTATGGCGAACTGAGGGAACTGTACGCAGGCGCCGCCTTCGCAGTGGTGCCGCTTGCCTCCTCTATCTACCAGCACGGTGTGACGGCGCTCCAAGAGGCAATGGCGATGGGCCTCGCGGTCATCGCGACTCGCACGGTGGGTCAAGGCGACGTGGTCACCGACCGGCGGAAGGTGCTCCGCTCCAGCCCGCCCTTGCCCACGACCGGTGGGTTTAGCCAGCTCCTCGCACCCGAACGGGCCGAGCTTGCACGTCCGAACGGCCATTACGTGCCGGTCGGGGACGTCGCTGCCCTGCGAAGGAGCATATCGTACCTCTTGAGCCACCCAGAAGAGCGTGCGCTCCTCGGTGCTCAAGGCCGCCTCGTGGCTGAGGAACTGCTGAGCCTCGACAAGTTCGTGGCTCGCGCGAAACGGCTCATCGAATCGGTTTGGGCAGCCCAGCCGCTCAGCCAGGATCTCGTGCGAGACCAACCACGCACGCCCGAGGAGGTTGGCGGCGAGGTCCCCTTTTCCCGGGCACCAGGAACGCAATTTGGTTACTAGCCACATGCGGGCAGGCGCCTTGTTATGGCGCTGCTGGTAGGAGGCATTGCCAAGCGGGCCGACTTTGGGGTAAGCTACTTTGGCAACCCAGAGGCGGAAGCGGGCGCTCGCCTACGGCGGGCGTGCTTGGCGGCCGGTTCGGCGCAGTGTCTGGGCGCGCATGCAAGTGCGAGAGGCGTTGTCTCTACTAAGAGCGGAGAAGTTGCGGATCTGTAACAAACAGAGGACCAGATCGTCTCTATATTTGTTAGCCTGCGTGTCGGGCTTGGTCGAGAGTCGAGCCACTTAGGAGGCGTGCCTAGTGGATGCAAGCAGTTCGTGTGCTCGTGGCGCTGCAGGTACGGCGGTAGCAGTGCCCACGTTGAAGCTCTCAGTGTTGATGCCTGTGCACAACGAGAAGGCCACCGTCAGCGCGGCGGTCGCGGACGTGCTGGGGATGAGCTTGGAACATCCTTTCGAACTGGTCATAGTAGACGATGGGAGCACAGACGGCAGCTCCGAGCTGCTCGACTCCATAGACGACGAGCGTGTCGTCGTCTACCGTCATCCCATCAACCTGGGAAAAGGCGCGGCCGTGCTGAGCGCAGCGTCTCTTGCGAGCGGGAGCCATTTTGTGATCTTTGACGCCGACGGTGAGTACCGCGCGGCGGATCTCGCCCGTATGTTCAGGCTGATTTGTGAAGGTACTGCTGAAATCGTGTTCGGGGTGCGTATGTTTGGGATGAACACGGTCTATCGATCGTTCCGTTACGCCTTGGGCAACAGAGCTACGACCTTTGTTGCGAACCTGCTCTTTGACGCGTGCTTGAGCGACCTGCACAGCTGCTTGAAGATGGTGCCGGCCGAGGTTTTCCGTTCCCTCAACTTGACCAGGGCCAACTTTGGCCTCGACTCGGAGATAACGGCCGAATTGTTACGTCGGGGGTACCGGCCTTACGAGGTGCCGGTGAGCTACGTGAGCAGGTCGCACGCTGAGGGTAAGAAGCTTACCTGGCGGGACGGGCTTGATTGCCTTCGGGTACTCGCGACGGTACGTTTACGCCCGCCTGTCACGGGAGGGCCGCTGGTCGTGGAGCGAGACGCGCGGGCATACGTGAAGCGTCCTTTTGACCGCCGTCCGTCGTTGCATGTCATCGGCGACGAACGGGGAGAGGGTGGGACGGTCGTGCCTCTGGACGACGAGGTGGACTTGCGCGATGCCGGCAGGACCGTGCCGGGGCCAATTGCTCAGGCAACCGAGGCCAAGTGGTGAGCGCTATGGCAAGGCAAGCGGCTACTGAAGAGGTGGCACCAGAAGGCTCGCTCGCAACTGCTGAGGCCGCCGACCAGGATGCGCCCGGAGCGGCCAAGCGTCTGCTGAGCGTGTCCGTAGTGGTCGTTTCCAAGGACGAGCCGAAACTCGCCGACACTCTGGCTGCGGTGCACGCGCAACTCGAGCAAGAGATCGGCAGGAGCATAGCACCCGACAGCGAAGTGGTTGTCGTCGACGCGTCGGCGGGGCGGCTTGACGGCGTTCGTGCGGCCCACCCGTGGGCACGCTGGGTCGATTTTTCACCTATCCCAGGGGCTGGGGTCACGATAGCTCATCAGCGCAACGCGGGCGTAGCTGCCAGCCGGGGGGAGGTTGTCGTGTTCGTTGACTCGGGCTGCGTACCTTCGAGCGACTGGCTTTGTCACCTTCTGGCGCCTATTGCGCGAGGCCAAGAACTGGTGGTGAGCGGGAGCGCTACCGGCCCTCACAACATCTTCGAGCGGCCTGCACGCGAGCGCCGGGTCTTTTACCTCGAGGAGGCTGCGACGATCAACCTCGCTGTCCACCGGAAGGTGTTCGAGAAAATCGGCGGGTTCGATGAGATGTTCGCTTACGGTTCGGACGTGGACTTCACGTGGCGCTTGGTGGACGCGGGGATCCGCATACGTTACGAGCCTCTGGCGAGGGTCGCGCACGACTGGGGCAACCTGCGCCGGCGGATGAGGCGTGCCCGCCAGTACGGTGCTGCTCGGGCGCGGCTTTACCGCAAGCACACGGAGCGTATCCCCAAGGCGCTGTGGGAGGACCCCGTGCCCTTCGTCTACCCCTTGTGGTTGTTGGGGCTGCCGTTAGCCCTGAAGAGACGTTCGTACTTCTTGTTGCTCGCGCTTCCCCTTTGGAGAGCGCGCAGGCACGACCACCCCGGCGAGGTTGTGCTCGCTCATGTGCTCCAGGGCTACGGGAGCCTTGCCGAGGTGCTGAGTTGGCTGTTGCGCTGGGACAAGAAGTCGCCCGCAGGTGGCTGAAGACTTCGCGGCCGACATGGCTGCGAGGCTGGTCAGGCGGCGCGCGCTGGCGCGCCTCGGCGTAGCCGTGGCAGCCATAAGCATCGTGGGAGCAGCGTTACAAGCGGCAGCCCCTGTACTGCGTTCTGCTGGGCTGGCACCGGCGGCGCGCCCCTACGTGGCCTTATGGTTCCCGCACCCAAGCGTCCTTCCCGCTCACCTCGGCCCCGGCGGGCGCCTGGCCTTCAGTTTCGAGGTCGGCAACTACACCGGCTCGGCCGTCAAGCAAAGGTGGGTGGTCACCGCTCTGGACGGGCGTGGCCGGGCGCGCGCCGTCCGGTCCGGGTGGACGGGGGTGCCGGCGGGGGGAGAGAGCAGGGTGCCGGTCTCGATGACGCTGCCCCAAGGGGTGGCTCAGGTCGAAGTGGCGTTGCCTGGCAGGCACCTTTCACCGATCGAGTTCCACTTGGCGAACCCCCCTCACGCGTCGCCGGGAAAGGTCGCCCCTACCCGGAGCAGGCTTCTCAGCGCGCATCGAGCTCGGCAAGGCGGTGTTCCGGGGTGAGCTTTGTGGTCGCGCCTCAAGAGCCGGCGGCCACCGAGCTGTCCGTGCAGCGAGGCCACTGCGAGGGTACTGGCTCTGGCCAGGCGAGGCGACCTGTGTACTTGTGCGGTACCGCGACGCTCTTGGCCCTGCTCGACTTGGCAGCGTTCTTCCCGCACGTCCTCCCGGCCCGCCTTGTCGTACTCGCCATCGTGCTGTCCCTGCCCGGCGCCTTAGCCGTAGAGGCCGCGCGGGCCCGCTTCGGGTCGGCTTACACCCAAGGCGCCCTCGTGCTTGGAGCGAGCCTCGCCGTGCTCATGGCCTGGGCTCTTGCGGCCAGCCTCCTCTTGCCCTTCCTGGGCATCGGCCGGCCCCTGGACAAGGTGCCTTTTGCCGCCGGCCTCAACGCCGTCTGCGTTGGCTTGGCTTGGTGGTCGAGCCGCGGGAAAGACCCGGTGCTGGGCTTTCTCGGTGGCCAAGGGCGTTGGCGTTTTGCACCTTGGCAGCTCGTGGTAGCACTGCCGGCTCTGGCCGCCGCCGGTGTGGAACGTTTGAACTCAGGTCATGGCGCGGCCGTGGTCCAAGCATCGATCGGCGCCGCCGTGGTGACCCTCGTGCTCGGCTTTCTGGGAGCGCGGGCCGGCAGGCACGTGCGTGCGCAAATTTGCCTGCTCGCCGCGTCGCTCAGCGTGCTCTACCTCTACTCGCTTCGCGGCAATTATCTCTTTGGCTACGACATACAGCAGGAGTTCCAGCGATTTTCGTCCACGTTCAATGCCGCTCGCTGGATCCCTCCTGCCAACGGCGACCCTTACGCGGCTATGCTGTCGATCACTGCCCTCCCCGCCGCGCTCTCCAGGCTTGCCTCGGTTTCGGGCCTTTACCTCTTCAAAGGCCTTTACCCTTTGTTTGTTGCGATCGTCCCCGGGTTGGCTTACGAGTTCGCGTCGCGCTGGGCCACTCCCCGCGCGGCGTTCGTGGGCGCGGCCTACTTGGTCGTCCTAGCGGACTTCTCGAGCCAGCTGCCTGCGCTCGCTCGCCAGGAAGTGGCTTTCTTGTTTTTTGCTCTGCTCGTGCTCGCCCTCTTCAGCCCCCAATTGGCGGGACGGCGCAGGCAGGTCACCATAGCTGGCTTGACGGCGGCTTTGGTCGTGTCGCACTACTCGACTTCTTATGTTGCGGTCGCAATGCTGGTCTGCACTTGGCTCGCCTACGGGTGGTTGCGGCTTGTGAGGGGGGGCTGGCGCGGGCGCCCTCGTGCTGTGGGGCTGTTCACAGTGGTGTTCGGCGTCGGCATGATCCTCGCCTGGGACGTGGGGGTTACGCACTCGTCTTCTAATGTCACCAAGTTTGTCTCGTCGCTGGCCGACGAAGGCTTGCGGGTGCTGCCTTACGGGAAAGGGTCGTTCTTGCAGCGTTACTTGTCGGGCAATGTCGGTACCGTCACTACGCCTCAGGTGTACTACGACGAGACGGCACAGACAGCGCTGGCCACACAGCGCTGGCTCCGCCCCTTCCCTATGTCGGTCACGAGCCGTTATCCTGCTCACGCCGCCCCGCCGCCTTACGCCCTGAAACCCCTGTTGAAGGGTTCAGCGCGCCCAGTCACCGACGTGGCGATCGCTGTGGACGAGACGTTCTTGTTTTTGGTCGCCTGCGGCGTGGCCGCGTGTTTGTTCCAAGGCCTGTACCGGCGCCATAGCCGTCGGGTGCCGTTGGAGGTGGCGGTCATGTGCTTGGCGCTTTTCGCGTTCTTGGCCCTCATCCGCCTGAGCGGCACGGTGGCGGGCTCGTACAACGCGGACCGCGCTCAACTGCAAGCCTCGATAGTCCTCGCGGTGGCGCTCGCGACCTCGGTTGAGTGGCTTATGGCTCGTCTCAGGGCCGGCGCGCTGGTCGTGGCAGCGCTGGCTGTCATGCTCCTCGCGGGCACTGGCGAAACGGTGGCGCTAACTGGGGGTGATGCGCCTTCCGTGCTCGCGAACGCGGGCACAGAGTACAACATGTTCGTCATGCACGGGGGCGAGGTGAGGGCAGCCCGTTGGCTGGTCGCGAACAAAGGCCGCCACGGGGTCATTTACACTGACGAGTACGGCCCCCTTCGTATTTGGGGAGCTACCTCTTACACGGCGCTACCGCAAACTTGGCTGACTCCTGGCGCGTTGGACCAAGGAGCGTGGGTGTACGTGCCCGCGTACGGGGTCACTGACCACACCTTGTACGGCTCCTTCGAGGGCGCGGCCGTGTCGTACGCGGCCCCTTCTGTTTTTCTTTGGGACGTGGACAACCTTGTGTACTCCGACCCTAGCGCGCGTGTCTACCATTGAGCTCGGCCAAGAGCCTGTCGGCCGGGACGACAAACTTGAGCACGAACGCGCCGTGAGCTTTGTCGTGATCGCTTTCAATGAGGCCGCCAACATACAGGCTTGTCTTCGGTCTGTGCTCGGCCAAGAAGGTGCGGAGATTTTGGAGGTCGTCGTCGTAGACGACGCTTCGAACGACGCGACGCCGCGCCTGGTGTCCGAGCTGGCGCGCGAGGAACCGAGGGTGGCCCTCGTCAGGTTGCCAACGAATATGGGCCGTGGTGCAGCGCGTTCGGCAGGGGTCGCGCTCGCCAGGGGTGGGGTAGTGGCAATGGTAGACGGCGACGTGGTCCTGCCGCCGGGTTGGCTGGGACGTTGTTTGGAAGCGCTGCAAAGCGCTGACGCCGTAAGTGGCCGGGCCGTCCCCGACGGCGACGCGACGTACCTGTGCCGGACTTTCGGCTTGGCCGCCAGGGGCCGGCCTTCGACCATGGCGCTGACGGGCAGCAATGCCGCGTTCAGGCGGGAAGTCTTCAAGCATGTCAGCTTTCGGCCGGAACTGCGCGAGGGCGAAGACATCGCCATAAACCATGACATGGCGGCCGCTGGGATGCGTGTGGTCGCCGTCCCCGGGCTCGCGGTGGAGCATAGAGAGAGCAAGTCCTTTACTGGGTCGTTACGCTGGATGTACCAGAGCGGCAAGGGTGCGGCGCGCCAGTTCGAACGTTACCGGCAGGTTCGGCTGCCGGACTTGTCCTTTGCAGGTCTCCTGCTGGCGTCGGTGGCGGGCGCGAGAGCGGCTTGGGGGCGAAGGCGCCCGGGCCTATTTCCCGCAGTGCCTGCTCTCTGGCTGGTGCTGACGGCGGTATGCCACATGCTCGCTTGCTTCCGTCCCTCTATGCGGGACGCCACGCGCTTTTGTCTCGCTACGTTGGTCGACGCGGTGATGATCGGTTCTTACAGTGCGGGCCGGCTGGCAGGTCACTTCGGCCGGAAGCTGGGGGCGTAGCATTGCGGAGGGCAAAAGGGTGCCAGCCGGCGACCCGCGCGCTCAAGGTCGCTTTGGTGACCGACGGCCTCTACCCTTACTTTGCCGGAGGCAAGGAGGTCCGGCTGTGGCAGATGGCGCGGCGGCTCGCGGCGGAGGGAGTGGCAGTCGAGATCTACACGATGGGTTGGTGGCAGGGAGGAGAGCACCCTAGCGAATGGGCCGGGGCCCGCCTCGTAGCGCTGTGCAAGCGGCGCGCGATGTACCAAGGCCAGCGGAGGTCTATGGTGCAGGCGGCGGCTTTCGCCTTGGGCTCTCTGCGTCTTTTTCGGTGCAGAGTCGACTTGATAGACGCGGACCACATGCCCTACTTGCACCTGCCCGTGATCTGGCTGGTGTCGCGGGTCACACGAACGCCATTGGTGGTGACCTGGCACGAGTGGTGGGGCCGTGAGTACTGGTGCGCTTACCTCGGCCGCTTGGGCGCCTTGGCCGCTGCTATTGAAAGGGCGGCCGCTCACTTGGCAGACCATATAGTTGTGGACTCCCCCGAGACGCGCCGACGGCTCGCATCTCAAGGTGTGCCCTATGGGCGCATGTCGCTCGTCCCGCTCGGGGCTGACCTCGAGGCCATCGACGCAGCGGTGCCGGCGCCCGGGGCTTGGGACGTTATGTACGCCGGGCGGCTGCTTGAGCACAAGGGCGTGGACCTACTGCTCGACGCTCTCGGTACCCTGGGTGAGGCTGGCTTGAGGCTGCGCTGCCTCGTGGTCGGTTCGGGACCTCTTGAGCAGCATCTGCGGGAGAAGGCCGCGCGACTTGCCGGGGTAAAAGTCTGCTTCGTGAGGACGCTGGCTAGGCAGTGCGACGTGTGGGGGCTCATGAAGTCTTCGCGTGTGTTCGTTTACCCTAGCAAAAGGGAGGGTTTCGGCCTCGCTGTCCTAGAAGCTCAGGCAGCGGGCGCTACGGTGGTCACGACTCGCCACCCCGACAACCTGGCTGCCTTGCTTGTAGAGCATGGCCGCACAGGGTACCTGTGCGAGCGCAACAGTGAAGAAATTGCGCGTGCGATAGCCTTCGCTCTGGAGCACCCAGTCGACAAAGAGACGCTCGCGGCACACGTGCGCGCTCGTTCGTGGGGCCCGCGCGCCCGGGAGCTGGCGGATGTTTACCGCTGCGTTGCGAGGAGAGCCCTTGCGAGCTGAAGCACCCCTGATGAGCGTCGTGGTCTGCACCAACCGAGGCCCTGAGCACTTGCGTGGCTGCCTGGAAGCTCTTCAGTGCCAAAGCATCCGCAAGTCCTTGGAGCTGATAGTGGTGGACGACGGGGCGCCTGAGCCGTTGGCTTGCTTGTGCGAGCAGCATGAAGCCAAGCTGCTAGCGCACCCGGCGAACCTGGGGCTCGCGGCGGCGCGCAATACCGGCTGGCGGGCTTCCAGCGCGCCGATCGTCGCGTTCACTGACGACGATTGCCGGCCTGAACGGGACTGGGCTGCGAACTTGCTTGGTTGTTACGACGACCCTTCTGTCCTAGCCGCTGGCGGAGAAGTGCGCCCGTCGGGGTCGCGCGGGTTGCTCGCTCTTTACTACGAGCTGCGCCCGCCCATTGCTCCGTTGGAGGCAGAACTGGGGCAGAGCAGCTCGCTCCGCCACCGCCTCAAGCTGTACCTGCTCGCGAACTTGGCTAGTTCACGAAAGGCCGGGAGGAGAGAGGTGTACTCTCTGGCCGGGGCGAGCATGTCTGTGCGAAGGCAGGCGCTTTTAGAGGTCGGTGGTTTTGACCCCGGCATCCGCTTTGGCGGAGAAGACGAGGACTTCTTCTACCGACTGCGCAAGTCTTTGCCCGGTACGAAGTTGGTGTTCGAACCTGCCGCCGTGGTAGAGCATGAGTTCCGTGACGACTTGCGCGACTTGCTACGGCGAGCGCGTGCTTATGGGCGCGGTTGCGCCCGCAATTTCTTGAAGCACCCGGGCTGGGGCCCTACCTTCTTCCCGGTGCCTGTGGCCGCCTGCGCGCTCGCCGTCGCGGGCACCCGGCGCCCAGCCTTCTTGATCGCCGCCACGTTGCTTCCCGCCGGCGCCTTCCCGCGCTGGTCGGCCGAGGCGGTGCGCCGGCGCGACCTGCGCAGGGCGTTGCTTGCGTGGTTGCAACTGCTCGAGGAAGCAGCTTCGGACGTCGGTTTCATCGCTGGTTTGGTCGCTCAGAGAAATGTGAGGACCACCCAGAGCGGCATAGCCGGTTAAGAGGGGTTGGTCGCCACTCCGCGACTTTGATCGACGGGTAAAATCGCGCTTACAGCCAAAGGTGTTGTGGTTTTCACCACTGTTGCCGGGGGCGAGGAGGGATGAGCGTGGGTACAGAGGGCGGTGAGACCGCTGGGCGCACGGTCAGCTTGCCGAGTCCTCGAAAGCGGTTGAGGCGGGCGGCTCTACGGTGGTGCTTGTCGAGACAGCTTGTGGAGCGGATGGCGACGAGGATGCGCTACAAACTGCTCGGCGCGGACATCGGAGGCTTTTGGGCGCGCGCGTTGTGGCGGCTCTATGTCGCTTTTCGTAGCGAGTTTACTGCTGGCGAACTACTGGCTACGCTGCAGGCGTTAGAGTCTGCTGGCGTCGAGTGCTGGCTCGCGGGTGGCTGGGGTGTTGACGCGCTCGTCGGGCACCAGAGCCGCCCGCACAGGGACCTCGACATAGTCGTGGACGACTTCGCGGAGCAAGCGGGGCGAGCCCTTTCAGTACTGGCAACCTTGGGCTTCCGGCCTGTACGCCGCTTCCGGTACGAGAACTGGATGCCTGAGCGCTGGGTGTTGCGGGACGCCGAGCTTCGGCTGGTCGACATCTTGGGCATGGATTGGGAGAGGTTGCGCTTGGTGCTCGGCGTCGGCAGCAAAGAGGAACTGCGCCGGGTCGCCTTCACTGATGGTGCCGTGGCCGGCCAGCGCGTGCCTTGCCTCAGCGCCGGAGTACAGCTCTTGTACCACACGGGTTACCGTGCCCGTCCAGAGGAGGCCGACGACGTAGCGTTGCTCACTAGCCTAGCAGGTGGGTCTACTGCTTTAGCTCTGCCGTCTGTGCCTCGGTGAGGAGAGAGAGGCAGTGCCGCCCTTTTAACGCGCCCCGAGAGCAAAAGAGCGTGCCAAGCGCCAGCGCCTCGCGCCCGGGCCGTGCACCATCAGGTGCACTTCGCTAGCTTTTGCCTCGATGGGCAAGATCTTGGCGACCCGCTCTGCTGCTCGTGCAAGGCCCGGCCGTTCGCCTTGGACGCCAATGGTGAGGTGAGGCACGATGCTCTCGTAGGTGCCCCCGTACGGCTCGTGTCCCGGGAACCTGGCCATGACGGCTTGGGTGAGAGAGACGAACGGTTCCGGTGGCTCGACGGCGATGTAGGCCACGCGGTCGTCGAACCACTCTACCGCGCTCAGGCGGAAGGCGAACGAGCCAGTTGTGGAGAAAGTAGCCTCGAGGGCTTGGAGCACTTGTTGGTTTATTTGGGCTGGGGGCAAAAAGGGGTAGAGGACCGTGATATGGGCAGGAATGCCCGAGCGGGCGCTCGGGTCGAACCTCCACCTGGCCCAGCGTAGCGCCAGCTGAGCCGGGCGGAGGACGACAAGGAGCGATGATTCGCCGGGCACGATTGCTATGCGACCTTGCGCGCCAAGCGCCTCCGTGCCAGAGCTATATAGGTGGCCCGTTCGCGAGGCTCGAGGGCGAGGCAGAGAGCGTAACAGGTGATAAGGACGATGAGCGAGGCTGCTCCCAAGGTAAGGAGGGAGGAGAAGCTGCGCACTCCGAGCACGTACTTTAGGGCCAGGTAGGCGCAAGATTGGACTGCGAAGGGTAGGGCGAGCCGCCGGTACGCAGCCAGCACGGATGCTTCGGTCAGGCGGCAGGCGTAGGGGATGACGACTAGAAACGTAGTAAAGAAAGTGGGTATCGTTGTACCCCAAGCGACGCCGACGATGCCCATGTGGCGGGCGAGCAGGACCGACAGCGCCAGATTGGCTATAGCTTCGGGTACGCTCACGAGCAGCATCCAACGTTGCTTGCCGGCTGCGATGACGAACTGGGTCGCTGCTCCCTGGACCATCGCCACCGTGACCCCGAGCGCCATGACCGAGAGCGTCGGGGCTGAGGGCTCAAAGTTGGCGCCCACCCACAGCTTGAAGAGCTGGCGGCCCCACGTGGCCGCGAGCACGACAAAGGGACCGAGCACCAGGGCGCTTATGCGGACGCTTTCAAGCAGGAGACGTTGCAGGCCGTTTTGGTCGTTGCGGGAGCGCAGCGTCGATGCGGTGGGGAGCACGACGGCGTTCATCGCGTCGCCTAGGCTCTCCATGGCGCTCGTAGCGCCCCCCGTCACGGCAAATGAAGTCACTGTGGCGGCACCGAGGACGGCACCGACGACGACGTTGTCCACATCGAAGATGACCGTGACAGCCAAGTTGCCTACTATGAGGGGCCAGCTGAACGAGGCTATACGGCGCAGCGCTTTACGCCGTACGAGCGACGCGCTGAACCCTACGCCGTGAGCACGTTTGGTGTACACGACCTTCGCGAAGTAGGCGATGAAGTTGACCAACGAACCGGCTGATACGATGCCGACTAGTCCTGCGCCTATCTCGACGGCCGAGAGGTAACCGCAAGCGGAAGCCGCTGATTGGAGGGCTCCGATGGTGTTGGTGGCGCGAAAATCGTGGAAGCCCTGGTTGAGCCCAGTGTATATGGCAGACGGGAACGTTAGTGCCGCGCTGACAGCGGCTATGACGTATGCAGTGCGGAACGAGTGCAGTTGGGCTCCGTGGACACCGAACGCGCTACCAAGGAACGGGTAGAGGGCTGCGCCGGCTAGGAGCACGGCCGCGCCTAGGCCCATATAGAGGGCGACCCCGCTACTTACCAGGACGGCGAGCTCGCTTCGGTCTTCGTCGTCTACGTGGTCGGCGACGAGCTTCATGACCGACACCCCGATCCCGAGGTCGAGCAGGGACGTGTAGCCGATCATCGAACTGATGAGTACGTACACGCCGAAGGTTTGGTGGCCCAAATGCCTGATGAGCACTGGCGTGAGGCCAAAGCCAATGGCTGTGCTCACGAGGAGCCCGCCGTAGTTGTAAAGGACGTTGGCGACTACCCGTCCTGCCCTTACTGCCGGCCCCGAAGAGGGCATGGCGCACTTTACCAAGTAGTACGGCGGAAAGCGGAGCGCTAAGATGGTGCGAGGTTGCCAAAGGGCGTGGGCTACATGAAGTTTGTATGAAGACAACGGTCGTAGTCACGTGCCATAACGGTGGGCTGTTCCTGCGGGAGCAACTGTTCTCGATAGCTGTCCAGTCCCGTCTCCCAGACCAAATCGTGTTCGGCGACGATGCCAGCACAGACTCGTCTGTGGAGATTGCAAGTGAGCTACTTTCCGGTCTTCCAGTGGAAGTCCGTGTCCTCCAAACTGAGGAGCGTTTGGGGCTCCGCGCCAACCTAGCGCGCTGCTTGGGGCTCGCAACTGGAGACCTCGTGTTCTTCGCCGACCACGACGACGTGTGGCGTCCTGACAAGCTGGAGCGCATGGCGGCGGTGTTTGAGGCCAGGGACGAGGTGGGCCTCGCCTTTTCAGACGCGCGGGTGGTCGACGGCTCCGGCCAGTCTCTCGGGCGGAGCCTGTGGGACGAGGTCGGGTTCGACCCCGCCGAACGTACGGTCTTTGCCAGAGACCCTGTCCGCGTGCTCTCTCGGCGCACGGTGGTGACGGGTGCCACCATGGCTGCTCGCCGTCGGCTGGTGGAAGCGGCAATGCCGGTGCCCGAGAGTGCCTGGCACGACGAGTGGCTCGCCTTGGCGTGCGTCCTCAAGGGCAGCACGCCTATGGCGGTAGCTGAAAAACTGATCGATTACCGCGTCCATGGGGCCAACTCGGCCGGCCTACCCCGGCGGGGCCTGCGCGAGCGCTTGGCACGGGAGGGCTGGCCAGGGGAAGCCAAGGTCGCCGCATGGGGCGAGGCTTGCGACCGCTTTGGCCCGAGCAGCGCTTCGCGCCACCTGCAAGGCGCCATCGAGCTTGCAAGAGCCCGTCCGGGCCCGCGCACGGCTCTTGTTGAGCGGGCGCGCCGGGTAGCGCATTTGGCCCGTTGCGGTGCCTACCGCCGCTACGGGCGCGGCTGGCCCATGGCCCTGCACGACCTGGTGGCCCCGGCGCTCCATGGGCGAGCCCAGCCAGAGAGGCCGGGTACTTAGGCGTGCTGCAGCTCTTACACCTACCATGCGGAACTCGGGCACCGGGTGGACGATCGTTACCGCGCGTGCCCGCGGCTGGCGAGCTCCTGGGCTTTTTCGTACTGGATCTTGAGGCCGCTCGAGGGCAGCTCTGTTATCTGGGGTAGTACAATGCTCAGCCGCACCGAAAGCAAAAGCAGCAGTTAGGTGGCAGGTTTCATATGCGAGAGCCTCGTGGTGCTGTCGTCGTCCCGGACTCGGGGCGAGACGACGTGAAAGACACCCTTGACAGCGTGCGTGCCTACCTGCCTGCGGCAACGCCGGTGGTGATAGACGACAGGCCCCGGCCGGCGGCTAGCCGGGCCCTCGGGCAAGACTGTGTTGTCCTCCCACCGCTGCCTTACCCGCGCAATGCTCATGGCGGCCTTTGGGTGCGAGAGTGTTACGCGTTCCGTTGGGTGCTGGCCAACCTGGACGTAGACTACGTGCTACGGCTGGACACTGACGCATTGGTTATCGGGCCCGGCCTGGGCACGGCTGTAGTTGAACGCTTCGGCGCAGACCCTAGCTGCGGGGTGCTTGGGGCCTACCGGGCAACCCTTTCGGGGGCCCTACGCGACTTCGCGCCGGCAGCTCGTGGCGTCAAGAGCGAATCGGGGTTGCGGGGGCTTTTTCTTCGTCCAGGGTGCCGAGCAGCCTTGCGCCCGCTTCTGCGCGCAGCCGAGGCCAACGGCTACGTCGCCGGAGAGCACGCTTTGGGGGCCGTGTACGCGCTCCGGCCGGAAATGCTGGCTCGGTGGCAGCAAGCCGGGTGGCTCGACTTAGACGCCCTGAGCCGCTCCAAGCTGGGCGAAGATTGGATAGTGGGGCTAGCCGCGAGGGCCGCTGGCTATACGATCGGGGAAATGGGCGGGCCGGGCGGGCTGCTGGCTCTCAGCTGGAGAAGCCTGCCCGCCCCCCCCGCAGAGCTGGTACAAGGAGGGGCTCTCGCCACTCATTCGGTACGCGGCTGGCAGGATCTTTCCGAGGCGGAGATCCGCCGCTACTTTGCCCAGCTGCGTACGTAGGCAGCGTCCTCGGCTAGCTGGCGGAGGTGTGCCGTGTAGCTCTCATCATGCTGCCCCGAGGCAATTGTTTGCGCTCGTTTGGCGGCGAGGTCACGGGCGTGCAGTACGGCCCACGCCACGGCTGCCACGCGTCCTGCACGTTGGGCCAGGCTCAGCCGCTCGGCGCCTCGGGAGCGCAGGCCCCCGGTATGGCCCAATAGGGCGTCCGCGAGGTCTTCGAGGGCAACGGCCACGACAGTTCGGGGCCAGCTTGGCTCTGGGAAATGCTTCGCCACAGTCAGCAAGTGGTTGCGGGCGGCCCAAAACGCACGTTTCGTGGGGACGCGGTCCGAACTCGAGCCGCGCCGGTGCCATACGAGCATAGAGGGGCAAAAGACCGTTTCATAGCCAAGCGCCCAGGCTCTCGCGCACAGGTCCACGTCCTCGTAGTAGGCGAAGTAGCTCTCGTCGAAGCCTCCGAGGCGACGTAGCAGGTCGCTACGAGCGAGCAAGTTGTTGCCGTCCACGCCGGCGACCGCTCGCTCTTGGTGCGCCATGGGGCCCAAAACGGCAAAACCTCTTTCGGGATCTACCCTGGACATCCCCAAGATCTCCGCCCCCGGGCGGAGCTCGCTCGCCCCGTCCCAGCTAAACTCGGCGCCGCCCACGATCCCAACGGCCGGGTCTTGCAAGACCCGGAGCCCTTCACGCAGCCACGACCTGTCGACGACGAGGTCGTTGTTGAAGATCGCTACGACGTCAGCCTGAGCGCAGAAGATGCCGGCGTTCATCCCGCCGGCGTAGCCGAGGTTGGCTTGAAGGGGCACGACCTTTGCACCTTCGAGCTGGCAAAGGGCACGGCGGCTCGCTGGCGTGCTCTCATTGTCTACGACGATGAGCTCGCAGTCTTCGTAGCCGTCGAGCCGTTGCAGGCTATCAACGCAGCGGGCCGTGGCCTCTTCTGCCTGCCAGTTGAGCACTACGAGGCTTGCCATGAGCACGTTTTGAGGCTAGCCCGGAAACTGCGGCCTGTGCTTGCGCTACCGCCGGGCCAGGTGGGATAATGTAGCTCAATGGTGAGGCGGGTCGCCGTGATAGGGAGCGGCTACGTGGGCACGGTGGTGGCTGCGTGCTTGGCGCATATCGGGCACAAGGTGGTGGGGGTCGAGAGCGACAGTGCCAAGCTGGCTTCGCTTGCTCGAGGCAAAGCACCTTTTTTCGAACAGGGGCTCGACGAACTACTGCGCGCAGGCACGGAGGCAGGCCGTCTGAGCTTTACTTCCGACCTGGGAAGAGCTGTCGAGGAGTCGGAGCTCACGTTTATTTGCGTCGGCACGCCCGCGCGACCGGACGGCAAGCCAGACATGAGCGCAATGGAGGCAGTAGCCGCAGCCGTCGCACCTCACTTGAAGCGCCCGCACATCTTTGTCAACAAGAGCACGGTCCCAGTCGGTGCCGGGCGTTGGCTCTCATCGGCGGTAGCGGAAGCGGCCGGTAACCACAGGGTTGCCCAGCTTGTGCGCGTAGTGTCGAACCCGGAGTTCTTGCGCGAGGGAACGGCTGTCTCCGACTTCTTGCACCCTGACCGTGTTGTGCTCGGTGCCGACGATGCCGCAGCCTTAGACGAGGTCGTCGAGCTTTACCAGCCAGTGCTCCAGCAGAGCTTTCCCGGCTCGGACGGTAGGGCCCAGGTGCCGCTCGTACGAGCTGACCTAATGACGGCAGAGATGATAAAGTACGCTGCGAACGTCTTTTTGGCGACCAAGATCTCTTTTGCCAACGAGATCGCGCGCTTTTGTGAGCTGGTGGGCGCGGACGTGCAGACGGTTGCTGCTGGGGTGGGCCTCGACCAGCGCATCGGGCCACGATTTTTGGGAGCAGGCTTGGGCTGGGGCGGCTCCTGTTTCACAAAGGACCTCTCTGCTATGATCGCTCTGGCGGGTGAGTACGGCTACCAAGCACGGCTCTTGGAGGCCGCCATGGGGATCAATGCTGACCAGCGCCAGCTGGCAGTGGAAAAGCTCCTGCGCCGTCTAAAGAACCTGCGAGGCGCGCGCGTCGCGCTGCTGGGCCTTTCTTACAAGCCTGGCACTGACGACCTGCGCGATTCGCCTGGCGTTGACATCGCTGGGCGCCTCATTGAGCGTGGCGCGTTCGTCACTGCTTATGACCCGGTCGTGAGGGAGGTCCCCGGCGAGGAACGTATCCGGGTCATGGCGGACGCGTACTCGGCCGCCGCCGGCGCTGACGCCGTCGTGGTCGCGACGGAATGGCCGCAGTTCCTTGACCTCGATTGGAGGCGGCTCCGGGCAGTTACAGCCGGTGACTTGCTATTCGACGGACGGAACTGCCTAGACCCGGCTGTGGTGCAAGAAGCGGGTTTCGTCTACGAAGGCGTAGGCCGACGCGCACCGCTTCGCCTGGCGCGTGACCGCGCTGCTTAGCAGTCTCGCCCTGCCGTCGTTGTCTGGCGAGGGCGGCCATGAGCTCCGTCTGAGCTGGTGTAACAGGCGAGGTTCAAATTTGTGGCATTGGATCTAGAGCAAGCTTTTTCAGCAGGCGGCCAACGGCGGCACGGTCATTTTGGCCCACGCTCGCGTCAGCGACCCTACGCTCCGCGACTGCAGGGAGAGCAGCGAGAAGTTCCTCCATGGGGAAACGCCTGAGAAAAGCCTTCACTAGTACCGAACGAACGGTCGCCGTCCACCAGGCCTGGCCGAAGCGGCCAGAGGTAGCCAGGACGAGCCAGGTGTTGGCGACATCGGCGGCCGCCGGCCCTCGCCGAGCGTTCTTCCAGTCGATCACGACCGGCCCGCGGGCTGTCAGGATCACGTTGGCCAAGTGGAAGTCGAGGTGGAGCACCGAAGTACCTCCCCCAATTGCGGGTGCCATCCAGGCTGGTGCTGCGATGGCGTGGAGCTGCTCGTGGAGGTCGGCGAGGAGGCCCCCTAGGCGCCATACGCTCCAGGGGCTCCGGACGAGGACCTCGGCTAGCGTGGGGCCAGTCACGCGTTCCATCACCAGCTCAGGGCCAGACGCCTCGAACACTGCAGGCACCGGGAACGAGCGTTCGCGCAGGTACCGCATCACTTCGGCTTCGTGAGCAACGTCAGCGTTGGCGTCCCGGTAGCGGCGGAGGACTCGCCCTGGCCCGGCGTCGAAGACGTCTGCGGTCCGGCCCGCGCCGACCAGTACAGGGGGTGGGCCTTCGGTCACGGAACGCTTCCGTCGTCCTGCATGCCGGTAGCATAGCCTTGGGCCTGCCGAGCTTACTAACTAGCCCGATTAGCTACAAAGCAAGCAGTGTTTCAGTGGGTCGTCGTCACGAACGGTCGCGGCCAGCCTGTTGGCAAGGACGGTCAGGGCCGCAATGAAGGCACGGTGGGCCACCCCGCTGAGAGACTAGCTCCACGTCTCGTGCCAGGGCCCGTTGGCACACCGAAAGGTGGCTTGTCGCAGCGTAGTCGCCGGGTTTACGAGCGTCCCGGGCAGTAACTAGGCTGCGGGCGCATGCAAGACGGGCCCATCCGTTTCATCGGTCGGTGGCACGAGCTCGGCGCCAAAGAGCGCGAGGCTGTCTTAGAACGCGGCCTCGACGAGATATTCGACCCCGAGCTTGGCAACCAGGTCAGGCAGTTGTTCGAGGACGTCCGTGCTAATGGTGACGAAGCGCTGGTAAGGGCGCTCGAACGGTTCGACGGTTGCAAGGTGGCGCCGTCGCGCCTTCGCGTGAGCGCGGAAGAGATGGCCGAGGCGCGGGGGAAGGTCACCGCCGAACTGCTGGCGGCCATACAAGACGCCATAGCCCACGTGCGGAAGTTCAACGAGCAGCTAGTAGCGAGGAGCGACTGGGAGTTCGAGAGCGAGCCGGGCCTCCGGGTGGGAGAAAAGGTCACCCCGGTCGAGAGCGCGGGCTTGTTCGTGCCAAGCGGTAAGGGTTCCTATCCCTCAGTGCTGGTCCAGCTGGGCACGCCGGCGGTAGTCGCGGGTGTGCCGCTCATCGCAGTCGTGGTCCCGCCAGTGCCAGGCTCGGGCGGCGAAGTCGACCCAGCGGTCTTAGTCGTGGCGGACGAGCTCGGCATACGTGACGTTTTCCGCTCCAATGGGCCTGCCGGGGTGGCAGCTCTCACATTTGGCACCGAGACGGTGCCGAAGGTGAGGAAGGTGGTCGGGCCAGGAAGCCCAGCGGTGACCCTTGCCCAGGTCGAGGCTCAGCGTTACGGTACGACGACCGTGATGCTCCTCGGCCCTTCCGAGAGCTTGGTGATAGCAGACGAGACCGCAGACCCGAGGCTCTTAGCGGCGGATTTGCTCAACGAGGCCGAGCACGGCCCTGACTCGGCGAGCCTGCTTGTGACCGAAAGCGAGCGCCTCTTGGCGGCCGCACAGGTGGAGGCTGCTCGCCAGCTGGCCCGCCTTCCCGAACCGCGGCGTTCCTACGCAGCGGCGGCCCTGGGGCGCAACGGAGGGGCGATCTTGGTCCGGGACATGGCCGAGGCTGCGGCGGTCGCCAATGCCTACGCGCCCGAGCACATGCAGGTCGCTGTCAGTGACCCTGACGGTCTTATAGCCCTCCTACGCAATGCCGGCGAGATCCTAGTGGGGCAATGGACCCCTATCTCGGCTGCCAACTTCCTGCTCGGCTGCCCCGCCTCGCTCCCGACGAGCGGCTTCGCGAAGGTGAACGGAGGTATCACAGCCGAAGCGTTCCGCAAACGTACGGCCGTGGCGCGTGCGGACCAAAGAGCTTTGTCCCGCATGAGGGGCTCTATCACTTCCCTCGCTCGCCACGAGGGCTTCCCGGCGCACATAGCCGCTGTCGAGGAGCGTTTCTCTTGAGTGACGATCGTGTGATTGTCTAATTTTGAGGCTGCGTGGTTAGACAAGTGTCGATGACGCCCTAGGGCGACGTGACGGTGCAATGATGGCCAGGTACGCCGCGATAGCAACCGGCAAGCGGCGCCAAAGGGAGGGAGCACGAACTTGAACTACGCTCTAAGAGCAGTAACATTGACCGGCGCCTTGCTGGTCGCGAGCCTGCCTGCAACTTTGCCGGGCACCACAGCCGTAGCCAGCACGAAGGCGTCAGCCACGTACCTCGTCGGTGCTTCTGAGCCGATGACGGGCGCGGAGGCCGAGGCTGGGACGGAAATCTACAACGGCCTCGTTCTTGCGGTCGAAAAGGTCAACGCTGCCGGCGGAGTGCTCGGGCACAAGATCCGGCTCATAGAGCAGGACGACGCTTGCGACCCGCAAACTTCCGTCAACGCCGCCAACAAGCTGGTCTCGCTCGGAGTGCAGGCCATGGTCGGCGGCTACTGCTCAAGCGCGGCCCAGCCTGCCGAGGCGATCTACGCTCGTGCTGGCATACCGAACATCCAGGTGGCTGCCAACTCGAGCACGCTCACTTCGGCCGGCTACCACAACGTCTTTTTGATCGACCCGGGCGGCTCCCTCCAGGCTGCGGAGGCGGCCTCATTTTTTTCCAAGGTGCTCCATGTGACCCGTCTGCTCATAGCTGACGACCAGTCAACCTACGCAGTAAACGTGGCCCAGCTCACAGCCAAAGACCTTAGAGGTACGAGCACGCAGGTGCTTCCCGTCCAAGCAGTCCCTGACACACAGCAGGACTTCTCGGCTGTGGTGAACACCGTCCGGGCCGAGAAGGCCGGCGCCGTCTACTGGACGGGATATTTTGCACAAGCTGCCGAGTTTGTGCGCCAGTTGCGGGCAGCCGGCCTCAAGATCCCCTTTGTGACAGCCGACGGGTCCGTCGACCCGACTTTCATCAAGGACGCCGGGAGCGCTGGGAACGGTACCTATGCAACGATCGCGGTGCTGTCGTCCTTCTTGACGGGGGCGGCAGCGAAAACCTTCGATGCCGCCTACGTGAGCAGGTTCCGCGCCCAGCCGGGCCCTTACTCGGCATATGCGTACGACGGCATATTCGCTCTTGTCGACGCGATCAAGGCGGCAGGGAGCCTGGCGCCGTCGAAGGTGATCGCTGCTCTCCACAAGGTACGCTTCCAGGGCTTGACGGGGGAGGTCTACTTCGCGCCCAACGGTTCTCGCTTGGGAGCTCACTTCGTGGTCCTCGAAGTCGAAAACGGTCAGTACAAGCTGGCTCCCCACCAGCCACCCGCGTGAGTTAGGCGAGGAAGCGCACTAGGAGCACGCCGGCACGATGGACTGGGGTGTCGTAGTCCCCGACATCGTTGCCGGCTTGTTCCTGGGTGCCTTCTTTGCGCTCGTCGCCGTCGGCTACAGCATGGTCTACGGGATATTGCGGCTCATCAATTTCGCTCACGGTGACTTCTATATGATGGCTGCTTTTGTCAGCTACACGGTACTTGCCTGGGTGACCGTCAGCACGAAAGTTAACTGGGGCAACGTGGCGTGGGTGGGCGTGGCTACGATGGCAGCGGGAGGCCTACTTGCCGCCGCTGTCGAGCGCCTAGTGTACCGGCCGATGCGCAAAGCGGCCGTCCTTTCGCTCATGATCGCGGCCCTGGGAGTTTCAGAGACCTTGGAGAACGGCGTGCTAAACGTCCCGGGGTGGGGATCCAACTACCTGCCCTACCCTGTCACTCCGCCTACAAGCGGGTTTGACGTGGCGAGCGTCCACTACACCTGGGCTCAGCTCGCGATAGTGGTCATAGCTGGTGTGCTGGTCCTCGGGGTGTACTGGCTCGTGAACCACACGATGCTCGGCACCGCTATGCGGGCGGTGGCTCAGGACCGCGTGGCTGCCACTTTGCTCGGCATCAACGTGGACCGGGTCATAGCGGCAGTGTTCTTCATAGGAGGAGCTCTGGCTGGAGCCGCGGCAGTCATGGCGAGCTTGTACTACGGCCAGATCAATTACCTCATGGGATTTTCGATCGGGCTACAAGCTTTTACGGCTGCGGTACTAGGGGGCATCGGCAACGTGGCTGGGGCGGCTCTGGGGGGGCTGTTGCTCGGCATTCTCGAGTCGGTCGGGACCGGGCTCTTCGGAGCGCAGTGGGCGCTGCTTTTTGCCTTCGGCGCGCTCGTGCTTACGCTGTGGCTTCGCCCGACCGGGATCCTTGGCGAGCGAATTGGCCAGCGCGTCTAAGCTCGGTCTTTCTCGGTCCGCGCACGGACTTCGCTCTGGGTTCGTGGGCGCGCTGGGCGTCACCGTCTTAGCGGCTGTCTTGCCCCTGCTCGCGCAGAACAACTACGAGGTAAGTGTGGCGATGCAGGTGGAGATACTGATGTGCCTGGCGCTCGGGCTCAACTTCGTGGTCGGCTACGCTGGGATGCTGGACCTCGGGTTCGCCGCCTTCTTTGCCATCGGCGCGTACACGACGGGCCTGCTGTCTGTAGACCTTCACTGGCCGGTGCTGGCCACGCTCCCGGTTGCGCTGGTCGGGGCCGTCGCAGGTGCCGTGTTCATCGGTGGCCCCACGCTCAGGCTCCGAAGCGATTACCTTGCCGTGGTCACATTGGGTTTTGGGGAGATAATTCAAAATGTCGTGAACAATTTGAACCAGACCGGCGGCCCTGAAGGGATCTATGGTATCCCTCCGCTCAGCGTGGCGGGGCTGTCGGTGACGAGCACGGCTGGTTATTACTACGTGTTCTTGGTGCTCGTCGTATGTTTCGCGGTTGTAAGCGTCAGGGTGAGACGCTCAAGGCTTGGCAGGGCTTGGCTGGCGATCCGGGAGGACGAGGACACAGCACAAGCTATGGGCATCAAGGTGCGCCGTTACAAGCTCTATGCTTACATGGCGGGTAGCGTGTTCGGCTCACTCACTGGTTCGTTTTATGCTCCTGCCTTTATTGCGATCGCGCCTCCGTCGTTTGGGTTCAACGAGTCGCTCCTCGTCGTCATGGCGGTATCGATCGGCGGCATGGGGAGCGTCTGGGGCGCTCTTCTAGGCGCGGGGGTCGTGGTCGCTTTTCCTGAGATATTCCGGCAGTTTGCCCAGGCGCGGCTTCTTGTGTTCGGCCTTGTGCTGGTGCTCGTGATGGTGCTGCGCCCCCAAGGAGTGTGGCCCGAAGCCGGCCTGGGGCTCGATCGAGCGGCTCGGTCAGCTCTTGCGCGTGCAGGGCGGCTAAAGGGTTGGCACGCAGGCCCAAGGGGAGCGGCGACGCCCGTCGAGGCGGGCGAGGGGCTCGAGTGACCGGCGCACTTTCGGTCGAGGGCCTGACTCTGCGCTTTGGGGGTGTTGACGCCTTGTCTGAAGTGAGCATCCAGGTGCCCGCACGCTCCCTCTACGCGATAATTGGGCCGAACGGCGCCGGCAAGACTTCTCTTTTCAATTGCGTGACCGGTTACTACCGGGCGACGCGAGGCTCCGTGCGCCTCGGGCCAAGAGACATCACTGGCATGGCAGTGCACGAAATAGCTAGTCTAGGAGTGCGGCGCACGTTTCAAAATGTGCGGGTGTTCCCTAAGCTCTCCGCTTTGGAAAACGTGCTTGCGGGAGCTCATCTGCGAGCGAGCGGCAACGTAGCGGCGGCAGTACTCGGTACCCGCCGGGTGAGGCGAGCCGAGCGGGCGCTAGCTGACGAAGCCGCGTACTGGCTCGAGTACGTCGGGCTCGCCGGCAAGGGCCTCGCACTTGCCGGCGAGCTGCCCTACGGCATGCGCAAGCGCTTGGAAGTGGCCCGCGCGCTGATAGCGAGGCCTTCGGTGCTGTTGCTGGACGAGCCTGCGGCTGGCGTGAGCTCGGTCGAGCGCGAAGAGCTGGCAGAGGTTGTATTACGGACGTGGAGGGAAGGAGTCACCGTGGTTATGATCGAGCACGACGTGGAACTCGTGATGCGGCTGGCGCGCACGGTGGCCGTGCTCGACCACGGCAGGCTCCTGGCCGTCGGCACGCCTGGCGAGGTGCGTAGCGACCCTCGGGTGATCGAGGCTTACTTGGGCCGGCATCGGTGAGCGGGCCCCCGGCGTTTCGTCTGGGCGCACCGCCAGCTGCTGGGACGGGCGGCGCCCCGGCACCTCGGCTGAACGCAGCCGCAGCGGCACCGGCCAGCGCCCCGCCGGCACTGGAGGTGGGCGGGCTGTCGGTGTACTACGGGCCCGTGCGAGGGGTGTCCGGGGTGAGCCTGGAGGTACAACAGGGCGAGGTCGTCGCTCTTTTGGGTGCCAATGGGGCAGGCAAGAGCACGGTCTTGAAGGCGGTTTCGGGGATCGTAAAGCCGCGCTCGGGGACCGTGCGCTTTTGGGGCCGCGACGTGACAGCCGTGAAAGCGTCGGAGAGAGCGAAGATGGGGTTGGTCCAGGTGCCGGAGGGCAGGCGGATCTTCCCGGCCCTCACCGTGCGTGAGAACCTTGAGCTGGCCTCCTTCGGCTCCCAGGTGCGCGAGGGGGGCGGGGAGCGCAGGCGAGGGGCGAGAGACCCGTTCAGGGGCACCTCTTGGCCGAGCGGAGGTTTATGGCCCCGCAGGGCCCTTTTGCTGGGCGGGGCATTTGGGCTTGGTGGGGCCTCACGCCGGCAGGCACGCCTGGAAGCCGTGGTTGGCCGCTTCCCGCTCTTGAAGCCGCACCTCGGCAAGCTCGCCGGCATGCTTTCTGGGGGCGAGCAGCAGGTCTTGGCTATCGCCAGGGCCATGATGGCTGACCCCAAGGTCCTCATGGTCGACGAGCCCTCTCTTGGCCTTGCCCCTCAGATGGTGGAATCTGTCTACGAGCTCTTGTCAGATATCGGTAAGGGCGGAACGTCCGTACTGCTGGTCGAACAGAACGTCTCGCTCGCTTTCGAGGTAACCGAGCGGGCTTACGTCCTGCAAAACGGTAGCCTCGTGCTCTCTGGGCCCTCGTCAGAACTCGCAAGCGACCCTCGCGTCGTGGACGCGTACTTAGGCGCAGCCGTGAAGGACGGTACCCTTTCCCAGTCGGCCCGGGTGCCTGGGGGCGAGCTGGCCCAGTTCAGTGGTGGCGGCTCCGTGAGCGCTGACCGAGATGAGCCGCTGCACAAGGCAGCACCACCGGAGCAGGGGACGCCTGTGTGAAGTCACGTATCGAACGAGCAGAGGTCTACAGTTACAAGCTGCGCTACGCGCACGGCGCGTACACCATGTCGCTCGGCCGCGAGGTCAAAGTCTTGGAGAGCACCGTTGTCGTGCTGCGCAGCGTAGGAGGGGTTGCTGGCTACGGGGAAGTGTGCCCTCTCGGGCCGACCTATTTACCCGCCTACGCCGGCGGAGCGCAAAGCGCTCTCCGCATGCTGGTGGGCTGCCTGCTCGGGCTTGATGCAACTAACATCAGCCAGGTCCACGCCGTCATGGACGCGGCGCTGGCCGGCCACGGCTATGCGAAAAGCGCTGTGGACATCGCCGCTTTCGACCTGTTTGGCAAATTGGCAGGCGTACCGGTTTCGCAGTTGCTGGGCGGCTGCGCGGTCCCAAGTGTGCCGCTCTATGTAGCTGTCCCCTTAGGAACACCTGAAGAGATGGTCGGCTTCGTCCGCCGCCAGCTAGAGATGGGCCTGCACCGGTTCCAGCTCAAGGTCGGTTCTGCGCCTGCCACCGACGCGGCGCGGGTCCGGGCCGTGCTCGAAGCCACTGGGGACGATGACGTGGTGGTGGCGGACGCGAACGGAGGCTGGCGGCTAGCCGACGCGGTGGAGGCTGTCGCGCTGCTCGAAGGGCTGCCCCGCTTGCGGGTCGAGCAGCCCTGCGCCACCTACGAGGAGTGCCTGCAGGTACGCAGGCGCACATCGCTTCCTATGGTCCTAGACGAAGTTATCGTCGGCCCGCAGTCCCTGCTGCGGGCGGCAGGTGATGGGGTTGCGGAGGGCGTCAACCTCAAAGTGAGCCGGGTAGGGGGGTTGTCGAAAGCCCGCCTCCTTCGGGACATTTGCGCTGAAGTGGGTATCTCTCTTACCATAGAGGACACTTGGGGGGGCGACCTGTGCAGCGCGGCCGTGGCCCACCTCGCCGGCTCGACGCCTTCTCGAGCTCTCTATGCGGCTTCCTTCATGAACGACTGGACCCTAGAACATGTCGCCGGCTACCAACCGCGCTCTGTTGGTGGCTACGGGCCGGTCCCCGATGCTCCTGGCCTCGGCGTTGAAGTGGACGAGGCCCAGCTCGGTGCACCGCTGTTCGTTGCGGGCTGATGCCGCCGGCCAGGGGCCAGGAACGTTTAGGTGGTCGCCGGCTCCCCGGCGGCCAGGAGCCTCTACGTCTCGACGGCTCTCGGGGGCTGGTCACGAGGTGGATGGTTTGGCACCAGCAGCGGGCACTCGGCCGAGGATATTGGCACCAGCAGGCAGCCGATGTGCGCTCGGACGCTGCAGCGGTCTGGCATGGTCGCGCCATGTACCCTTCCATCGAACCCAACCAGCGTGCTTACCTGCGGGGTGCGTGGGAGGGAGGGTTGGGTTGGGTTGGGTGGGCGCGGAGGGGATCGAACCCTCATGCTCTGAGGCGGCAGGGTTTAAGCCCGCTGTGTCTACCGGTTTCACCACGCGCCCGTCAGTGTGCCAGTGTACGGTGGGTAGGCCTGGCTGCCGGCTCAGCTGGTAGGTTGCTTGGGTGGCCGTCGCCGCCGCCCTGGCCGCCTCGTTGCTTTACGCTCTCGCTTCAGTGTTCCAGCAGCGGGAGGCTGAGCGCCAGCCCTCCAGCAGCTCCCTGCGGTTGAGCCTGTTGGCGCGCCTGGCGAAACGGCCTCGTTGGCTCGCCGGCCTGGTCTTTGATGCCGGCGGGTACGTATGCCAATGGCTGGCGCTGGCTCGCGGTTCGCTTGTTGTTGTCCAACCTTTGCTGGTCATGAGCCTGCTTTTCGCGTTGCCTGTCAAAGCGAGGCTCGTCCCTTACCACATGCGAGGCAAGGATTGGAGCGGTGCCTTGCTGGCGACGGCTGGGCTAGCTGTGTTTTTGGTGGTCGCACAGCCTGCGCAGGGGCGCCTTAGCGTGCCAGGGGCTAGTTGGCTGTTCTTGCTTTCTGGTACGGGCGTGCTGGCCGGCACGCTTGTCGCGCTGGGGCGGGGCCGCAGTCCTCGCTGGAAGGCAGTTGCCCTCGGCACGGCTGCCGGCGTGCTCTACGGAGCCTCCGCGGCGCTCACGAAGGACTGCGCTCATGTCCTCTTGCAGGGCGGGACGGGGGCCCTTTTTGGCTCGTGGGAGCTCTATGCCATGATTGTGTGGGGCTTGTCAGGCATGCTGCTCTCGCAGAGCGCTTTCCAGGCTGGTCCCTTGGACGCTTCTTTGCCAACCCTCACAGCGACAGACCCTGTCGTGAGCGTGCTGGTAGGGGCGCTGATATTTGGCGAGGCCTTGCGGGCGGGCGCAGTGGCAAGCACCCTTGAGGTTGTTGCGCTCTTTGCCGTGGTCGCCGGCATCTTCCTTCTCGCGCACACAGAAGCCACCAAGGCGGTCCAGGCGCGGCACTTCCAGCTCGCGAGCTCCTAGCTTCAGGAGGGGGCGTCGAGGGAGATGGCTTCTAGCGGGCCCGGCCGCCGCCAAGCAGGTTGAGCTCGTAGATGCTCTGGACCATCACGTCTTGGCCTGTTTCAGGAGCGTCCACCATCTGGCCGTTCCCCACGTAGATGCCGACGTGGTAGACGTCTGTCGGCGTCCCATAGAACACTAGGTCGCCCGGCTGTAAGCTGGCGATGCTGACCCGCGCGGTCATGTCGTACTGGTCCTGGGCCGAATGGGGGAACGACACGCCGGCCTTTTCCCAGGCGGCCATGACGAGCCCTGAACAGTCGTAACTATTGGGCCCGGCACCCCCCCACTGGTAAGGCTTGCCGATCTGCGACAACGCGAAGGCTAGAGCCACCTTGGCTCCGGGGAGGGGCTCATTGGGAGCTGCCGGGGCGGCGGTCGCAACCGTGGACGGGGTCGTGGGAGTGCCGCCGTAGGTAGAAGCCACGGCAGTAGTCGAAGGGAGCGCCGGAGACGCCGTCGGTGCCGGAGCCGTCAGGGGCAGGGTCGACCTGCGGGTCGGCACCTTCGTCTGGGAGAGCGCCGAAGTCGAGCTGAGCAGAGGTGGCGACGTAGTGACTAAGGCTGCCGTAGTTGGGAGCGCCGTCGTGGCCGGCGAGTTCGAAGCGACCACAGTCGTCGTCGGCGCCACAGTCGTCGTCGGCGCCGTAGTCGTCGGCGCTGCCGTAGTCGTCGGCGCCGTAGTCGTCGGCGCTGCCGTAGTCGTCGGCGC
>Ga0070737_10001128_pt1 | contig 41354 bp, 39 predicted proteins | sample Coa_R1_10_FD_66438 | JGI IMG/M metagenome (GOLD analysis project Ga0070737, IMG submission 66438) | Surface soil microbial communities from Centralia Pennsylvania, which are recovering from an underground coalmine fire - Coalmine... | ecosystem: Environmental > Terrestrial > Soil > Unclassified... | reverse complement strand
ACGCTTGGTCCATGAGATCTATTGCGGCGCCGACGTCTTGGGCGGTGCGGATGGCGTCGCCGGTGTTGGTCTCCGCGCCCAGGCTCATGTGCTCGCCGAGGGATTCGGACTGAAACTTCCACCGCATAGCCATGCTGTGGTCGAACCCACCCGCCGCCAAAACCACGCCGCGGCGCGCAGTGACGGACACCTCGCGGCCGTCGCGACCTATCACCGCGCCGCTGATGCGCCCGCCGTCAATGGTCAAGCGCTGCAGCGCGGCGTCGGTCCAAATCGGTATGCCCGCCCGCAGCAGGCCGGCCAAGAGTCCGGCGGCCAAAGCCTGACCGCCCGCGACGTAACGGCGGGCAAGCAGCAGTCCGCCCACTCCTTGGCCGAGGCGCTTGGCGATGGTCGGTATGCCCCGCCGCGGAACGCGAGCCATCAGGTTCATCCACCGGTAGTCAGCGGTGGTCGTGGGCATCGGAAGCTTGGGCTCCATGAGCCCGGGTCGCAGCCGGTTGCGGTACTCGCCGAGGATTGCGGAGTTCAGCGGTCGGCATTCGCACGTCCGCCCGGCTGCGGCGCCGCCGGGTGCCTCGGGGTGGTAGTCCGAATAGTCCTTGGCCCAAGCGAACCGGATCGGAGTGGTGCGCCGCAGCATCTCGACCATCCCGGTCACGTTGCGCAGGTAACTAGCGGATCGTTCGGCAGGCGCCGTACCTGCCACCACCGACCGGAGATACGTCTCGGCGCGCTCCACGGTGTCTCCGGCGCCCTGCTCGTTCAGAATCGGGCTTGCCGGCAACCACAATGCGCCGCCCGAGCGAGCGGTCGAGCCGCCGACATAGGACGATTTCTCGACGATCAGCACGTCCAATCCGCGTTCGCGGGCGGCCAATGCCGCTGCCATCCCCGTGCCGGAGCCGACGACCAGGAGGTCGACTGTGATGTCGCGGACCGGCAAGCGGGCGGGGATTGTGGCCGTCACGCTGCTGACACTAGGCCGCGGAATCGGCGATGGTTATGTGGTTTCCCTGCCAGCGGGATGCTCTCGCTTCCCCGCGCCGAAACTGTAGTTAGCGTGGAAAAGTTCGAGTGGCGGGCACGCTAGCTACAGGCTCGGGGCGAGACATCGGCCGCGATTTGCGGGTCGAGCCTCATGCGTACTGCAGGGCTCGTTCGCGCAGCCCCGGCTCTACCCGCAATGGGCATACCTGCTGCAGCGTCGGCGCCACCCGCTGCGGACCGTCTTCCACGTTGTGCCAGATGCCCATTGCCGCCATCCGCACCGGCGCGGCCATCCGCTGATCGAACATCATCCGGCTCATCGGCCCGCATATCGACACCGCCGCAATCGCCTCGCCCGGATCGCCGATCGGCGCAGCGACACAGCCGAATCCGGGCAACGACTCCTCTCGGTCGAACGCCACCCCGCGGGCGCGAACCTTGGCCAGTTCGGCGGTCAGCTGCGCCGAACTGCTGATCGAATACCTGGTCTTGCGGTTACCGAGATCGGCCGCGTGGGCGCCGTCGTTGTACGCCAGGATCGCTTTGCCAACCGCTGTGCAGTGCGCCGGCTGGCGTCCCCCGACTCGGCTGGGGATCGCGGCGGCCATCCGGTCGCCGATCTTCTCCAGGTACACGACGTCGGCGCCGTCCAGGACGGCCAAATGGACAACCAGCCCTGTGACACGGTGCAGATCGTGCAGCAGCGAGACTGCCGCCCGGTGCAGCCGGTCCTGGTGAACGGCCAGCGATCCGAGTTCGACCGGTCGCATGCCGAGTTCGTAGTCGCGACCGTCACGCCGCAGCCAACGTAGTTGCACCAGCCGCTCCAGCATCCGATGCGCCGACGAGCGCGGCAGACCGGTGCGGCGCACGATCTGGGCCAGGTTCAGCCGACCCGGGCCGTCAAAAGCATTCAGCACCAACGACACTCGGTCGATGACGGCACTGGGAGTGGTGGGTTCCACGGTCACGCTCACGACGCCTCCTTGCGCGGCAGCATATGACTAATAGAAATATATCTGTTTGTACCACACAGGTGTGGTCGCTGTCACATCTACAGAAAGTGCTCAGCCCTTGGCGGCGGCTCGGCCAGCGCGACGCCCGTAGAAGCTGCCGTCGCCGAGCGAGATCCCGCTGGCGTAACCCCACGCCGCCAGGCCGGCGGTGCAGCGGCCTGCCGCGAACAGACCGGGGATCGGCTCCCCGCTGACGTGAAGTACTTCGGAATCCAGAGTGGTCTTCAGGCCGCCCAGCGTGAAGCCGCCCGTGCTGTCGCGCAGATCGATCGCACCCACTGGAGATCCGATGGGCCGCAACCACTCTGCCTTCTTGTGCAGCAGCGGATCCTCGCCGCGCGCGGCGCCGTCGTTGTAGGCCGCAATAGTGGCCTGTAGCGAGCCGGGCGCGAGCCCCATCTCCTGCTCGAGCTCGGCGACGGTTTCGCACACCCACCTCGGCGGACGCAGCATCAACTTCGGGGACAGCGACGCCATCGCCTCGTTCTGCGCGGTCTCGTCGATGACGAGATATGCGGTGTTGTCCTGCTGGTAGAGCGTGAGCTGCCCGATGCGGCCCGGATAGGTGTCCTCGGCGACATAGCGTTGACCACGGCCGTTGACCAGGATGCCGCGCACCAGCTGCTGGGGGTCGATGAAGATCGCCACCTCGGTGGCGTCCATGTGGGCCAGATCCGCACCCAGCGCCTGCGCCATCCGGATGGCCTGGCCGTCGTGCTGCTCGATCGACGCGGCCGGGCGCCCGGCGATCCGCGGGGCGTACTGGGCCACCATCGCGTCGTTGTAGGCGAAGCTGCCCGTCGCGAGCACCACCCCCCGGCGCGCGCGGATCGTCACCTCGTTGCCGTACTGCCGGGCGCAGATTCCCGTTATGCGGCCGCTGGATTCGACGACCAGTCGCTGCACCCGCACGTCGTAGACCGCCCGAGCGCCTGCCGCGGTCGCGGTTTCCACGAGCGGTTTCATCAGCATGTAGCCGGCGCTGGCCTCGCCCTGTTTCTTGTTCGACATCTGCGGGACGTGACCGCGCGGCGCAGGAGTCGCGATCGTGTTGAATGGATACGAGTTTTCGCCGCCGCTGTACATCAGGCCCTGGTCGCCCATCGGCTCCCAGCCGGGTTCGGAAAAGAACTCGGCTTTGAACGGCACGCCGCAGTCGACGAGCCAATTGAAGTGGTCGACGCTGCCGGCGCAGTAGTCGGCGATGCGGTCCCCGTCGGCGCCCGGTCCCATGGCGACGTTCAGGAACGCCGCCATGTTGTCGACGGAATCGTCGAAGCCGCAAGCCTTTTGCAGTGGTGTGCCGCCGCCGAGATAGATGAACCCGCCCGCCATGGCCGCCGCGCCGCCCCAGGATCCGGTGCGTTCCAGTACCAGGACATCGGCGCCAGATCGAGCGGCTTCGACCGCCGCGGCCGCGCCGGCCACGCCGTATCCGGCCACCACGACGTCGGCCTCATGGTCCCAAGAGGTGACGGACACGGCCGGGACGGGGTGGACGTCGGCGCCGGACGTCATAGTCGCATGGCCGCGGGCATCTCACCGACCCACTGATGCCCCCAATAGCTGTCGGCGGTGATTTCCTCTGCGGTGTAATATGTTTCGTCGACCCGCATCCCGTCGGTGCCGAACTCGATATCCCAATCCCCGGGCGCACGCACGTAGAACGACACCATCTTGTCGTTGGTGTGCCGCCCCAGCGTCGACGACAACTGGAATCCCCCGGCGTTGACCCGGTCCAGCGCCTGGCCCACCGCGTCGAGGGTGTCGACCTCGACCATGATGTGCACCAGGCGCGGGTCGCGCTGATGGGCGGCCGGGACGATGGCCAGGCTGTGGTGCCGCTCGTTGATCCCGAGGAAGCGCACCCGCACCGCGCCGAACTCCTTCGGCAGCGGCACCCGGAACGCGCCGCGCGAACGGAACCCCAATACCTCGGTGTAGAAGTCGAATAGCGCATTGGGATCGGTGGCCGGCACCACGACATGGCCCATGCCCTGATCGCCTGTGACGAACTTCGCGCCGAACGGCGTGACGACCGGGCTGTGGTCCAGCACGGCACCGTGGAACACCTCGAGCGTGGTACCCGCGGGGTCCTCGAAAGTGATCACTTCTTCCACCCGGCGGGCATCGGCCTCGTCGGCGGACAGCTGCTTGAACGGCATCCCGGCGCCGTCGAGGGCCGCCTTCACCCGCTGCAGCGCCGGGTGGTCGCGCACTTCCCAGCCGATCGTGAGGACCCGGTCGGTCTCACCGGGCACCACGATGAGGCGGGCGGCGCGCTCGTCCATCCGCAGATACAGCGCTGACGGGTCGGGTCCGCTGCCCTTGGCGAAGCCCAGCACGTCGAAGGCGAAGTGCCGCCAACGCTCGATGTCTTTGGTGGAAATGGTGATGTAGCCCAAGCTCTTCAGGTCGCTCACTTGCCGGTTCCTCCTAGATCAAAGCGCGCAGCGGACCCTCGGGTGGATCGATGCCCAGCGAGCTGAGTGCCGACGCGTGGAAGACGGTGCCCGGCACATGGATGGCATGCAGGTGGCCGACATGCACGTCACGCCAGTATCGCTGCAGCGGCTTGTCCATCCGCGCCGCATTACCGCCCGAGCGGGCGAAGATCTCGTCGACCGCCGACACCGCACGCCACGCTGCCCGGATCTGGGTACGCCGGCCCGCGGCGCGGTCGGCGAACGACACCTCCTTCCCAGAAGCGACGATGTCGTAGATGCGGTCCACGTTGGCCAGCAGCTCCTGGCGGGCGGCGTTGATGTCGGCGGCGGCCTCGCCGATGGCGTACATCACGTAGGGGTCGTCCTTGATCGCGGTTCCGGTCGCGCCGACCCGCTCGCGTTGGTAGTCCAAGTGAGCGGCCAGTGCCCCTTCGGCGATGCCGACGACCGCGGCGGTGATCCCCAGCGGGAACATCGTCGACCACGGCATCAGGTACAGCGGCTCGGTCATCCCGGCCTCCCGCTGGGCGGTGCCGTCCATCACCTTGGTCGCGTCCATGGTCCGGTAGGCCGGGACGAACGCGTCTTTGACGATGACGTCCTTGGACCCGGTTCCGCGCAGCCCCACCACATTCCACGAGTCCTCGACGATCTGGTAGTCCTTGCGGGGCAAGACCATGTGCAGCATCTGGGGCGGCATCAGCGGGACGCCCTGCTCGTCGCCGAGCATCGCGCCCAGGATGATCCAGTCGCAGTGGTCGGTGCCCGAGCTGAACTGCCAGCGACCGTTGAAGAGGTAGCCGCCGTCGACCGGCTTGGCCACGCCCTGCGGCGCGTACGGAGAGGCCATCCAGGTGTCGACGTCGTCGGCCCAAATTTCGGCGGGCACTTTCGGATCCGCATACGCCAGCTGGTAGGGGTGCACGCCCACCACCCCGACGATCCACCCGGCGGCCGGATCGAGCGCCGCGGTTGCCATCACCGTCTCGGCGAACTCGCGCGGGTGGGCCTCAAACCCCCGGTACTGCTTGGTTTGCAGCAGCCGGATCAGGCCGGCCCCTCTCATCAGCTTGACCGTGTCGTCGGTGAGCCGGCCGATCCTCTCGGCTTCCGCGGCCTGCTCGCGCAGCTGGTCGGCGATGTCCATCACCCGGTCGATTACCCGCTCGCTCATGCTGTCGTCCTTATGTCGTCGGCTGCGAAGAGATGGTCTCCTGCCGGAGATGATGACACCTTGGGCGATCCCGATGAGCGGGAAGCAACTCCTTGGGCCCAAAGCACATGGGTCTACCGTTTCGTCGTGACACTCGACGCGGTGGTTGTCGGCGCCGGCTTCGCCGGTCTGTACGCCTTGCACAAACTGCGCTCGCAGGGGCTGGCGGTGCGGGTCTTCGAGGCCGCTCCCGACGTCGGCGGAACCTGGTACTTCAACCGCTATCCGGGCTGTCGCTGCGACGTCGAGAGCGTCGACTACTGCTACTCGTTCTCCGACAAGCTGCAGCAGGAGTGGAACTGGACGGAAAAGTATGCGACGCAGGCCGAGATCCTCCGCTACATCAACTGGGTCGCCGACAAGCTGGACCTCCGCAAGGACATCACCTTCAACACCCGCGTTTCCTCGGCGGTCCTCGGCGAGCACACCCTGCACTGGACGGTGACCAGAGACGGCGGCGAGGTTGTCACCGCCCGGTTCTGCCTGCTGGCCACCGGCTCCCTGTCCGCTGCGCTCACCCCCGCCTTCCCAGGCCTGGACGCCTTCGCCGGCGAGGTGTACCACACCGCCCATTGGCCGCATGAGCCTGTCGACTTCACCGCACAACGTGTCGCAGTGATCGGCACGGGATCATCTGGCATCCAATCGATTCCGGTCATCGCTGAACAAGCCGCGCAACTCTACGTGTTCCAGCGCACCCCCAACTTCAGCGTCCCGGCCGGCAACAAACCGCTCAGCGAAGCGGACATGGCCGAGATCAAAGCCACCTACACAGAGCGGCGCCGGTTGTCGTGGCGCAGCGGCGGCGGCTCACCGCATATCGCCCACCCCCGCAACACGATGGAGGTATCCCGCGAAGAGCGCCGAGCAGCGTTCGAAAAGCGTTGGCAGCTCGGCGGTGTGTTGTTCTCCAAGACCTTCCCCGACCAGATGATCGACCCGGCAGCCAACGAGGAGGCCAAGCGGTTCTACGAGGAGAAGGTTCGTGCCGTCATCGACGACCCCGGCGTCGCCGACCTGCTGATCCCCCATGACCATCCCATCGGGACCAAACGTATCTGCACTGACACCAACTACTTTCAGACGTTCAACAAGCCGCACGTCATGCTGGTCAGCGTGCGCAAGACCCCGATCGAGTCGATCGACGCGACCGGGATCAACACCACCGATGCGCATTACGACGTGGACACGATCGTCCTGGCCACCGGTTTCGATGCAATGACCGGCGCACTGGCCAACATCGACATCGTCGGCCGCAATGGCGAATTACTGCGCGACGACTGGAAAGACGGACCCCGCACGTATCTGGGCCTGGGTGTGGACGGGTTCCCCAACCTCTTCATCGTCTCGGGACCCGGCGCGCCGGGCGTGCTGGCCAATATGGTGCTGCATGCCGAGGCGCAGGTGAACTGGATCGCCGAGGCCATTGGCTATCTCGACCAGCACGGCTACACCGCGATCGAAGCCAGCGCGGACGCGGTGGAAAACTGGATAGCCGAATGCACCCAGCGGGCGGAGGCGACCCTGTTTCCCAAGGCGAATTCCTGGTACCTGGGCGCCAACGTTCCCGGCAAGCCGCGCGTATTCATGTTGTTCGTCAGCGGATTCGCCGTCTACAACGACATCTGCACCGAGGTGGCCCGGGCCGACTACAAGGGCTTTAACCTGATCAAGGAGTCCTGAGCTGATCCGACGGGAGTGCAGATGAAGCGTTTAGAGGGCAACCGCGTTCTGGTGACCGGCGCCGCATCGGGCATCGGGCAGGCGACCACGCTGCGACTGCTCGAGGAGGGGGCCGCCGTCGTCGCCGCCGACATCTCCGCCGACGGATTGGACAAGACCCGCGCCATGGCCGGGGAGGCCGGCACCGCAGGGCGGCTCAGCACCCTGGAAATGAACATCGGCGACGAGGCGTCGGTGGTCGACGGCGTGCGGTCGGCGGTCGGCGCGCTGGGCGGTCTCGATTCGCTGGTCAACTCTGCCGGGATCCTGCGCGCCGCGCATACCCATCAGATGAGCCTCCAAGACTGGAATCAGATCATCGGGGTCAACTTGACCGGGACGTTTTTGGTGGTGCGGGAGGCGCTGCCGACGTTGCTGACCAACCCGCGCAGCGCAATCGTGAACTTCAGCTCGACCTCGGCGTCGTTTGCGCACCCGTACATGGCGGCGTATGCGGCGAGTAAGGGCGGAATCCAGTCCTTCACCCATGCGCTGGCGCTCGAGTACGCCAAGCAAGGCCTGCGTGCGGTGTGCGTGGCGCCCGGCAGCATCAAATCCGGAATCACCGATGCCACAGCGGGATACCTTCCGCCGGACAGCGATTGGTCGCTGTTGGCCAAACTGTCGCCGATCATGCCCACCACGCTGGAATCGAGTGGCGCACCGATGGCCGACCCGGGGGCCGTCGCCGGCGTCATCGCCATGCTGGTCTCCGACGACGGCGCGTTCATCACCGGCACCGAGATCCGCATCGACGGCGGGACCCACGCGTGACGGTCACCTACGAAGACACCATCCGCGAAATCGCGACCGACCCGGGCGTTCTGCGCTACCACGAAGCGGGCGACGGTCCGCCGCTGCTGCTACTTCACGGCTCCGGGCCGGGGGTGACGGGCTGGCGCAACTTCCGCGGCGTGCTGGAGGCATTCTCGGAGTTCTTCCGTTGCCTGGTACTGGAATTCCCGGGTTTCGGCGTGAGCGACGACTTCGGCGGCCACCCGATGATCACTGCCTTCGATGCGGTGGCGCGGTTTGTCGACTCGCTGGGTCTGGACAGTGTCGACATCATCGGCAACTCGATGGGCGGCGGTGTCGCACTCAACTTCGCGATAGCCCACCCCGATCGGGTGCGAAAGCTGGTGACCATCGGCGGGATCGGGCGGAACGTGTTCAGTCCCGGTCCGGCCGAAGGAATTCGGCTGCTGCAGGAGTTCACCGAAGAGCCCAGCCGGGAGCGGTTGGTCCGGTGGCTGCACTCGATGGTGTACGACCCGGCGGTGGTGACCGAGGAGCTGATCGAGGAGCGGTGGAACCACGCCACCGATCCGGCGACGCTGGCCGGGGCGCGCCGGATGTACAGCCGCGAAGCGTTCGAACAGATGACGAAGGCCACGGAGTCGTCCAAAGGCCCGCAGCCGTGGGCGATGATGCACCGCGTCAGGGCGCCGACGTTGATCACCTGGGGCCGTGACGACCGGGTCAGCCCGCTGGACATGGCGTTGATCCCGATGCGCACCATCCCGAACGCCGAACTGCACGTGTTCCCCAACTGCGGGCATTGGACGATGATCGAGGCGAGGGAAGCCTTTCAGAGCGTCGTGCTGGCGTTCCTGTTGCGATAAAGGGGCCGCTTAGTTGACGCAGGGCACGCCGCCGCCGTCGATCGGCGCGCCCTGGTCGGGCGTGGGCTCGGTGCTGCTGGTGGTGGTGCGCGAGCCGTGATAGGAGCCCACAACCGTTGATGCAGTGCTGGTTTCGTCTTGGGACGGTAACGAGTAGTCGTCGCCGACGAAGACCTGAACGCGGCCGGCGCTCAGCGCGGAGTCACTGTGATCGGCGACGTCGATGCCCAGCAATGTCGCGATGGCCTGCGCATCGGATTTGGCGCCGGAACCGTAGTCGACGATGGTCGAGCTCGGTTCGCCGTACTCGCGGTCGCGCACTGTGCCGGCGGCATAACCTTTCTGGCTCAGCGTCTTTGACACCTTGGTGGCGAGCCCGGAGGTGCTGCTGGCGTTGACCACGTCGACGACGGTGGACGGGTTCGGTGCCGTGGTCGTCGTGGTGACCGGTGCGCTGGTGCCGAACGCGGTTGCCACCTCGGCCTTGATCGCCTTCGGGTCGACGATGTTGACGTCCTGGCCGTCGATGTTGTCGTAGCGCACCACCGGCAGCGTCCGGTACTCGACGTTGCCGCCGGCAAGAGCGCCCATCCGGCGGAACAAGTTCTCGTCCCAACCCGCCGACAGCACAACGTCTTTGCGCGCCACCGCCATCAAACCCTTCAGCTTGCTCAAGTCGGTGAACGTGCCCGAATCCTGCAGCTGGTGCATGACCGAGGACAAGAACGCCTGCTGGCGGTGGGTGCGGTCCAGGTCGCCGTTTTCCAGACCGTGGCGCTGCCGCACGAATGCCAGGGCCTGTTCGGCATCGAGCGTCTGGCGGCCGGCGGGGAAGTCCGCGCCCGAATATGAGTCGTACACAGCGTGTTTCAGACACACCTGGACGCCGCCGAGGCTTTCGGTGAGATCGTAGAAACCGGCCAGGTTGACTTCGGCGAAGTAGTCGATCGGGACGCCCGTCAGGTTTCGCACGGCGCGCAGGGTCGCCGAGCGGCCGGCCTCGCGGCCCTTGTTCTCGAGTTCCTTCTGATTGCTCATACCCTTGTCCATGAGCTTTTGCTCGGTGTAGGCCTTGGTGAGGCCGTACGCTTCCTTGATCTTGATGTGGTTGTAGCCCGGAACGCCGCTGAACGGCACATAGTCGTCGCGGGGGATCGAGAAGGCGGCGACTTTGTCGTCGGCGCCGACGTGCACCAGGATCAGCGTGTTGGTGTTGTAGCCGCCGTCTTCGGAATCACCGGCGTGCAGGTGCTTGAGGACCGCCCAGGGCAGCTCGTTACCGTCCTGGTCTTTGCGGGAGTCCAGGCCGATCAGCAGGATGTTCATCGCGCCGCCGCTGGAGTGCGGGTCCTCCGAGCGCAGCGCCTCGGAAACGGTGATGCCGCCCAGCATGCCGTGCGCCATCCACCAGCCCGCGCCGGTCGCCGCCACGGCCAGCACCGCAGCCAGCGCCATGCCGCCGCGGGCCAGCCGCCGGCGGATCTGCCATGGTCTCGCGCGGCGGTGCCTGCCGCCGGATCGGTTCACCACAATCTCGACTCTGTCGGGAAGCGCCGCGCCTGCCCCCGATGGCAACTTGCGGCGACAACGTCTACTACTTGGCGTTCCAGTATGCCGGAGCCGGCTGGAAAGTGCCCAGGCAAGGCGCGTGACCAGCGGCGGAATCTGCGACTTCGCACCGAACACGGGTCGCCGACTGGCACACTTTTCTGATCGGCCAGTGAAGTGAGACCAGCACGATGCATGCCGTTGCGATGGGAATGAGTTGGGCGGCGGTAGCGGGCGGCGCAGCAGTCGTCCCGTCCGCGCCGCGGGGCCGATGCGGTTGCCTGCCTGGTCAACGGTCCCTGGTCTTTGGGACCGCCACCTGAGAATCCCGGGGGCAACCCCGTGAAGGGAGTCTGGCAGATGTTGAACACCGTTCCGATCCACGACAGCCGGGTGTCTGAGCAGCGCGCGGAGGACGCCGAATTACTCAAGGAATCGGGCGTGCACAAGCTTGTCGTCGCAGACCGCGACGGCAACTGCTTGGCGTTCGTATTAGCTTGGGACAGCTTCGAATACGATGCTGACACCGACACCTATGTATGCGTTGTCGACGCTGACGGCAGGGAACTCATGACGATATATGCCGCCGGTGAAATCAAGTCAGCACCGGGCGCCAACATGTACGTTGTGACGGCGCCGGATCGGCCCGGTAGCCGCAGGGCGTTGCGCCCCTGTTGACCTGCCGGTCACCAGATAACGGCCAAAAGGCTGGGCGCTACTGACCTCACCCCCGAAGCCGGCTCGCCTCGCATCGGCTTCTGACGTGGACTTTCGATGCGATTTTGGCTGTTCGGGGACTTGGCTGGCGGCTGCGACGCGGCCATGCCCGGCACTGGCCGGGAGGTTACTCGGGCGCGGAAAGTATGGTAGACCGTTCGTACGGTTAGTTTGCTCCGAAGGGTTGAGATGCCCAGATCACCTGGCAGACGCAGCGAGATCCTGGATGCGTTTGTCCGCTACGTCGCCGAACGTGGCTATGAGAGAACGAATATCGGTGACATCGCCGACGAGCTCGGCATGTCCAAGGGCACCATCGTTCATCACTTCGGAACCAAAGCGCAGATGTTGCGGGAGCTCGAAGAAACCCGTTTGGCCCGTCAGCTCGAGGTTCTGCGGCTGGTATGGGATCGTCTGGCCGCGCCGCATGAACGCCTTGCCGCGATCATCTATGCCTCCACCCTGCTGCAGGTGATTGCCCGCGATGCGACGGTGGCCAGCCAGCGCGAGGTGCTTCAGTTGTCAGATGATCCGGCGATGCAACAGGTACGCAAGTCGCGCCGGCAGTTGCAAGCGTTGACAATTGACGAGATCCACAAAGGCGTGAAGAGCGGATTGTTCCGAAACGTGGACGTCGAACTGGCAGCCCTGCAGCTGTGGGGATCGCTGGAGTGGATGTGGGTGTGGTTCGACCCCGCCGGCTCCCGGACAGCCGAAGGAGTCGGCGCCGCCTTCGTCGACGTCTTCCTCGGCGGCCTGCTCCTCGACCGCTTGGGGCTCAGCAAGTGGGCAGACCCGTCCACGGAGGTCGTCTCAGTGGTGCGCGAATGCCTTACTGCGGTAACCGGTGTGACAGGTTGACCGCCGGACGGCGCCCTATGACCGTACGTATAGTCGGTTAGCCTGGATCCAGGCCCGCCCTCTGCCCTCGCACGCAGCACCTGTGTGGGTCGCGAAGGCCCTGGTAAGAAGTCATAATGACCCGACGTGCGTGTTGGGCGGAGCGACGCCCTGAGGACAGCGCTCGGCCCGATTTATTGACTGACCGTACGGTCTAATGCCATAGTGGGCGTGTGGCACGGACGAGGGCGACACGGATCAACGGCGCGGGTACCGCAACTGCCCGCCTGGAATATGACGATGTGCCATGCCGCAGATCGCACCGAGACCCGTTGCACCGCAACAGTGATCGAAGAAATTGGGATGATCCCGCACTGGTCGAAAGCTCCAAGCACGCTGTGGCGCAACTGGGTTCGAGGTGCCGATGACCACCGCGGATGTGGTCGCCGTCCGCGTACTCAACCGGATCCGGCCAGGCGCCGAAGTGGTCGGCGGGTTCTTCCGGATGTGCGTGCTGACCGGCAAAGCCCTGATGAGGCCGTTCGAATGGCGTGAGTTCATCTGGAACGGCTGGTTTCTCATGCGGGTGTCGCTGTTGCCGACCATCGCGGTGTCGATCCCGGAAACCGTGCTGCTCATCTTCACGCTCAACGTCTTGCTGGCCGAGTTCGGCGCCGCCGACGTTTCGGGTGCCGGCGCCGCGATCGGTGCTGTCACCCAGCTCGGACCGATCGTGACCGTCCTGGTGGTCGCCGGTGCCGGCGCCACCGCGATCTGCGCCGACCTCGGTGCCCGCACCATCCGGGAAGAGATCGACGCAATGGAGGTGCTGGGCATCGAGCCGATCCAACGGCTGGTGGTCCCCCGCGTCGTCGCCTCGATTGTCGTCGCCGTTTTGCTCAACGGTCTCGTGGTCGCCGTCGGACTGGGGGGCGGCTACCTCTTCAGCGTGTACCTGCAGAACGTCTCGAGCGGTGCCTACCTCTCCACGCTGACGGCGCTCACCGGGCTGCCCGAGGTGGTGATCGCGAACATCAAGGCAGCGATGTTCGGCCTGATCGCCGGTCTGGTCGGCTGCTACCGGGGGCTGATCGTCCGCGGCGGGTCCAAAGGCCTGGGCACTGCTGTCAACGAGACCGTGGTGCTGTGCTTCATCGCGTTGTTCGCGGTCAATGCGGCGTTGACCACGATCGGCGTGCGATTCGGAACAGGGCGCTGACATGTCGACGGCTGTCGCACCGTTTGCCCGCTTCCCGCAGGCAGCGGCCACCTTTCGCCGATACCGACGCGCTCCGGCGGACCAACTGACCGAGCTCGGGCAGATCGTCTGGTTCGCGCTGACCGCGGTGGGGCAAATCCCCTTCGCTCTGCAGCGCTACCGCAGAGAGCTGCTGCGCCTGATTGCCCAGATGGGCATGGGTACCGGCGCGATGGCGGTGGTCGGCGGAACCGCCGCCATCGTCGGCTTCATCACCTTGTCCGCCGGTTCGCTGGTCGCCATCCAGGGTTTTGCGTCGCTGGGCAACATCGGTGTCGAGGCTTTCACCGGATTTCTGGCCGCGATGGTCAATGTGCGGTTCGTGGCGCCGGTGGCCGCCGGTCAGGCGCTGGCCGCCACGGTCGGCGCCGGGGCCACCGCCGAGTTGGGCGCGATGCGCATCAGCGAGGAGATCGACGCGCTCGAGGTGATGAGCGTCAGGTCGATCGCCTACCTGGTGTCCACCCGGGTGGTGGCGGGTTTCGTCGTCATCATCCCGCTCTACGGGCTGGCGATAACCCTGGCCTTCCTGTCCGCACAAATCACCACGGTCTTGTTCTACGGACAGTCCATCGGCACCTACGACCACTACTTCCACACGTTCCTGCGCCCCAACGACGTGGCGTGGTCGTTCGCCGAGGTGATCCTCGTCGCGCTGGTCGTGATGACCACCCACTGCTACTACGGCTACACCGCCAGCGGCGGGCCGGTCGGGGTCGGTGAAGCGGTGGGTCGGTCGATGCGGCTGTCGCTGATCACGATCGTTGTCGTGGTCGTGCTGACAGCCATGTCGGTCTACGGCAAGAACCCGAACTTCAACCTCACGGTGTAGTCGTGATGACGACGCGGGTCCAGGGCAAGGTCAACAAGCCGCGTATCCCTCCGTACAAGACGGCCGCGGTGGTCTTCTTGTTGGTCGCTGCGATGGTTCTGACGTTCGTGTGGTTGCAGTTTCGCGGCTTGCTCACACCGAAGACCAAGTTGACCATGGTGGCTCCCCGGGCGGGCCTGGTGATGGATCCGGGGTCGAAGGTCACCTACAACGGGGTGGAAATCGGCCGGGTGGCCCGTATTTCGGAGGTCCAGCGCGACGGAGCGCCAGCGGCCGAAGTCGTGATGGATGTGAATCCGAAATACCTCCCGCTGATTCCGGCCAATGTGGCCGCCAGCATCAGGGCGACGACAGTGTTCGGCAACAAGTACGTGTCGTTGACATCGCCGAAACACCCTGTGCCGCAGCGCATCAACCCACGGCGCGTGATCGATGCCATATCGGTGACGACGGAGTTCAATACCTTGTTCGAGACGCTCACCTCGATCACGGAGAAGGTGGACCCGGTCAAGGTGAACCTGACCCTGGCCGCCGCCGCGGAGGCGCTGAACGGGCTGGGCGACAAGTTCGGCCAGTCGATCGTCAACGCCAACGCCATCCTCGACGACATCAATCCTCGAATGCCGCAGGTCCGCCACGACATTGCGCAGCTGGCAGCGCTCGGCGACACGTACGCCAACGCCGCACCGGATCTGTTCGACGCCCTCAACAACGCCGTGATTACGGCGCGCACGCTGCACCGGCAGGAAGCCGACCTCGATGCAACGTTGCTGGCCGCCGCCGGGGTGGGCAACACCGGCCAAGACATCGTCGCCCGCGGCGGACCTTACCTGCAACGGGGGATCGCCGATCTGGTGCCCACCGCCGAGCTCCTCGACACCTACAGCCCCGAGATCTTTTGCATGATCCGCAATTACCACGACGCCGAACCCAAGACCTATGAGACGACGGGCGGCGGCAACGGCTACGCGCTGAAAACCATGACCGAGCTGATGTCGGGGCTGGGAGGCATCCTGACTCTTCCCGGGCTGGCCGGCGCATCAGCTACGATGGGCGCCCTCGGGCTAGCCGGGCTGGTCGGCGGAGCGCCGAATCCCTATGTCTACCCGGACAATCTGCCGAGAGTTAACGCTCGCGGCGGTCCGGGAGGCGCGCCGGGTTGCTGGCAGCCCATCACCCGGGATCTGTGGCCGGCGCCCTGGCTGGTGATGGACACCGGCGCCAGCCTTGCGCCGTATAACCACATCGAAACCGGCTCACCGTACGCAATCGAATACGTCTGGGGCCGCCAAGTGGGAGACAACACGATCAATCCATGAAAACTACCGGCAACGCAATCAAACTCGGCATCGTCTCGTTGGTGCTGCTGCTGATCACCGTGTCGATCGTCGTGGTGTTCGGTCAGATGCGGTTCAACCGCACCAACAGCTACACCGCGGAGTTCAGCAACGCAAGCGGCCTGCGCAACGGTCAGTTCGTCCGTGCCTTCGGCGTGGAGATCGGCAAGGTCAAAAAGGTGCGGCTGGTCGAGGGCGGCACGCGGGTGCGGGTGGACTTCGACGTCGACCGCTCGGTGCCGCTCTACCAGTCCACGACAGCGCAAATCCGCTACCTCAACCTGATCGGCGACCGCTACGTGGAACTCAAACGCGGCGACGGCGAGGGCGCGGACCGGATCCTGCCGGCCGGTGGATTCATCCCGCTGTCTCGGACGTCGCCTGCACTTGATCTCGACGCTCTGATTGGTGGTTTCAAGCCCCTGTTCCGTGCCCTCGATCCGGAGAAGGTCAACACCATCGCGTCGGCCATCATCACCGTGTTCCAGGGCCAGGGCGGCACTATCAACAACATCTTGGACCAAACCGCCCAAGCCACTTCGCATATCGCGCAGCGAGATCATGCGATCGGCGAGGTGATCAAGAACCTGAACGTCGTGCTCGACACCACCGTCAAGCACCGCAAGGAGTTCGACCAGACCGTCGACAACCTCGAGCGACTGATCACCGGACTGCGCAATCGCGCTGATCCGCTGGCCGCCGGCACCGCCCACATCAGCGACGCCGCCGGCACGGTCGCAGACCTGCTGGCCGACAACCGCGCCCTGCTCCACAAAGAAATCGACTACCTGCAGACTTTCCAGCAGCCCCTGATCGACCAAAGTGATCAGCTCAGCGATCTGATCCACAACTGGCCGATCGCACTCAACCTGATCGGACGCAGCATCGGCCTCTACGGCGACTGGGTCAACTTCTACGTCTGCGATGTCACGATCAATTGGAACGGACTGCAACCCGGCGGCCCGGTCCGCACCGTCAGGATCTGGCAGCAGCCCACGGGCAGGTGTACGCCGCAATGAGAACGCTCACCGAATTCAACCGCTTCCGTGCAGGGCTTACGGGCGTGGTCGTGCTGGTGCTCGTAGCCGTTGTGGGCCAAAGCTTCACCAGCGTGCCGATGCTGTTCGCCAGCCCGAGCTACTACGGGCAGTTCGCCAACACCGGTCAACTGAACAAGAACGACAAGGTGCGCATCAGCGGCGTGGACGTCGGCACGGTGCAGGCGCTCAACATCGAAGGCGACCACGTCGTGATCAAGTTCTCGATCGGCGCCAACACCATCGGCACCGAGAGCCGGCTGGCGATCAAGACCGACACCATCCTGGGCAAGAAGGTGCTCGAGATCGAACCGCGGGGAACCGAAACATTAAAAGCAGGAAGCGTTTTGCCGCTAGGTCAAAGCACCACCCCGTACCAGATCTACGACGCGGTCTTCGACGTCACCAAGGCGGCAACCGGCTGGGACGTCGACACTGTCAAGCGGTCGCTGAACGTCTTGTCGCAGACCATCGACCAGACCTACTCGCACCTGAGTCCCACCCTCGACGGGCTGACCAAACTTTCCGACACCATCGGCAAACGCGACGAAGAGGTCAAACATCTGCTGACGCAGGCCAACAAAGTTGCCAATGTGCTCGGTGACCGCAGCGAGCAGATCAACCGGCTGCTGGTCAACGCCAAGACGCTGCTGGCCGCGTTCAACGAACGCGGACGGGCCATCGACGCGCTGCTGGGCAACATTTCCGCGTTCTCGCGCCAGGTGCAGGGCGTCATCAACGACAACCCGAATCTCAATACCGTGCTGGAGCAGTTGCGCACCCTCAGCGACGTGCTGGTGGCACGCAAAGCCGATCTCGCGGAAGGCCTCAAGACCGTCGGTCAATTCGCCGCATCGCTGGGAGAATCCGTCGCGTCAGGCCCTTACTTCAAGATCGTGCTGGCCAATTTGCTGCCGTACTGGATCTTGCAGCCGTGGGTGGATGCCGCATTCAAGAAGCGCGGGATCGATCCCGAACACTTCTGGGAGACTGCGGGATTGCCCGCGTTCCGCTTCCCCGACCCCAATGGCGCCCGGTTCCCCAACGGCGCGCCGCCGCCCGCGCCGCCGGTGGCCGAGGGTACGCCCGATCACCCCGGGCCGGCCGTCCCGCCGGGATCGGCGTGTTCGTACACCCCGCCGCCGGACGCGCTGCCGCGGCCGTGGAACCCGCTGCCGTGTGCGGCCGTCGACGTTGGACCGTTCGGGGGTAGTTTCCCGTCGCCGATCGACGTCGCGACGTCGCCGCCGACCGCGAACGGTCTGCCGCCGACGCCGGGGATCCCGATCGCAGGGCGGCCAGGTGAGCCGCCTCCGGACGTTCCCGGCATACCGGTGCCGTTGCCCGCCAACGCCCCACCGGGGGCGCGCACGGAGAACCTGCAACCGGCAGGTCCGACCCCGCCGCCGTCGACGTTCGCGCCGGGGCTGCCCCCGGGGCCGCCCGCCCGTCCTGGGCCGGGGGAGCAGTTACCGGCACCGTTCATCACGCCGGGTGGAACCGGGGGCAGCGGAATCACGGGAGGTAGCCAGAATTGAGCAACATCTTCCGGACCCGCAACGCGCGGATGGCCTCGGTGATCACCGGATCGCTTGCGGCCGTGGCGATTTTGGCCGTCGGCTTCGCCGGTGTGCGGCTCTACCACAAGTTGACCAGCAACACCGTCGTCGCGTACTTCCCGGAGGCCAATGCGCTCTATTCCGGGGACAAGGTCCAGATCATGGGGATTCGCGTCGGCTCAGTCGACAAGATCGAGCCTGCCGGCGACAAGATGAAGGTGACCTTCCACTACAGCAACAAATACAAAGTGCCCGCCGACGCGTCCGCGGTGATCGTGAACCCCACCGTGGTGGCGTCGCGCAGCATCCAGTTGGAGCCTCCCTACAAAGGTGGCCCCGTGCTGACCGACAACGCGGTGATTCCGATCGAGCGCACCGCGGTGCCGACGGAATGGGACCAGCTGCGCAACGGCGTCGCCAACATCATCGACAAGCTCGGCCCGACGCCCGAGCAGCCCAAGGGGCCGTTCGGTGATCTCATCGAATCGTCCGCCGACGGGTTGGCCGGCAAGGGCAAGCAGATCAACGCCACGCTGGAGAGCCTGTCGCGGTCGCTGAACGCACTGAACGAGGGCCGCGGCGACTTCTTCGCGGTGGCACGCAGTCTTGCGATGTTCGTCAACGCGCTGCACAAAGACGACCGCCAGTTCGTCGCATTGAACGACAACCTGGCCCAGTTCACCGACAGGCTGACCGGATCCGACCGCGACCTGGCCAATGCGATACAACAATTCGACAGCCTGCTCTCCACGCTGCGCCCGTTCCTGGCCAAGAACCGCGAGGTGCTCGCGCACGACGTCGACAACCTCGCCAACCTGACCAACACCCTGGTCCAGCCCGAGCCGCTGAATGGGTTGGAGACCGGCCTGCACGTGCTGCCCACGCTGCAAGCGAACCTGGGCGGGATCTACCACCCGTCGCACGGCGCGGTCATGTCCATTCCGGCAATCCCGAACTTCACCAACCCAATGCAGTTCATTTGCAGCATGATTCAGGCCGGCAGCCGGCTCGGCTATCAAGATTCCGCCGAACTGTGTGCGCAGTACCTGGCGCCGATCCTGGATGCGATCAAGTTCAACTACTTGCCGTTCGGCCTCAACCCGTTCAGTACCGCCGAGACGCTGCCCAAGGAAGTCGCCTATTCCGAGCCGCGGCTGCAGCCGCCGCCCGGCTACAAGGACACCACGGTTCCAGGCATCTGGGTGCCCGATACCCCGTTGTCGCACCGCAACACTCAGCCCGGCTGGGTTGTGGCGCCGGGGATGCAGGGCACGCAGGTAGGTCCGGTCACGGCGAGCCTGCTGACCCCCGAATCGCTGGCCGAGCTGATGGGCGGACCCGATGCCCCGCCGCCGGCCCCGGGGTTACAAACCCCGCCGGGACCGCCGAACGCCTACGACGAGTACCCGGTGGTGCCACCCATCGGCGTGCAGGCTCCGCAGGTACCGGTCCCACCGCCACCGCCCGCACCGGGTGTGGTGGCGGGACCGGTCGCGCCGGCGCCCGCGCCGGGCCCTGCCGGGGCGCCGCTACCCGCCGAGGCCGGCTCATGAGGCGCGGGCTGGCCCTGTTGGTGGCTGCGGTCGCACTGACGTCGTGCGCGAATTGGCATGGCATTGCGAATGTTCCGATGCCCGGCGGGCCCGGCACCGGAGCCGACGCCTACACCGTCTACGTGCAGATGCCCGACACACTCGCCCTGAACGACAACAGCCGGGTGCGGGTGGCCGATGTCTTTGTCGGCACGGTCCGCGCGATCAAGCTGAAGAACTGGGTCGCCACGCTGACGCTGGGTCTGAACAAGAACGTCAAGCTCCCCAAGAACGCCACGGCCAAGATCGGGCAGACCAGCCTCCTCGGCTCTCAGCATGTGGAGTTGGCCGCCCCGCCCAACCCGTCGCCGGAGCTGCTGAAGGACGGCGACACCATCCCGCTGAAGAACTCGTCGGCGTATCCCACGACCGAACAGACGCTGGCCAGTATCGCAATCATCTTGCGCGGCGGCCACATTCCGAACCTCGAAGTGCTGCAGGACGAGATCTACAACATCGTCAACGGGCGGGCCGAGCAGATCCGTGCCTTCCTCGGCAAGCTGGACACCTTCACGGCCCGGCTCAACGAGCAACGAGATGACATCACCCATGCCATCGATTCGACCAACCGGCTGTTGGCGTACGTGCGTTCCCGCTCGGACGTCCTGGATCGCGTTCTCACCGAATTCCCGCCGCTGGTCGAACATTTCGCAGACAAACAGAACCTGCTGATCAACGCAGTCGACTCGGTGGGGCGGCTCAGCGAGCTCACCGACCAGTACCTGTCCCCTTCGCGGGGCAACCTGCACCAGGATCTGGTGTCGCTGCAGTGCCCGTTGCGGGAACTCGGCCGTGGCTCACCCTATTTGATCCGCGCGCTCAAACTGATCCTCGCCCAGCCGTTCGACGTCGACTCCGTGCCGAAATCGTTCCGCGGTGACTACTTCAACTTGTCGCTGACGGCCGACCTGACCCTCAGCGCCGTCGACAACGCGATGCTCACCGGCACCGGATTCTCCGGAGCGCTGCGAGCGCTCGAGCAGTCGTGGGGCCGTGATCCCGACACGATGATCCCCGACGTGCGCTACACGTCCAACCCGAACGACGCTCCCGGCGGGCCGCTGGTCGAAAGGGCGGACCGGCAATGCTGACTCGCTTCGAGAGGCGCCAGCTGATCCTGTTCGGCATCCTGACCGCGATCATGGCCGTCGTGCTGGGCGGGTACTACCTGCGGCTTCCCAGCGTGGTGGGAATCGGTCAGTACACGTTGAAGGCGAACCTGCCCGCGTCGGGCGGTCTGTATCCCACGGCCAACGTGACGTACCGCGGCGAAACCATCGGCAAGGTCACCGCCGTCAAACCGACCGAAACCGGTGTGCAGGCGACACTGAGTATCGCCGGCCGGTACAAGATCCCCGTCGACGCAACCGCGAACGTGCATTCCGTGTCTGCGGTCGGTGAGCAGTATCTGGACCTGGTGTCGGCGGGCCGCGCCGGCACGTACTTCTCGCCGGGACAGACGATCACCGAGGGAAGCGTGCCGACCGAGATCGGGCCGGCTCTGGACGCCGCCAACCGCGGGCTGGCCGTGCTGCCCAAGGACAAGATCGCCGCACTGCTCGACGAGACAGCCCAAGCCGTCGGCGGACTGGGGCCCGCGCTGCAACGGCTGGTCGACGCGACCCAGGCCATTGCCGGCGACTTCAAGACCAACATCGGCGACATCGACGACATCATCGAAAACTCCGCGCCAATCCTTGACAGCCAAGTCAATTCGAGCGGCGCCATCCAACGCTGGTCGCACAACCTCGACATCCTGGCCGCGCAGACGGCCGACAACGACCAGCATGTGCAAAGCATTCTGAACCAGGGACCCGCCACCGCGGATCAAGTCAACGCGGTGTTCAACGACGTCCGCGAATCACTGCCGCAGACACTGGCGAATTTCGAAATCGTGCTCGACATGCTCAAGCGCTACCACAAGAACGTCGAGCAACTGCTGGTGGCATATCCGCAGGGCGCCGCGGCCGCCCAGACGGTGACGACAGCGTTCCCGGGCTACGCCTCGCTCGACAACGCGCTGACGATCAACCAGCCGCCGCCGTGTCTGACCGGGTTCCTCCCGCCATCTCAGTGGCGATCCCCGGCGGACACCAGCCCGGCGCCGCTGCCGTCGGGAACATATTGCAAGATCCCGCAGGACACACCCGCCAACGCTGTGCGCGGGGCGCGCAACATTCCGTGCGTCGACGTCCCCGGCAAGCGCGCCGCGACGCCACGGGAGTGCCGTGACCCCAAACCCTATGTCCCACTGGGAACCAACCCGTGGTACGGCGACCCCAACCAGATCCTCAACTGCCCGGCGCCGGGGGTGCGCTGCGACCAGCCGGTGAACCCGGGTCAGGTGATACCTGCGCCGTCGGTGAACAACGGACTCAACCCGGCGCCGGCAGACAAGGTGACGGGGACGCCGCCTCCCGTCAGCGATCCGCTGCAGCGGCCGGGGTCGGGGACCGTGGAGTGCAATGGTCAGCAGCCGAACCCCTGCGTCTACATCCCCAGCTGGCCTCCCACGGCTCTCTACAGTCCGCAGAGCGGCGAGTTGACCGGGCCCGACGGGGTCAAATACGCGGTGGAAAACTCGACCAGGACAGGAGACGAGGGATGGAAGGCGATGCTGGCACCGGGCCGCTAGGTGCGTTTCGCGGAATGGTGCTGCCTGCCCGCGTGGGGGCGTTACTGTCTGCGATGGGGAACTAGCCAACCGGGCGGGGAGGGCAAATGACGGCCTATCAGACCGTGGTGGTCGGTACCGACGGCTCGCAGTCGTCGCTGCGGGCAGTCGAGCGTGCGGCGCGGATCGCCGCCGAGGCGAACGCGAAGCTGATCATTGCGACCGGGTATCTCCCGCATGAGGACGATCCGCGCGCGGCCGACATCCTCGGCGACGAGGCCTACAAGGTGCGTGGCAACGCCCCGATCTATGCGATCCTGCGCGACGCCCGTGAGCGGGCCAAGGCGGCTGGGGCGAAGAACATCGAAGAGCGGCCGATTCAGGGTGCCGCGGTAGAGGCACTGGTTGACGCTGCCGGGGCGGCTAAGGCCGACCTGCTGGTCGTCGGCAATGTGGGACTCGACGCTCGTTCTGCGATCATCGGGCGCGTGTTCTCCATCCCCGGCAGCGTCGCCAGCAAGGCCAAGGTCGACGTGCTGATCGTGCACACCACGGGCTGACCCGGCTGAGGCCTGCGGGCCAGCTTCATCGTCGCAGCGAGGCATCACGCCGTCGACCGTCACGACGACGCCAAGAAACGTCTAGACGCCTATTTGCGTGACGAGTCGGCTAGCGGGAGTAATCCCCTGGAACCGAACGAGACACCGCCGCGTCACAACCGCTATGGAAGACGTGGAATGCACCATCGCCACCGTGGTACTTGACCTGACGACGCGGCCGCCCCGATGTGCGAGCGCCGCGCCGGCTGAACAGGAACTGCTGAATGGGCGGGCCTGCCTGTGGCCCCCGTCGCCGCGTCGTCCCTGATGGGGTTCCCAGGGGAGAGTCAGCAGGTTTTGTTGTAGAAACGCAATAGGTCTGTGTTAAATCGCCTGCTCAGGCGCGTTGGGATTTTCCCAACGCCTGGATACACTGGCTCTGTGGAGGCCGACATTGGCGAACGAGTTCGCGCATGTATTCAGGCGCTACAACCGCCACGTAGTCACCGTGCCATCGCCCAGTCGGTCAACATGACGCCTGACGCCTGACGCCTTCTCGCGGTCGCTTAGGGGTGAGCGATCCTTCTCGTCGATCGAGATAGCACGGCTCGCGGATGAGCTTGGTCAGGACGTGCATTGGTTAATCACCGGTGAACCTGATCCGATGCGCCCGCGTCTAGCTGCCCGGCACTTCTACGACCAAGATGCCCGCTGCGACGCCGTGCCGGACCACGAGCAAGACGAAGCAGTACTCCTCGATATTGCGCTTGCCTACCGGCAGGCGTTTCCGGATGACACAGGCTCTGACCGATGGAAGCTACCCGCGACAGTCGAAGAGATGCGTGGCTGGTTACAGCCGTCATTTGTTCGCCTATTCATCGATCGCGTCGAGCAGAATCTCGGCGTAGACGTGGTGCGCTTGAAGGAGATAACGACCTCCTACACGATGACGATTGGCAGCCACACCGTGATTGTGATCCCTGCATCCGGGAGTTGGTTTTACGAAAATTGGTCTATCGCACATGAATTGGGACACATTGCTGCTCAAGATATGGACGTCGACCTGCCGACCACAAAGCAGCGCGAACACGAGACCCGCGCAAATGCCTTCGCGGCTGAATTGCTCCTGCCGGCTCTCGACGTGAGGTCGGTAGCCTGGTCGACAATCACCGAATATGAGCTTGCGACTTTCATCTGGAACTACGGCGTTTCCGTTGTGGCGTTGCAGAATCGCCTTGCTGCTCTTCGCCTTCGGACACCCAAACTGATCGCGCAATGGGCGGCGGCGGGTACGTTCCGCCTTCTGCGAGCGGCGGGCAAGAACCTCGACGGCAAAGACACAGACCCCGAACATCTGGTAGCAAAACGGAGCCGGGACGCGAGTGAACGACGCTTCCCAATCGGCCTGCAAGAGGCCCATATGAAGCGCATCGCCGAAGGCCAGCTCGGCAACGAGACGCTCGCGTGGATGCTCGGCGTCGACGCGGATCGGCTCGATGAGATCGAAGCACCACCCGAACCGCCAACGGTGGATGCTGGTGCGCTCGCGAAGTTGCTGGACTTCTAAGCTTGCAGAGCCGAGAGCTGTGGTCGACTTCTTCTTCGCCGACAACACCGTACTGGTGTCCTTTGCGACCATAGGCCGGATGGATCTGCTTGAACGCTGTTTCGCGGTAAGGGCCGCTGGTGCCCAACCGTGCGCGATGAATGCTTCCGGTCGGCCCGGGAGCCCGAACTTGAATCCATCGTGCAGGCGGCGGATTTCCTCGGCGATCCGGTAGCGCCAACCAAATCAGAATTACAACTGACGCGACGATTTCGTGACCAGCTCGCCAGTCCGCAAGAACGCGACCCGACAAAGCACCTTGGCGAAGCGGAGACGTTGGCGGTCATGGTGCAGCGGCACCAGTTCGACATCTTCGTCACCGACTACCGCTCGGCAAGGCGGCTGGCGGCTAGGCACAACGTCGAGGTCGTCACCACGTTGACGCTGTTGCAGATGGTTGTCAGAGTGGGGCTCGCCGCGCCGGAGGATGTGTTGCAGTACCTGCGCCTGCTGCGTCCGCGCGGCGCCCCGATCGTCCGAGACGTTACCGACCTGCGTGCTTGGGCAGGTTGTTAGCGATTCGACATTCATCCATCGGCGCGGCCCACGGCGTTGGTGCGCCTAGAGTCGCACCGCTCGCTTCCGCAAAGCAGTCAGCAACCGTCCAAAATGGTCTGCCAATTGTTCGCCGTTGTGTCGTCGAGAGGTTAGTCGAACGCAGGTTCAGCGCAGCCGACATGTATTTGTGCAGGGAGGCATCGCGTACGTACCCCCGCGTGCGGAGCCTCCTGTCAGGATTGAACTGACGACCTACGCTTTACAAGAGCGTTGCTCTACCACTGAGCTAAGGAGGCCTATCTGACGGCAGCCAGCCTAACGGGTTATTCGTCGCCTTCGACGATGCGCTCGGAACGGATCGGCTGAGGCGGATAACGGCGTGGCGTGCGCCGCCGCATCGGAATGCGCTCGGCGATGTTGCTGAGCGGGTTGACCACCATCGTCAGGGCGACGACCGCGTCCTGCAGCGTGGCGATGGCCGGCTCCAGCGCCTCCATCCCCGGCGCCAGCCGGGCGAGGGTGTCGGCGACGTCGGTCAGCTGATCGAGCGGCCCGTGCCGCGCCGTCAGCTTGTCGATCAGGCCGCCCTCGGCGAGCAGCCGGTCGGCCAGCCCGTCCTCGGCGAGCACCCGTTCGATCAGCCCGTCGTCGGCGACCAGCTGATCCACCAGCCCGCCGGGCTTCAACGCGCGCTCCAGCCCGCCGCCCTCCTCGGTCAGCCTGTCGAGCAGGCCGCCGGGCGCGGTCAGCAGGTCGACGATCCCGCCCGGCCGCAGCAACCGGTCCACCGGACCGTCGGGTGCCAGGGCACGCCCCAGCGGGGCGTCGTCGTCCAATAGCCTGGCCAGCCGGTTGGCCCTGGTGATCGCATCGTCGATGCCGAACATGTGCGCGACCGCGTTGGGCCCGGTTTGCCCGCCCGCTTCACCGAGCGTTCGGTGCGCCACGCCGAGGGCCGCGGTCGCAACACCCAATCCCGCGTCGGCCGCCGCCAAGCCGACCCGCATGGGCGTGGTTGCCAGGGTCGCCAGGCTCTTGCCGAGGTTCATTCCCCGAGTCTATGCATTCAGTCGCGCGGTTAATGCAGGTAAGACCGGACATGCCAGGTATTGGATTCACAGGAACTCCACAGGTGCTCTGGAGGTAACGTTCAACCAAGTGCGAGGGAATGAGCACATGGCATCGGCAACCAGTGACGGAAACACCCCCGAGGCGCGGATCCTCGTCGTCGACGACGAGGACAACATCGTCGAGCTGCTCTCGGTCAGCCTCAAGTTCCAGGGCTTCGAGGTCTTCACCGCGACCAACGGCCCGGCCGCCTTGGACTTGGCGCGCGAGGTCAAACCGGACGCGGTAATCCTCGACGTGATGATGCCGGGGATGGACGGCTTCGGGGTGTTGCGCCGGCTGCGCGCCGACGGCATCGATGCGCCCGCGCTGTTCCTGACCGCCCGGGACTCGCTGCAGGACAAGATCGCCGGGCTGACTCTCGGCGGCGACGACTACGTGACCAAACCGTTCAGCCTTGAAGAAGTGGTCGCGCGGTTGCGGGTGATCCTGCGACGCGCCGGTAAGGGCGTCACCGAGCACCGCAACTCCCGGCTGACCTTCGCCGACATCGAACTCGACGAGGACACCCACGAGGTGTGGAAGGCGGGCGAGCCGGTGTCGCTGTCGCCGACCGAGTTCACGCTGTTGCGCTACTTCGTGATCAACGCCGGCACGGTGCTGAGCAAGCCGAAAATCCTCGACCACGTCTGGCGGTACGACTTCGGCGGCGACGTCAACGTCGTCGAGTCCTATGTGTCGTATCTGCGGCGCAAGATCGACACCGGGGAAAAGCGGCTGCTGCACACGCTGCGCGGCGTGGGATACGTGCTGCGAGAACCCCGATGACCGATGGGTAGACACCGTCGAGGAGCCCTGCCGCTGCGGGTGAGCCTCGTCGCCGCCACCTTGGTCCTGGTGGCATGCGGGCTGGCGACGTCGGGGGTCGCCGTCACTTCCATCTTGCGGCACAGCCTGATCAACCGCGTCGACCAGAACCTGGAAGACGCGTCGCGCGGCTGGGCGCAGGCGCCGCGGCGGATCTCGCCGCACGCCAACGAGCGGCCGAACGCCGACCGGCCGCCGACCAACTTCTACGTGCGCAGCATCGGCCGCGACGGGCGCACCTGGACCGTGGTCAACGATCGCAACGCCGAGCCTGCGATCCCGGAGAACAACGACGTGGGCCCGGAGCCCACTACGGTCGGATCGGTCGATAACTCGGGTGTGCAGTGGCGGGCGGTGTCGGTGCGCGGGCCCCTGGGCCGGCTGATCACGGTCGCCTATGACCTTTCCGATGTGCAGCACACGGTGCGCGCACTGGTGTGGTTGCAGGTGGGCATCGGCGCGGCGGTGCTGCTCGTCATCGGCGTTGCGGGTTACGCGGTGGTGCACCGGAGCCTGCGGCCGCTGATCGAAGTCGAACAGATTGCGGCGGCGATCGCCGGCGGACAACTCGATCGCCGCATCCCGGAGCGGGATCCCCGCACCGAGGTGGGCCGACTTTCGTTGGCGCTCAACGGAATGCTGGCGCGACTCCAGCAAGCGGTGGCGTCGTCGGAGTCCTCGGCGGAGCAGGCGCGCACGTCGGAGGAACGGATGCGACGGTTCATCACCGACGCCAGCCACGAGCTGCGGACACCGCTGACCACGATCCGCGGCTTCGCCGAGTTGTATCGCCAGGGCGCTGCCCGCGACGTGGAGATGCTGATGTCACGGATCGAGAGCGAATCGCGCCGGATAGGCCTGTTGGTCGACGACTTGCTGCTGCTGGCCCGCCTCGACGCGCAACGACCCCTCGAGCAGCGCCGGGTCGACCTGTTGGCGCTGGCCAGCGACGCCGTGCACGACGCGCAGGCGATCGCGCCGGAACGCAGCATCGCGATGGACGTGCTCGACGGCCCCGGCACGCCGGAGGTGCTCGGCGACGAGGCCCGGCTGCGCCAGGTGTTGAGCAACCTGATGGCCAACGCGCTGCAGCACACCCCGGAAAGCGCCGACATCACCGTGCGCGTCGGCACCGACGGCGACAACGCCGTGCTCGAGGTCGCCGACGAGGGTCCCGGCATGAGCCAGGAGGACGCGGCCCGCGTATTCGAGCGGTTCTATCGCACCGACTCGTCGCGGACGCGGTCCAGCGGCGGCACCGGACTGGGGCTGTCCATCGTCGACTCGCTGGTGCACGCGCACGGCGGCACCGTCTCGGTGACCACCGCGCCGGGCGAGGGCTGCCGCTTCCGGGTCAGCCTGCCGCGGGTGGCCGAAGTGCCCGCGCATGTCGGCTGAGCGGGACAAATAAGCCGGTTCGCGGAGATACAGTCACGCAATGGCCGGTTCGATGCCGAATGACGACGACCGCGACTCGACGGCCGCACTCGCGGCGTTGTATGCGGCAGAGCGAACCGACGTGCAAAACATTCTCGGCCACGCACTGACCTTGGTGAGCGTCCTGGTGGCCTACGCCACGGTCATTGGTGCGGTCTGGGCGACGCGGCCCGATACCGTCCCGCACTATTTGATCCCGGTGATTCCGCTACCTGCATTGCTGGTCATCGCGTGGCACTCGCAGCTGAACAGTCGGGTGTGGGCGCACAATCAGGTCATCTTCATTCTCGAGCAGCGGCTCTTGGACCAGATCCCCAGCATCAAGAACCCCACCCGGCTCTGGATCGGGCACACCAGCGGACGGCTGGTCAACGAGATCCCAATCTTGTTGAAAGAGCGGCGTTTTGGGATGGCCGCAGCGAGCATTATCACCTACGGTGGCGTCCTGACAATCGTGTTGGCCCTCACGGTGTCGAGTCTGATGTTGCCTATTGTCGTCTACCAGGATTGGCAGTGGCTGGCGTGGACAATGGCGGCTGTTTACGCGATCGCACTGGTCCTATTGGCCGCCTCGTACAAGTCCACGTTCGGCGTCAACATCGAGACGATGGACGAGTGGGCGAAATCGGCCCACGCCACCTTTCCCGATCAATTCAAAACGACGCACGGCTACCGGGAAGGCAGCTGATCAGGTCAGCTCTGCCAGCGCGGCTTTGATCTTGGCCTGCGCCTCGTCGAGCGACGCCGGCGACGGGTTGCGGTCGACGTTGGCGAAGCCGAAGTCGCTGAGGCTGCGGGTGGGGAAGACGTGCACGTGCAGGTGCGGCACTTCGAGCCCGGCGATGATGACGCCGGACCGCTTCGTGTTGAAGGCGCGGCAGACCGCCCTGCCGATCAGTTGCGCCACCGTCATGATCCGGCCGAACGTCTCGCGGTCGACGTCTTGCCAGTTGTCGATCTCGGCGCGCGGCACCACCAGTGTGTGCCCCTGGGTCATCGGCTCGATGGTCAGGAACGCGACGATCTCGTCGTCCTCGTAGACGAACCGCCCGGGGATTTCGCGGTTGATGATCTTGGTGAAGACAGTGGCCATGCACCACAGCATATGAGGCGTGGATCATTACGTCGCGGTCGCGCAAGCCCCAGATCGTCATATCAAGTGATATACTCGCGGAGTGAACGACGTGCGCGACCTTCGGCTCGCGGCGGGGCTGACCCAAGACGAGTTGGCGGCACGATCCGGTGTCGCGCAACCGAACATCGCGGCATACGAAACTGGGCAGCGCACTCCGTCCGCGGCGATGCTCACGCGTCTACGCGACGCCGCCAAGCCTCGGCCGTCGGCGCTGCTCGCCAAACACCGCCATGAAATCATTGCTCTGGCTCGGCGGCACAAGGCAAGTCACGTGCGCGTGTTCGGCTCTGCGGCGCGCGGAGAGGATGTATCCGGCAGCGACATCGACTTGGTTGTGCGGTTCTCACCCGATGCCGACGTCTTCGACCTCGCCGACCTGACAGCCGCTTTGGAAGAGCTGACTGGACTGCACGTGGACGTAGTGTCGGATCGTGGACTTCGTGCGGGGCCAAACGCGATTACCGCCGAGGCGCGGCCCTTGTGAGGAAATCTTCTGAGCCACAACGAGATCGCACGGTCGCGATACTCGAGGACCTCATCCGGTTCACGGACACCGCCGCTCGGCTTGTGACGCGAGGGAAGAGCGTCTACGACTCCGACGAGGCGGTGCGGCTAGCTGCCGAGGCTATCTTGCACAAGATCGGTGAGGCGGTCGCCCGCCTGCCTGACGAATTCGTCGGCACGCACCCGGATGTGGCCTGGCGAAGCATGAAGGCCACGCGCAATATCGTTGCCCACCGATACGACCAGGTTGACTACGAAATCATCTGGAATGCGCTGGCGCGTCGGCTACCCGTCGAAGCCGACCGGATCAGGCTGATCCTCGAGAATCGCTAGCTTCGACGGTCTTGAATTAAGTCGTGCACCTCCTGCACCGACCAAGGCGGCGAGTCGTGGTGGTCCCGGTACGCGATGACGGCGGGTGCGGGCCGCGGGAATCGTCCCACGAAACCGCCTGACGCGACGAAGATTTCACCGGTCACCTGTGCGGCGAGGTCGCTGGCCAGGTACGCGTACAGCGGCGCCACGTAATCCGGTGGTGCGACGTCAAGCGACCCGTGCATGCTGACCTCGTCCAGCAGGCCTCGCCGGTGCAGGTCTTTGATGTGGGCTTCGTAGTCCGGCCCGGTCGACAGCCTGGTCCTCGCGCCGGGGCACACCACGTTGGCCCGTACCTTGTGTTGCTTGAGTTCCGCGGCGATCGCCAGTGTGAGGCTGTTGACGCCGCCCTTGCCGGCCGGATAGCCGGTGCCGCCGTAATCGCCGAGGAACGCCGACGAGCTGGTGTTGACGATGCTGCCACCGCCCTGCGCGACCATCTTTGGCGCGGCCGCCCGGCAGGTGGCGAACACGGTGCCCAGGTGTGCGTCGAGCAGTTCGCGGAACTGTGCCGGGGCGATGTCGAGAATCGACGAACCTGCCGGCTCGGCGATGCCCGCGCAGTTCACCAGGATATGGATGGCATCGAATTCGTCAATGCACCTGTCCACCAAGGCTTCTGCGACCGATTGGTCGGTCGGTGAGCCCGCGTGGGCCGCCGCGCGGCCGCCCGACTCGGTGATGGCTGCGGCGGTTTTGCGTGCCGCGTCGGGATCTCGGCCGTTGACCACCACGCCGGCGCCGTGTTGAGCCAGTAACGCTGCCACCGCCGCGCCGATCCCGCGCGACCCGCCGACCACGACCGCGCCGCGGCCGGCCAGCAGCGAACTCACTCGGCGTTGCCGAATGTCATCATGTCGAGGTTCCAGTAGCCGCGCATGTTGGTGATCAGGCCGGCGTCGTTGACCCGGTAGGTGAACACGCCACGCACACTGCTGGTGATGCCATTGTCGAACTTGCTGTCCAGCACGAGGATGTGCGCGATCTCGTTGGGGGAGCTGGACGGAAAGGTCTCCTCGCAGGTGATGGTCAGCCGGTTGGCGGCGATGTTGGTGTCGTAGAACTCCGCGACGCCGTCCTTGCCCCGCACGCCGGTGCCGTCGGGGTTGGTGACGGCCTTGCCGATCGGGTCCTCGATCACGACGTCGCTGGCCATCAGTGCAAGCCAGCCCTCCCGGTCGTGGGCCTGCACGCACCGCCACGACGCTTGTGAGGCGGCCAATGCGGGGGATTGCTGTACGGTTTCTTGCGACATCTCCAACTCCTATCTCTAGATGGCGCAGGCGGCGCGGGCGCCGTCTTCGGTGGCTTTGCGGATCAGTCCCAAACCGGTGCAGTCGCCGGCTGCGTGTATTTCGGTGTCGGGCAGGGCGGTTACCAACGCGTCGAACAACGCGGTGTCGGGTTGCGGGGTGCCGGCGACGACGACGGTGTCGGCCTGCAGGTGGCGCGTTGTCCCGCAGTCCGGCGTGAAAATTACGGCGTCGTCGGTGATTCGTTCGACGGCCGCCCGGACGTGGACCGTGACCCCGAGGCGGTCGAGACGATCCATGTGCTCGGTTCTGCGCTTGAGGCCCACTTCGGGGGCAATCGCTTTGCCGGACTCCAGGATTGCCACCAAGCGGCCGCGGGCCGCGAGAAACTCGGCCAGCTCGAGCGCGACCAGGTCGCCGCCGATGATCGCGACGCGCCGGCCGATCGGCATCCAGGCGCGGGTGGCTTTGCGCATGAGTGTCGGGCGGATCAGCCGCTGCCTGCGTCCCGCGAACAGCTCACGCAGCGCGGGTCCGGTGCGGACGTGCGGAAGTTCGGCGCCGGGTATCTCGGGGACCGCGACCTTGCCGCCGGTTGCCACGATGACGCTCTGCGGCGACAGGCCCACGACATCCTGGGCCGAAACGGCGTGATTCAGCACGACTTTCGCGTGGCTGCGGGCGATCTCATCGCGCAGGTAGCTCAGGAACGGCTCGTTCTCCGGATGCAGGACCGCGGCCCAGAGCAGCGCTCCCCCCAACTGGCCGTGGCGTTCGAACAACGTCACTCGATGCCCGCGGCCGGCTGCGACGCGGGCCGCTTCGAGACCGGCGGGCCCACCGCCGATCACCACCACCTGTTTGGGGCGCTTGGCGTGCGATGGGGTCAGTTCGCGCTCCTTGCCGGTGCGCGGGTTGACCGCGCAGTCGACGGAGAACCGCTGTTCCATTGCGTCGATGCAGTTTTCGCAGGAGATGCATTTGCGGATCCGGTGCGCCTGGCCGGTCAACAGCTTGCGTGGCAGCTCGGCGTCGGCGAGCAGCGGGCGTCCCATCGCGATGAAATCGGCGCGCCCCTCGGCCAGGATCGTTTCCGCCCGGGCCGGATCGTGGATACGCCCGACGGCGATCACCGGCACGTCGACCACTTCTTTGACCGCGGCCGCAGCGCCCACGTTGAGAGCGTCGCCGTCGTCGGCGCCGTTGACCATCTGGGTGACCAGCCGGTCGATCACTCCGCCGCTGACGTGGAAGGCATCCACTCCGGCCTTAACCAGTTCCGGTGCGACCTGGGCGGTCTCGTAGATCGGACGGCCGCCGGCGACCCGCTCGTATCCGGAAATCCGCAGGGTGATCGGCAGCGCGTCGCCGATCTCGGCGCGGATCGCGGCCAGCGTCTCCAACACGATCCGGAGGCGGCCCCGCACCGAGTCGCCGCGATAGTCGTCGGTGCGCCGGTTGCGTTGCGGGGCAAGGAAAGAGCCGAGCAGCATGTAGCCGTGCGCGGCATGCAGCTCGATGCCGTCATAGCCGGCTTCGGCGGCCCGCCGCACCGCAGCCTTGAACAAGTCGAGCACCTCGGTGAGCTGCTCGGTGGTGATCTCCGCCGACGGCCGCCCGGTCAGATACGACGGGATCACCGACGGTCCCAGCGACGTCACGCCGTGCATCTCCGGGCCCAGGCCGTCGGGTCCGGCGTGCACGATCTGCGGCTGGATCTTGGCGCCGTGCTCATGGACTGCCTCCACCAGCCTGCGGTGTGCGTCGACTGCGGCGTCGGTGCCGAGATGCAGCCCGCCGGGTGTTTCGGGGTGCCGATGGTCAATGCCGGTGGCGCCCACCGTGATCAGCCCGACCCCACCTTGGGCGCGGGCGGCGAAGTAGTCGCAGGTGCGCTGCGACGGCAGACCTTCCGGGGTGCCGTACATCGTCTCCATCGGCGACATCACTAGCCGGTTGCGCACAGTCATGGCGCCGATGCACCCGGGTTGTAGGAGGTGTGCGAACCTCTCCTGCCGAGCGGCCACTTATTGCACGCTTACTGCGAAAAGCCGTGTCATAACTGGCCACTCGGCGAGAAAAGGATCAGCGGTCGTCGTCGGTGTAGCGGATGACGCCGCGAATGTTCTTGCCGTCCAGCATGTCCTGGTAGCCGTCGTTGATCTGCTCCAGCTTGTATTGGCGGGTGATCATGTCGTCGAGGTTGAGCTTGCCCGCCTTGTACATCGCCAGCAGCTGCGGGATGTCGTACTGCGGGTTGCCGCCGCCGAAGATGGTGCCCTGCAGGTTCTTCTGCATCAGGGTGAGCATCGCGAGGTTCAGCGTGACCTGGTTGTCGATCAGGCTGCCGATGGCGGTCAGCACGCAGGTGCCGCCCTTGGCGGTCATGATCATGTAGTTCTCGACATCGGCGCCGTGGAGTTCGCCGACGGTGACGATCACCTTCTTGGCCATCAGGCCGTAGGTGACCTCCATGATGCCCGCCAGTGCGGAGTTGATGTCCGGATAGACGTGTGTGGCACCGAATTTCAACGCCTGGTCGCGCTTCCACTCCACCGGGTCGATGGCGAAGATGTAGCGGGCACCGGCGCTGACTGCGCCCTGCAGCGCGGCCATGCCGACGCCGCCGATGCCGACGATGGCCACGTCGTCGCCGGGGCGGATGTCGGCGGTCCGGGTGGCCGAGCCGTAGCCGGTGGTGACGCCGCAACCCACCAGGGCCGCCACCTCGAACGGCACCGACGGATCGATCTTCACCACCGAACTCTTGTGCACCACCATGTACGGCGAGAATGTGCCCAACAGGGTCATCGGGTAGACGTTTTGGCCGCGGGCCTGGATGCGGAAGCTGCCGTCGGAGACCGACGCGCCGTTGAGCAGCCCGGCCCCCAGATCACAGAGGTTGCGCATGCCCGCCTGACACGTCTGACATTTGCCGCAGGACGGGATGAACGACAGCACGACGTGATCGCCCACCGCGATGTCCTCGACGCCGGGGCCGACCTCCGTGACGATGCCCGCACCCTCGTGGCCACCAAGCACGGGAAAACCCGCCATGGGGATACCGCCGGTGACCAGGTGATGGTCGGAGTGGCACATCCCGGCCGCTTCCATTTGGATCTTGACCTCGTCCTTGCGCGGGTCACCGATCTCGATCTCCTCGACCGACCACGGCTGGTTGAACTCCCAGAGCAGCGCGCCCTTTGTCTTCACCGCGAACCTGCTTTCAACTAGTTGGTAGGGACCTGTGCGACAGCGTAGTGACGTGGGTCACCACAACGGAACGGGGGCCTTACCTAGCGGGTAGTAGCCCGGCAGCTTCTCACCGGCCAGGCTGCGCTCGATTCGCTTCTGCATGCCCGCCGAAAGCTTGCCGGCCTTCATCAAATCCATGTACAGCGTCTGGACGTGGCCGAAGTCGAAGAAGTCGCGTTGCCACTCGATGAGCTTGTCGGCGTTCAGCCGAAACCAGCTGCCGCCGATGCCGTAGATCTCCTGCCGCCCGCCGTCGCCGTCGACAACCACCTGCTTCCAGAAGCCGACGATCTCGCCTTGCCGGTCGTCGATGATGACCTTCTGATACGGGTACTGCCAGTTCTCCAGGCCCTGCATCTCCAAGCCGAGTGCGATCTCGCGGATCTCGTCGATCCCGACGCACATCACGTCTTCCTTGGGCCCGATGTTCCAGCCGTAGGTGGCCTCGGGGGCGTAGAAGTCGGCCAGCGGCTTCCAGTCGCCGGCCTTCTCGCACCCCTTGTTGGCCGCAAGCCAGCGCTGCACCCAGTCGTCGAGCTCTGCGCGGGGAAATGACGCCATTGTCAGTCTTCTTTCTCTTCGATGGACAGAGCCTGGGTGGGACAGGCCCACACGGCTTGCTCGATTTCTTTGCGGGCCTCTTCGGGCGGTTGGTCGTCGAGGATTTCGACCTGGCCGCGCTTGGGCACCCGGAAGTAGTCGGGCGCTTCCAGTTCGCACATCGCGTGTCCCTGGCAGAGATCCAGGTCGGCTTTCACCTTGTAACCCATCTCAGCTCCTGCGGCGGTAGCGCACCTTGGCCGGCTGGGCCAGCTGCACCACCATCTTGGAATGGTCGTTGCGGTAGCTCTCCGACGGCTGGGTCATCTCGAATTCATACTCGCGCAACAACACCGAAAAGATCGCCTTGATCTGCATGGTGGCGAACGCCGCTCCCACGCACCGATGCCGGCCCGCACCGAACGGAATCCAGGTCCACCGGTTGACCAGGTCTTCTTGCCGCGGCTCTTCGTAGCGCTCCGGCACGAAGTTGTCCGGGTCGGGAAAGTCCTCGGGGATGCGGTTGGAAATCGCCGGTGAGGCGGCGACGAAGTCGCCTTCGTGAATCGGGTAACCGCATACTTCGAATTCACCTTTGGCCACCCGCATCAGGATGATCAGCGGCGGATGCAGCCGCAGCGTCTCCTTCAGGACGTTCTCCAGCCGCGGAATCTGGCGCAGCGCATGGAAACTCACCGACTGGCCGTCGGCGTAGAGCTCTGCGAGCTCCTCGATCACCCCGGCATAGACGTCGGGGTGGCGCATCAGCTCGATCAGCGTCCACGACGCGGTGCCGGAGCTGGTGTGGTGGCCGGCGAACATCAGCGAGATGAACATGCCGGTGACCTCGTCGGCCGAGAACCGGGCGTTGCCGTCTTCGTCCTTGATCGACACCAGCACGTCGAGCATGTCGCGGTCGCTCTTGTCGGCCGGCGGGTTGGCGATGCGCTGGTTCATGATCTCCTGGACCAACGCCACCAACCCTTTTCGGGCCTCGTCGCGGCGACGGAAGCTTTCGATCGGCAGGTAGGGATCGACATAGCACAACGGGTCGGTGCCGCGCTCGAGCTCGTGGTAGAGCTGTGCGAACCGGTGGTCGAGCTGCTCACGGAATTTCGGGCCGATCAGACACGCAGTCGAGGTGTAGATGGTCAGTTCGGCGAAGAAGTCAAGCAGGTCAATTTCGCCTGTCTCGCCCCAGTTTTCGATCATTCGCCGCACTTCGCGCTCGATCGTGACGGCATGGCTTTTCATGTGCTCGCCGCGCAGCGCGGAGTTGTGCAGCATCTCCTTGCGCCGCTCCGGGCTGGCGTCGAACACCACGCCCTTGCCGAAGATCGGCGTCATGAACGGGTAGGCTTCGGCCTGGTCGAGGTCGTCGTCGCTGGACCGGAAGAAGAACTCGTTGGCTTGCGCACCGGACAGCAACACAACCTGCTTGCCGGCGAGCTGGAACCAGCCGACGTCGCCGCACTCGTCGCGGACGCGTTTCATCAGCCCGATCGGGTCGGTGCGGAATTCCTCGAGGTGGCCGTGCTCCTGCTCGCCACCGGATACCCGCGGAACTTCTTTGAGCTCTTGGCTTGTCACGATTCCTCCGGAAACTTCAGTTGCTTGCGTTCGGCGGGCGCGTTGGCCAGCGGCGCCTCGGGTTGGATCTCCATCGACGTGATGAACCCGCCGCGCGGGGTTTCGGCGACGAACGCGATCGCCCGGGCGAGGTCAGACGCGCGCAGAAAGTAGTCGTGGCGGGCCTGGCCCCATTTGGCCCAGTCCTCGAGCATCGGGCCGATGGACTCCGGCGGCAGGCTCCAGCCCATCCCGGTCTTGGTGGGGCCCGGGTGCACGATCGAGGCGCGCACACCGGTGCCTTCGAGTTCCATTTGCAGGTTTGTGACCATCGCCGTCAGCGCCGCCTTGGCCGCGCCGTAGGCACCCATGTGCGGGCGCTGGCGCAGCGCGACGTCGGACCCGACGAAGATCAGGTCGCCGCGTTGACGTTCCAGCATGCCCGGCAGCACCGCGGTGGCCAGTCGGTTAGCGCCGATCAGGTGGATCTGCACTTGCGATTCGAAGACGTCGGTGCTGATCTCGTGCAGGCGACCGAAGAACGTGTCGCCGGCGCCGGTGATCAGCAGTTCGATGTCGCCGAGTTGCTTGGTCGCTTGGTGCACAAACGATTTGACCGACTCGGGTTCGGTGACGTCGAGATGCAGCGCGACGGCCTCGCCGCCGTCGGCTTTGATTTTGTCGACCAACTCCTGGCATTTCTCGACACGGCGTGCGCCCAGTGCGACCGGGAAGCCGCGACCGGCGAGCTCGACGGCGGTCGCGGCGCCGATGCCCGACGACGCGCCGGCGACGATGGCGGGACGACGGGCCGGATGTGGTTCGAAGCGGGGCATTTACACGGTCTCCACGGTGATCGGCAGGCGGGCGAATCCGCGTACGTTGCTGGAGTGGACGCGGACGGCGTTGTCCTCGTCGACTTCGTAGCCGCGGATCCGTTGGAACAATTCGGTGAGCGCCACTCGCGCCTCCATCCGGGCAAGGTGCGCGCCCAGGCAGAAGTGTGCGCCGCTGCCGAAACTGACCAGATTCGAGCCGATGTCGCGGCCGATGCGGTACTCGTCGGGGTCGTCGAACACCCGATCGTCGCGGTTGGCCGAGCCCGGAAGCAGCAGCAGCACATCGCCTTCGGGAAGCGTGGTGCCATACAGCGTGAATTCCTGTGCGACCGAGCGGGCCAGGATCTGGCTCGACGTGTCGTAGCGCAGCGTCTCCTCCACCCACAGCGGGATCCTCGAGTGGTCGGCGTATACGGTCGCCAACTGGTCGGGATTCTTGAAGCCCCAATATGCCGCGTTGGCAAGCAGTTTGGTAGTGGTCTCGTTGCCGGCGACCACCATCAGGAACAGGAACGCCATGATTTCCTCGTCGGTGAGGCGGTCCCCGTCGATCTCGGCTTCCAGCAGCGCCGACGTCAGGTCGTCGCTGGGCTTTTTGCGGCGCTGGCTGACCATGTCGGCGTAATACACCATCAAATCGGCCGACGCCTGGATCGCGGTGGGCGGCACATCCGCCAGCCCGTCTTCGCGGTGCATGACGCCGTCGGCCAGTTCCCGGATGCGGGCCCGGTCGGGTTCGGGTACACCCATCAGCTCGGAAATGACGTCCATTGGCAGCTTGCCGGCGAATTCGGAGATGAAGTCGAAACTTTCGGATTGCAGCGCGTTGTCGAGGTGCCGGCGCGCCAGTTCGACCACCCGCGGCTCGAGTTCGCGGATCCGCCGCGGCGTGAAGCCCTTGGAGACAAGCGTGCGTAGCCGCAGATGCCCCGGGTCGTCCATCGCGAGAAACGACATCACCTTGTGCGCGTCGGGGGTGCGCGACACCGGATCCAGCGATACCCCATACGCATTGGACAGCGCGGTGCTGTTGCGGAAGCCCTGCAGCACATCGTGATGGCGCGACAAGGCCCAGAAGCTCAGCTCGTCGTTGCGGTACAGCGGAGCCTCGTCACGCAGCCGCCGGTAGTACGGGTAGGGATCTTCGTGGAAGTCGTAATCGTAAGGGTCGAGCACCAATTCGGGCGTCTCTACACTCATTTGCCTTCTCCCAGTATTAGCCCCACCACGTAGCCCAGCCGGTCGGCAATCTGGTGGTAGCTGAACGCGCCGCTGCCGGCCTGGACCAGCGCACCGAAGAACGTCATCTCGAGTGCGGCTACGGTGCGGGGATCGGCATCCGGGCCGATCGCCGACGTGACGCGGCGATGGATCTCCGCCCCGATCCGGTCGCGGACCTTGCGAACCGCCGCATCGGCGCCCCCGCCGAGCAGCGCCGTCGTGCAGGCCGCGGCGACTTCCGGTTCGTCGGCGACCACCAGCGCCAGATGCCGAAGCGCCTTGTCGACCCGGAGCGGCATCGGGTCGTTGACGTCGGTGAAGTAAGGCACCTGGCGGACCAGGTCCAGATAGACCTCGGCGATCAGGTGGTTCTTCGACGAGAAGTAGGTGTAGGCCGTCGCCGGCGCCACCTTGGCGCGGGCGGCCACCGCGCGCACGGTCAGGTCCGCGTACGACTTCTCCCGCAGGACCTGGATGCCGGCGGCCAGCACCTTGCGGAAAGTCTCTTCCTGCCTGCGGTTGCGCGGCGCCTCTCCGGTGTGGCGATCGGCGTCAGACGTGATCGCGGCCACTGCATCACTGGACACGTGTCCAGGCTAACGGAAGTCGACGAGGGCAGGCAAGCCCGCAGGAAAAATGTGGGTCACTTGCTCCGCCGACGGCCAGGCGGCTATGGTTCAACTGGACTATTCCGGACAAGTGTCCATCGCAATGAGGCGGGAGCGGAAGATGGCGTTACTGGCCGACGGGGTGAGCACGTTGCTCATTGACGGGAAGCTGGTGCCCGGCAGCGCGGGTACCTTCCCGACCGTCAACCCGGCCACCGAAGAGGTGCTCGGAACGGCCGCCGAGGGCACCGCCGACGACATGGGCCGCGCCATCGAGGCGGCGCGCCGGGCCTTCGACGAGACCGACTGGTCACGCGACACCGAGTTGCGGGTGCGCTGCGTGCGGCAGCTGCGCACCGCGATGCGCGACCATATTGAAGAACTCCGGGAACTGACAATTTCGGAAGTGGGCGCGCCGCGGATGCTCACCGCCAGCGCGCAGTTGGAAGGACCGGTCGACGACCTGGCGTTCAGCGCCGACACCGCCGAGACCTATTCGTGGAACAAGGATCTTGGCGAGGCCGCCCCACTGGGCATCCCGACTCGCCGCACGCTCGCCCGCGAAGCCGTCGGCGTCGTCGGCGCTATTACGCCATGGAACTTCCCGCATCAGATCAACCTGGCCAAGCTTGGGCCCGCGCTGGCCGCCGGCAACACCGTCGTGCTGAAACCGGCACCGGACACGCCGTGGTGCGCAGCCGTGCTCGGCGAGCTGATCGTCGAGCACACCGACTTCCCGCCCGGTGTGGTCAACATCGTCACCTCCAGCGACCACAGCGTCGGCGCGCTATTGGCCAAAGACCCTCGGGTGGACATGATTACGTTCACCGGGTCGACGGCCACCGGCCGCGCGGTGATGGCCGACGCCGCCGCCACGATCAAGAAGGTCTTCTTGGAGTTGGGCGGCAAGTCGGCATTCCTGGTGCTCGACGACGCCGACCTGAACGGCGCGGTGTCGGTATCAGCGTTCTCGGCGTGCATGCACGCCGGGCAGGGCTGCGCGATCACCACCCGGCTGGTGGTGCCGCGCTCGCGTTACGACGAAGCGGTCGACATCGCGGCGGCCACCATGTCGTCGATCAAGCCGGGCGACCCGACCGACCCGGGTACGGTGTGCGGTCCGCTGATCTCCGAGCGCCAGCGCGACCGCGTCCAGGGCTACCTGGATCTGGCTGTGGCAGAAGGTGGTTCGTTGGCATGTGGCGGCGGCCGACCGGCGGATAGGCCCTCCGGGTTTTTCATCGAGCCGACGGTGATCGCCGGGCTGGGGAACGACGCCCGCGTCGCCCGCGAGGAGATCTTCGGACCGGTGCTCACCGTGATCGCCCACGACGGCGACGACGACGCGGTGCGGATCGCCAACGACTCGCCGTATGGCTTGTCGGGCACCGTGTTTGGCGATCCGGAGCGCGCGGCAGCGGTGGCGTCGCGGTTGCGGGTGGGCACGGTCAACGTCAACGGCGGCGTGTGGTATTCGGCCGATGCGCCGTTCGGTGGTTACAAACAGTCCGGCATCGGCCGGGAGATGGGATTGCTCGGCTTCGAGGAGTATCTCGAGACGAAGGTCATCGCGACTGGCCAGTTATGACACGGCTTTTCGCTAGAAGCGTGCAATAAGTGGCCACTCGCTTGGAGAGGAAGACATGAGATTCGAAAACAAGGTCGCCGTCGTCACCGGGTCCGGCGGCGGCATCGG
>Ga0070737_10001123_pt1 | contig 41479 bp, 29 predicted proteins | sample Coa_R1_10_FD_66438 | JGI IMG/M metagenome (GOLD analysis project Ga0070737, IMG submission 66438) | Surface soil microbial communities from Centralia Pennsylvania, which are recovering from an underground coalmine fire - Coalmine... | ecosystem: Environmental > Terrestrial > Soil > Unclassified... | reverse complement strand
CAGATATTCCTCGGACAAACGCAATGCCTGTTCACGCACGCCGGGCACCGGATCTTTCAACGCTTGTTCGATGTCCTCCGCAGTCAGTACCTTCAAGCCGTGCAGTGTCCACAGGCAATGCGCCCGTCCAGGAGCCGACTTGCTTGTACGGGCGAAGTCGCGCAGCCAGCGCACGGCACTGCGATCCTGGCGTTCGATCAGCAGGCGCTGCGCGGTCAGCCGCCACCATAAATTGCCATCGTTGAGATGTTCGACGAGTGCTTGCGTGGATGCCTTCCGCAAGGAAGGTTTGCGGCCCGGTTGGCCGGCGGCGCGAACGCGCCAGATACGGCCACGGCCGCGGCTTTCCAGGTTCAGTTTCTTCTTGATGTCTTCTGGCAGCGACAACGGCGTCTCGATCACCTCGCGGTAGAAATCGAGCACATAGAGCGCGCCGTCTGGTCCTAGCGTCAAATGTACCGGACGAAACCAAGTATCGGTCGAAGCTAGAAACTCGCACTTCTGCTCATCGTCAGCGCGCTGGGCAATAAATGTGGCACCGTGATCAATAAGCACATCGCGATGGATGAGATTGTTGGCCGGGTCGCAGACGAAGACATTGCCGCGATATGCTTCCGGAAAACCGTCGGCGGCGTAGACAAGGGGACTGCAGGCCGAGGTGATATATCCTCCGGGCACCAGCTCCGTAGCCGCGAATTGGCGCGGATTGTAACCACCCTTGCCTTCCTTGCGGCGCGTGGTGCGTTCGACGCGCCATGCCTCAAACGGACTGATGCGATGCACCTGGCAAGCGGCGCCGTGGTCGGGAATGTCCAACGTGACGGCGCTGACTGCCAGGGCTGGATTGCGGCGCAGATAAGAATCGGGTAGCACAATATGCCGCAGGTGTTGGCTATTGGTAGCCGTGAACCAGTGTTGCCAGTCATCGGGAGCCAGACCGTACTGTCCGCCGCCGGAGGTCGCTTCCAGACTGCCGGGCGTCTCCGGATGAAAGCGAATGCCACGGCCGCGCAGCGTCAACGGCGGCATGTCCAGTTTCTCTAAGGAGTGAATGGTGCCGCCGTCGCCGCCGACCATACCATAAACCCAGTTATCCAATCCCCATTGGAGACTATTGACGAGTTGCTGAATGTTGGCCAGATTGAAGCCGGTGTACAGCACGCGCTGTCGATCCGCCTTGCCGTCGCCATCAGTATCTTCGAGATAGAGAAGGTCCGGCGCATTCGCTACCAACAATCCGCCGCGCCAGGGAAGTACGCCGGTAGGAAAACGCAAACCCTCAGCATAGACACGGCTCGTCTCATACGTGCCGTCGCCGTCGTGGTCTTCCAGCACCTTGATGCGTCCCGAGGTGATGCGTCCCGTGGCCACGCCGCCGTTGGGGTAGCCACGCATCTCGGCAACGAAGATGCGGCCCTCCTCGTCGAAGGCCATCGCTACCGGATCGATCACGTCCGGCTCAGCGGCCACGAGGTCGATTTCAAACCCTTTGGGCAGTCGAAAGGTCGCTTGCTCTTCACGCGGCGACAAGGGACTTTTCGGCGCTCCGCCCGGCTTCGGCTCCGCTGCATCGATGGCCAAAATGATAACGAGTGTACATCCCAGGATCGAGCTTAACTGTACCCATGTCGTTCGTGCATGCATCTTCGTCGTCCTGTTATTCGTGGAAGGAATCGCGGAGTTCAGTCTAACCAACGCGGCCCCTTCCGTCGAGCGATGCCCCCAGTTATCTAGCAGGGACTGGTTCGCTAGCGTGAAGCCGCAATCTTACTCTTCTGTTTTTCCAGTGATCTCCTATCAAGTCAGCATGACACTACCGAACCTCCTGATTGTCGGCGCCAGTACCCGTGCTGCTGCCTTCTCGGCCTTGCGAGCGGGGCTGCGTCCCTGGTGTGTCGATCTGTTTGCTGATCGCGATTTGCAGCAACGTTGCACCGTCACACGGCTGACCGGACGTTACCCGGAGGGATTTCGACATATCCTTGAAAGCGACCGGCCTGGCCCGTGGATGTACACCGGTGGACTGGAAAATCGGCCACGTTTCGTGCAGCGGATGGCGCAGCGGCGGCCCTTGTGGGGGAATGCGGGGATAGCCCTGTCGCGCTGCCGCGATCCCCGCTATGTCGCTGCGATCTTGCGTTCGGCCGGGATGCCAGTGCCGGCGGTGATCAATGCTGTCGAGGAAGCGTCTGCAGCGCGGCGCTGGTTGCTCAAGCCGCGCCAGGGTGCAGGGGGAAAGGGCATTCGCCTGTGGACACCGAAGGAGAATTCATGGGATGAAAAAGATGTCTATTGCCAGGAATTCATTGAGGGTGAAGCGCTGGCCCTACTTTTTCTCGGCGACGGCCAGACGGCCCATCTCTTGGGCGTGACGCGACAGCTGGTCGGCGAACCGTGGCTACATGCGGCGCCGTTTCATTACTGCGGCAGCATCGGCCCGCTGGATCCTCGCCTGATCCAGCATCCGTCTCTGGCGGAGCTGGGACACCAGCTCGGTTCGGAATGCAGGCTGACGGGTTTGTTCGGTGTGGACGGCGTGCTGCAGGATGGCGTCTTCTGGCCAGTGGAGATCAATCCGCGCTACACCGCTTCCATCGAAGTATTGGAACAGGCCACGGGATCAGCACTGATGAAATGGCATGCTCATATTTTCACACATCGACGCTTACCGGATGTGCTTCTATCTGCTGCCGGGATCGGTCGTACCATCGGCAAAGCTATCCTCTTTGCACACGCGGATCTGCACTTCCCCGCCGAGGGTCCGTGGTTGCCGGATCTGCGTTCACCCCGGCCGGTCCAAGAATTGCCGAGTTTCGCCGACATTCCCGCAGCTGGCGAACACATCGAGAAGGGCAAACCCATCCTGACCTTCTTCGCCGCAGCCGATTCTCCTACTGCCTGTGAGAACGCACTGCGGCAAATTGCTGCGGATCTCGACCGCTGGCTGTTGGAGCGATAAACTGGTCCTTATGTTGCTAAACGAACGTGCTTTGCGTCTGGCCGATCACATGGCTGCCACTGCTGCCGCCCTGCGCATCGCTGTGGCCAACACTGCCAACGGCGCTCGCATCCTCGATTGCGGCATCGCTGCCGAGGGGGGCTTGCAGGCCGGCCTGGCCCTGGCGCGCGTCTGCCTGGCAGGATATGCCGAAGTGGCTCTCGTGCCCGGCCCTTCCCCTATTTCCCCCCCGGGAACGGAGGGGGATCAAGAGGGAGTATCGGCGCCCCTGGTGCAGGTCTACAGTGATCATCCCGTCTTGGCGTGCATGGCCTCGCAGTATGCCGGCTGGCAAGTATCGGTTGGCAAATTCTTTGCGATGGGTTCCGGTCCCATGCGCGCCGCTTACGGCAAGGAAGAATTGTTCGATCACATCCCCGGCCGTGAGCAGGCCAGCGCCGCCGTCGGCGTATTGGAGACGTCCCAATTGCCCGGCGACGAGGTGGCGGCCTATCTCGCCGAGAAACTGAACCTGCCGCCGAACAAACTGACGTTGCTGGCCGCTCCGGCGTCGAGCCAGGCCGGCAACGTGCAGGTGGTGGCACGCTCGCTGGAGACAGCTCTGCATAAACTGTATGAACTGAAGTTTGATCTCAGACAAATCGTATCCGGTTACGGCATAGCACCGCTGCCGCCGGTCGCTGCCGATTTTCTCGGTGCCATCGGCCGCACCAACGACGCCATCCTCTACGGCGGCCAGGTCGTGCTGTGGGTTAGGGGCGACGACGAGCAGTTGGCAGAGATTGGCCCCAAGGTACCCTCGTCCGCCTCGCCCGATCATGGTGCTCCCTTCACCGAGATTTTCGAGCGCTATGAGCGCGATTTTTATCGCATCGATCCGTTGCTGTTCTCGCCGGCAGTGATTGTGTTGCAGAACCTGCGCACGGGAAAGAGCCACGTATTTGGCCGCATCGAGCGTGCGGTGCTGCGGCGCTCCTTTGGATATAACGAACGGCCGACGTAAGCTGGCAGGTTAGGGTCGTACCAGCCAGCTTACGTCGGCCGTTCGTCCATCAGGGGCAGCGCGAGTCGAATTCCCCCTGGCGGGCGCTGCGGGTTGGCTGCCTCGCCGGTCGGTTCGCCGAAGACAACACCGTCGGCCACCGCCACAGCGCGGACAGAGATACGGCGGCGGATCAGGGCCGGGGCATGACCGCGGCAGACGACGGGAACGGCGCGGCAAGCCGTGCCACGCACGAAGCCGGGTCGCTGCGGGTCGGCGCCCTCCACCAACACATCAAGATGCCGGCCCAGTAAACTGCGACAATATGTCTCTGTCAAGTCGCGTTCGATTTCCCGCAGCCGGGCGTGACGCTCGGCGACGACGGCGGGCGGCACACGCTCGCTCCAACTCGCTGCCGCGGTTCCGGCGCGCGGACTGTAGGAAAAAATGTGAATGCGGGCAAAACCCACCTCGCGGACCACCCGGCAAGTCGCTTCAAAATCGGCATCGGTCTCGCCGGGAAAACCGAGGAGGACATCGGTGGTAAAGGCCGGCTGATCGAGCACCGCTCGGATGCGCCGGCAGCGTTCGAGGAAACCGGCACTGCGATAACGCCGTTTCATGCGAGCGAGGATGCGATCCGAACCGCTCTGCAGACAGAGGTGCAAATGCGGACAGATGCGTGGCTGCTCGGCCAAGACGCGCACCAGGTCGTCGCGCGCCTCGGCAGCTTCGAGGCTGCTCAGGCGAATGCGGAAATCGCCGGGCAATTCGGCCAAGCGTTCCAACAGGTGCCACAAGCGGCGCCATTCAGATTTTGGTTTGCCGCGACTGAGGTCGATGCCGTAATGTCCCAGATGAATGCCCGTCAAGACGATTTCTTGATAACCATACTCTATTAATCGCTCAACTTCGGCACGGATCTCTGCCGGCGTACGGCTCCGCAGCGAGGGGCGGACGTGGGGGATGATACAATAGCTGCAATTGAGCAAACAGCCGTCCTGCACCTTGACGAAGGCGCGTTGATGCGCGTCGAAGCGCGAGATGCCGGGAATGGCCTGGATGACGCCGAACGCCGCCAATGCCTCGCCAATGCGCGCCTTGTCGGTGACGACCTTGACGACGCCCGGCAGACGAGCGACGGCATCGGGATCGCGTGTGGCATAACAGCCCATGACGACGATGGCAGCGTGCGGCTGCGCCTGGTGCAGCCGGCGCACGGCCTGCCGGCTCTTGGCATCGCCCTCGGCGGTGACGGTGCAGGTATTGACAATGCATAGATCCGCCGGCTGCCCTTCAGGCGCCTCGATGTAGCCGTTGGCTTCCAGTGTCTCTTTGACGTACTGCGTCTCGTACTGGTTGACTTTGCAACCCAGAGTAACGAGACGGCACGTGCGCGGCGTGGTCATGTTAGTTTCCATACTGGGTTGGATCGGTGATACCGGCCGCCTCGAAGCCGGCGCGGCGCAGCACACACGAATCGCAGCGGCCGCAGGCAGCGCCGTCCGGTGCCGGATCGTAACAGCTATGCGTCAGTCCGTAATCGACACCCAGCGAAACGCCGAGGCGGATGATGTCGGCTTTTGACAACCGAATCAACGGTGTATGGATACGGAAACGTCCCTTGGTTTCGACGCCGGCTTTTGTGGCGAGGTTCGCCAGCTGCTCGAACGTGGCGATGAATTCCGGGCGGCAATCCGGATAACCAGAGTAATCGATTGCATTTACTCCTATATAAATGTCGAAACTGCCCAGTACCTCGGCCCAGGCCAGCGCCAGGGCGAGAAAAATTGTATTGCGAGCCGGAACATAGGTAATGGGAATATCCGTGCGCATCGCTTCGAGAGAGCGGTCATGCGGGACGGGAAGGTCCGCTGTCAGGGCCGAGCCGCCGAAGGCACGCAGATCTAATTCGATGATGCGTTGCTCGATCGCGCCGAGAGCGGCGGCAACACGACGGGCCGCTGCCAATTCCGCCGCATGACGTTGGCCGTAGGCGATCGTCAGGGCATGGCAGCGGAAACCATCACGCCGGGCCACCGCCAGCACCGTCGCCGAATCGAGTCCGCCGCTCAGCAACACTACCGCCGGCCGAGTGTTGTCTCTCATTTGCATCCTCTCTGCGATTTCCGCTCGCATCTCTTGAAAGAATGCTGTGATGCAGGTTATGGTAGGGAAATCCCGGCGTCCGAAAAACGGGACCTGTGCGTTCCCAAGCAGAGCTTAGGAACGAGGAGGAGGCGCTCCTATGCCTATTTCCTTTCCATGCGGTGAATGCGGCAAGCGTCTCAAGGCGCCCGATGAGCTGGCCGGCAAACGACGGCCTTGTCCCAATTGCGGGCATCCGGTGCTTGTCCCGGAAGCGGAGGCAAACAGCGCCGGTTATCTGTTGCAAGATGAGTCGCCGCAATCCCCGCCCCAAGGGGCGCTAACGCAATCCTGCTCGTCGGCAAACGAGAGCGAGCGGGGGCGCGTCTGGGCCTCGAGAGAAGAAGCGCCAGCGGTGACGACAACGCGCCCTGTCGGTCCCACGATGTTGCCGCCGTTGACCATGAACGAACCGCCGTTGTGGCTGCGGCACCTCCATTGGTTGTTGGTCCTGGCCTTGCTGCCCCTGGCTTTTTCTTTGCTAAACAAGAGCGATGAAGAGGATTTCCACGAACGGTTCCGCAAAACGATGGAAACAGCGCCGGAAGACGTACAGCTACGGATCCTCCATGTGCTCCAGAAAGCTAACGATGAGGCAGCCGATGACGAAAACGGGGGGGTGTCCCGCGAGGATCTGTTTGCTGCTCTGCCGGAACACAAACTGATCGGTGCGCTTGTGCCTTATGGCAGTTTCGCGCACTGGGGGTTCGCAGCCGGCTCCGCCGTTCTGTTCATGGCCTTTTTCCTCCTTTTGGCCTCGCACAAGACGGCGAACCCGCTTCACCTGCTGGGGATGGGCTTGTTCACGGCGACTATTGGCATCCTGTTGTTGCTGCTGCTGCAAACGATCGCCAATTGGACGCAGGGCATCTGGCTGCGCGGCGGGAGCATTGTGGTGGTGATCTTCTACATCGTGAAGCTCATCGGCTTTTCGTACCAGGCGGCGCTCGACCCAGACAACGGCTTCTTCCTCAGTTTTGTGGGCTACACGCTGGGCGTCGGCTTCTGCGAGGAATTATGCAAGGCGCTACCGTTGCTTTGGTATTATCACAATAACAACCCGTCCTCGCGGCGTTGGCGCACCGCCTTCTTATGGGGCCTCGCCTCGGGCGCCGGCTTCGGCATCGCTGAAGGCATCATGTATTCCAGCCGTTATTACAACGGCATCAGCGGTGCAGACACGTATGTTGTCCGTTTTATCTCTTGTGTCGCCCTTCATGCGCTGTGGACCGGCTCGGTCGCCATTACGCTCCATCAGAAGCAAAGTTTGCTCCACGCTGTAGACAGCTGGTACGAGTACATCCCGCGCCTGTATCTGATCGTCGGCGTGCCGATGGTCCTGCACGGGCTGTACGATACGCTGTTGAAAAAAGATATGAACGCCGTCGCTCTGGGCGTGGCCGTGCTGAGTTTCCTGTTCCTGGCGTTTCAGATCAGCCGTTGGCACAGCGAGGACGATGAGGAAGCCCACAGGGCGATGTTACGCGAATACAAGCGCCGCCGAGCCGCGATGTCATAGCGAATTTCGCTTCGCAATTCCTGGAAAAGTACGGCTGCTACCGGGAAGGCCGGACGCAAGAGGAAGTGGCCCGGCAGCCCGACAAGCCGCTGGACAGAGTGCGGAACTGGCTGGCACGCGGCCGCGAATCGTTGCGCAAACGCCTGCTGCGTCGCGACGTTTCCTTGTCTACGGAGGGAGCGAGCGCCGCTCTGGGGGCCTCGGCCTGCCCCTTCAGCGACTGGAACAGCATAATTGATCGCTTCGCTCGAAACGATAAGCCACGCTGTTTCTCACAATCCCAGTACGTCCTTCATCGTGTAGCGTCCTGGCGGTTTGGCGGCCAGGAACTTCGCTGCCAACAGTGCTCCGCGAGCGTAGCTATCGCGGCTGTGGCCCTTGTGGACCAGTTCCAGTGATTCGCCCAGGGCACTAAAAATGATGGTGTGTTCACCCACGTTGTCGCCGGTGCGCAGGGCGTGGATACCGATCTCGTGCGGCGGACGCTCGCCCACCAAGCCTTCGCGGCCATGACGCAGCTGTGTCTGGCCCATCACCTCCTGCACAATGCGGGCGAAGTGCAAGGCCGTGCCACTGGGGGCATCCTTCTTGAAACGATGATGCCGTTCGACAATCTCGACATCGAAACCTTTATCTTTGAGCAGCGTTGCTGCCTGGCGCACCAGCTGAAAGAGGACATTGACTGACAGGCTCATGTTCGGGGCCATCAGCAGGGCGGTGTGATGGGCGGCGGCTTCGATCTCGCTGCGCTGTTGGGCGGTGTGTCCGGTTGTCGCCACCACCAACGGAATGCGGTGCTGGACGCACACAGGCAACACCGCCATCGTGCCTTCTGGCGTCGAGAAGTCGATGAGCACATCTAAGGGGCGTTCCCCTGTGTGTACGGCGGGCTGGTAATCCGCCGCGCTGATAAGGGGCACGCCGAGTTTGCCGAGTCCGGCGATATCGCCAATGTCTTGCCCCAGCCGCGGATGATGGGGGGCTTCCAGGGCGGCGCCAAGCACCAGATCGCTGTCTTCACTGATCAAGTGTACCAGGCGTTGACCCATGCGGCCGGCGGCACCGTTGATACCGAGGATGGTTTTCATGGTTGTTCCCTCCGCTGCTATCTTACGCGATCCGCTGACGAGCGGGATGTTCCCCTATCTCACTCGCCACTTTATTTTCTCATTTTCTCTCGTTGCCCCTGTTGCCATCGCGCAGTCTCTTCATTAAACTGAGAATTGGCCTACCAATAATCGATGTACCCACTCCGACTTGTCAGAGAAGACGGTCGTTCCGAGAACATGGGCTGCAACCATGATCCGCCGACTTCTTGTTTGCTCTCATTGCTCTTTAATCAGCGGTATATTTGCTGTCCTCCTTCTGCCCTTGCTTGCACGGCGGGCTGGTGGGGAGGAACAGGCCGAATGGCCCTTCACGGCTCCTCAGCGTCCAGCCCTCCCCCAAGTCCACAAGCATGCCTGGATACGCAATCCTATCGACGCCTTCGTGCTGGCGGGGCTGGAAAAAGCCGGGCTGCAACCCAACCCGCCCGCTGACAAGATCACCCTGCTGCGCCGTGTTACTTTCGACCTGACGGGCCTCTTGCCGACGCCAGCCGAACGCGATGCTTTCCTTGCTGATCATGCTCCCGACGCCTACGAGCGCCTGGTCGATCGTTTGCTCCGCTCGCCCCATTTCGGCGAACGCTGGGCACAGCATTGGCTCGACGTGGTGCGCTTCGCCGAGACGGACGGCTTCAAGCTCGACCGGCTGCGGCCCGAGGCCTGGCGCTACCGCGATTACGTCATCCGCTCCTTTAATAGCGACCTGCCCTATGATCGTTTTCTGAGTCAGCAAATTGCCGGCGATGAACTGGAGCCGAACAATCCCGACGCCCTCATCGCCACCGGCTTTTATCGGCTGCCGCCCGAGGAAACCAACGGCTCGGATTATCGTATGATCCGCCAGGACCTTCTCGATGACGTTACCGATGTCTTCGGCACCACCTTCCTTGGCCTGACCTTTGGCTGCGCGCGGTGCCACGATCACAAGTTCGATCCCTTGACGCAGAAAGATTATTTTCGTCTGCAAGCGTTCTTCACGCCGCTGATGCAGCGCGACTTGCCCTTGGCTTCGGCAGAGGAGCAGGCGGCGTATCGACACAAGCTGGCCAAATGGGAGGAAGCCACCAAGGCATGGCGCGCCCAGTGCGACGCCCTGCTTGCCGGACCTCGCCAGGCGATCCGCGCGGAAGTAATCGCCACCTTCGATCCCGAAACCCAGAAGGCACTGACAACACCGACAGCGAAGCGAACGCCGTTGCAGCGTCAACTGGCGGCGTTGGCGGGCAAGCAGGTCGAGCGCAAAGTGAGCCGGGCCTATCGCCGGCTGCCAAAGGAACAGCGGGCGATCTATGACGAGTTGCAGAAGAAGATTGCGGCAGGCCAACCAGAGCCACTGCCGGTGGCGATGGGGGTGAGCGACATCGACGGCGAGCCGCCGCCAACCTATCGTCTGGCGACCGGCAATTATCTCCGCCCACGCGAGCGGGTGCAGCCGGACTTTCCGGAATGTTTGAAGCCGGCGGCGAGCAGGGGCAGTCATGCCTCCGGGCCTGGAGCGAACCGGGGGGTTAATCCCTCCCGTTCACCCGTTGCCAGACGTATCGACCTCGCGCGTTGGCTATGCCGGTCCGATCATCCGTTGACCAGCCGCGTCATCGTCAACCGCCTCTGGCAGCATCATCTCGGTGTCGGCATTGTGGCCACGCCCAACGACTTCGGCGCTCAGGGTGAAAAACCTACGCATCCGGAATTGCTCGATTACCTGGCCACCGAGCTGATCCGCAATGGCTGGAAGCTTAAAGCGATTCACCGGCTGATCGTAACTTCGGCGACGTATCGTCAGGCGTCCGCGTCGAGTCGCAATGCCCAGGCAGACAAGGCTGCGGCGGTCGATCCCGAAAATAAACTGCTGTGGCACGCACGGGTCAAACGGCGCGAGGCCGAGGCGATTCGCGATGCCATGCTGCAAGCATCGGGACAGCTGAATTGGCGCATGGGCGGACCTAGCAATTGTCCGCTCCTGCCCGCCGCCGCCATGGAAAGCAAATATGCCTGGGATCCCGACCAACGTCCCTGTGATCGCAACCGCCGCTCGATCTATGTGCTGGCCAAACGCAACTTCTCGTATCCGCTGTTCGCCGCCTTCGACGAGCCGGATCGGCTGAACAGCTGCCCGGTTCGTCCAGTCACGACCACCGCCCCGCAAGCGCTGGCCCTGCTCAACAGCGAGTTCGCGTTGACCCAGGCGCGGCATCTGGCCAGCCTTTTGGTCTCGGAGCACGGCCCGGCGGTTGTTCCGCTGATTCGGGCCGCTTATTTGCGTGTTTTCAGCCGCGAGCCGGATACTCAAGAGATCGCCGCAGCGGAGAAGTTCTTGCGGCATCAAACGCGATTGATCGGCCTGGCGGAGCCGCGATTCGTAAGGAGCGGAGGTGGAAGACTGCTGCCTAACGGTCGCGGCTCCGACATGGCCGCTGTGGTTGATTTCTGCCACGCCCTGCTGAACTCGGCCGAGTTCCTCAACGTGGAATAAAACGATGATACCCTCTCCCTTTTCTCCTTCTGTCCACATTGCCCGGCCCACGTCGCGGCGAGAGTTTCTGCTGCGTGCCGGGGCCGGCTTTGGTGGTCTGGCCTTGGCGGCGCTCTGGGCCCGTGATGCCGCCGCCAGTAACCCGCTGGCCCCGCGTCCGCCGCACTTTCCGGCCCGCGCTCGCAGCGTGATCTTCTGTTTCATGGACGGCGGTCCCAGCCACCTCGACTTATTCGATCCCAAGCCGTTGCTCAAGAAATTGGCCGGCAAGCCGCTACCGCCAAGCTTTCCGCGTCCGATAACGGCGATGGGCAGCACCGCCTATACGCCGCTGTTGGCGTCCACGCGCACCTTCAAGCAACATGGGCAATCGGGTTTGTGGGTAAGCGACTGGTACCCGGAAATCGCGCGCTGCGTCGATGACATCGCGGTGATCCGCAGCTGCCGCGCCGATGGGCAGACACACGTGGCCAGCGTTTGTCAGATGAACACAGGCAATCTGCGTCCCGGCCGGCCGTCGCTGGGTGCCTGGGCACTTTACGGCCTGGGGACCGTCTGCGATAATCTGCCGGGCTTTGTGGTGTTAACCGATTCGGATGCCGAGCCGCCGGGCGGCGACCACAACTGGGGGACCGGCTTCATGCCAGCCACGTACCAGGGCACGCACTTCGCTCCCGGCAAAACGCCGATTCTCTATGCCGATTTACCGGCCGGCATCACCATCCTCCGCCAACGGGCCAAGGTCGATTACATCAACGCCTTGAACAGGCACTATGAGGCGCGGCTATTGAGCCGCGGCCGTAAGGAAGCGGCAGCATGGCCGCTTCCTTACGATCGCGGCTCAGCTGAGATCCTGCCGGAAGTCGAGTCCATCGAGGCCCGCATCGCCGCCTACGAATTGGCCTATCGTATGCAGTCCAGTGCCCCCGATGTCGTCGATCTGTCCCGCGAAACCGCCGAGACACATCGGCTGTACGGGCTTGATCGCCCAGAGACGGCAGCCAATGGCCGTAATTGTCTACTCGCGCGCCGCCTGGTGGAGCGCGGGGTGCGTTTCGTGCAGCTGTACATGGGGGCGGGCAGCCGCTGGGATGCTCACAGCGACCTGGATAAGAACCATGCCCAGGCCTGCCTGGAAAGCGATCGGCCCATCGCCGGCTTGCTCCGCGATCTGAAGCGGCGCGGCCTGCTCGATTCGACGTTGGTGGTATGGGGAGGGGAATTTGGCCGCACACCGATGAGCGAGAGTGGTAACGGCCGCGATCACAACCCGTTCGGCTTTACCATGTGGATGGCCGGCGGAGGCGTCAAGGGCGGCATCACCTACGGCAGCACAGATGACATCGGCCTGTATGCCGTGGACAAGCCAGTCCACGTCCATGATATCCACGCCACCATCCTCGCCCTGCTCGGGCTCGATCACAAGCAGCTGACGTTCCCGCACGATGGCCGCGACGAACGCTTGACGGAGACGAGCGGCCACGTGATCGAGGCGATTTTACGCTAGACCTTGTCCCAATAAATCGTCCGGCAGCGGGGGCACTGACCCATCTGGTATTCGACCTGTTCGCCGGACAGAAAGGTGAACGAATAGTTCTCCAGCAGGGGCAATGGCCAACCGCATACGCACAAGGTTTCGTCTCGCTCTTCACGGCCTATTAAATGTCCCCAAAGGGGGCTGAAAAATTGAATCCAACTTTGCGAACGTCGAGAGCGACCTTTGCGGCACCAGCGGACATCCTCCGGTTCGCTCATCCCCAGTTTGCGGCACGCGCGGACAATAGCATAAGGCGGGGCGTCGCATTCAACTTCCAGGGGGCCCAAATGGTTCGACATGGTTCTGACCTCGTTCAAGACAGCCATTCGGTCTCTCCATAATAAATTAGCAAGTACCGTGCCACGTGTCAGCCGATAGTTGCATCGCTGTCTCGCAAACGAAATAGGAGAATGCCATGCGTTATGTCTACTGGCTCGTTGTTATCTTGTCCTTCCCTGCAGGATCGCTTACCGCGGCGGATGCTTACAAATATGCCGGACTGCCGCCGGAGAAAGCCGCCGCCGCCATGACCGTGCCGGAAGGCTTCGAGGTCCAGCTGTTTGCCGGCGAGCCAGACGTGCGGCAGCCGATCGCTTTTTGCCTGGACGACCGCGGCCGGCTGTGGGTGGCCGAGGCGTACAGTTACCCCATTCGTCGATCCGAAAAAGAGGCGAAAGACCGCATCCTCATCTTCGAGGACAGCGACGGCGACGGCAAGTTCGACAAGCGCACCATCTTCATGGAGGGGTTGAACCTGGTCAGCGGCCTGGAGGTTGGTTTCGGTGGCGTGTGGATCGGAGCGGCCCCGTATCTGATGTTTGTGCCGGTCAAACCGGGCGAGGACAAACCGGCGGGCAAGCCGCAAATCCTCCTGGACGGCTGGCACTACGAGGACACACACGAAACCTTGAACGCCTTCTGCTGGGGACCGGATGGCTGGCTATACGGCTGCCACGGTGTCTTCACGCATTCGCGGGTCGGCAAGCCGGGCACGCCGGACAAGGACCGCATTCCGCTCAACGCCGCTGTCTGGCGCTATCATCCGACCAAGCATATTTTCGAGGTATTCGCCCACGGCACCAGCAATCCCTGGGGACTTGATTTCGACGCCCACGGCCAGGCATTCGTCGAGGCGTGCGTCATCCCGCACGCTTTCCACATCATCCAGGGCGGCCGTTATCACAGACAGGCCGGATCGCATTTTAATCCGCACACCTACGCCGATATCCAGACCATTGCCGATCATCTGCACTGGCAGGGCGCCGATCCATGGAAGGCCATCGCTACCTCCGCCAGCCACGGCGGCGGTCACGCTCATTGCGGTCTCTTGATCTACCAGGGCGGCGCCTGGCCGGAGGTGTATCGCGGCAAGATGTTCATGGGCAACATCCACGGCCATCGCCTTAACATGGATGTGCTCCAACCCAAAGGCTCCGGATTTGTCGCCTCGCACGGTCCCGATTTTCTCCTGGCCAACGATGCCTGGGCACGGTTCATCAACCTGCGCTCTGGCCCGGACGGCAACGTCTATCTCCTCGACTGGTATGACCAACAAGCGTGTCATCACGGTGACCCCAATGTCTGGGACCGCGGCAACGGCCGCATCTATACGATCCGCTATCGTGGTACCAGGCCGGTAACAGGCGTGGACCTGAGCCAAAAAAGTGACAAGGAGTTAGTAGAGCTGTTATTGCACAAAAACATCTGGTACGCACGGCACGCGCAACGGCTGCTGCAAGAGCGAGCGAACCGGCAGCACAAACTGCCGGGTGTTCGGGAAGCGCTGGCCCCGATAGCGTTCCAGCATCCGGACGAGACACGGCGGCTGCGCGGCTTGTGGGCGCTGCATGTTACCGGCGGCTTGACGGAAGAAGACATTCACAAAGCGCTGGACGATGAGGTCGCCTACGTCCGCGGTTGGGCAGTGCAGCTGGCGCTGGAAGACGGCAAAGCGTCCGAAGCGCTGTTGAAGAAATTGGCCGTGATGGCCGCTCGGGATTCATCGCCCGTGGTACGCCTCTATCTGGCCAGCGGCATGCAGCGCTTGCCGTTGCCGCAGCGCTGGGACGTGCTACAAGGACTGCTGACGCATTCGGAAGACAGGGGCGATCCCAATTTGCCGCTTCTGTACTGGTACGCGCTGGAACCGTTGGCCGGGGCGGCGCCGAAACGAGCACTGCAATGGGCCTGTGCGGCGAAGGCGTCGCCCTTGTTGCTGCCGTTCACAGTGCGGCGCATTGCCTCAGCGGGTACGCCGGAAGCGTTAGCGCTGGTGGTAAAGGCGCTGGCTGCCGAGGAGGACGCCGGACGGCAGCGGGCGATCTTGCGCGGCATCCATGAAGCACTGAAAGGCCGGCGCCGTGCACCGATGCCAAGCGAGTGGTCCGCCGCTTTCGCCAAGCTCGCGCACAGCAAGGATGCCGAAGTACGGCGGCAAGCCACGACTTTGGCCGTGATCTTCGGCGATGCCCAGGCATTCGCCGAGCTACGCCGTATCTTGAGCGATCCCCGTAACGACGCCAGCGCACGTCAGAGCGCCCTCACTGCGCTTCTGGACGCGCGCGACAAGGATCTCGCTCCCGTGTTGCAGCGGCTCATTGCGGAAAAACCGCTGCGCAGCGCCGCCCTGCGCGGCCTGGCTTTCTACGACGATCCGAAAACTCCGCAAAAGATCGTGCAGGCGTTCGGCTCGTTCACGCCAGAGGAAAAACGTGACGCCCTGAACACGCTGGCTTCGCGGGCTACCTACGGCAAGGCGCTGATGGAAGCTATCGCCGCCAAGAGCATTCCCGCATCGGATGTGCCTGCCGAGATCGTGCGTCAACTCCGCAATCTTCACGACCAGAAGCTGGATGAACGCATCACCGCCGTATGGGGCATTATCCGCACCACGCCGGCCGAGCGTATTCGGCTCATCCGTGCCTGGAGGCAGAAGATCCTGCAGGCTGAGACGGCGCCCGACCTATCCCTGGGCCGGGCCGTCTTCGCCAAAACCTGCCAGCAATGCCATACCCTGTACGGCAGCGGCGGCAAGGTCGGTCCCGACATCACCGGCTCTAACCGGGCCGATCTCAATTATCTGCTGGAGAACATCCTCGATCCCAGCGCCGTGATCCCCAACGAGTACAAAGCGACGGTGTTGACGCTGCAAGACGGCCGAGTCATCACCGGCATCGTCCGCGCCGAGACGCCTGCCGCCCTCACGGTCGTCACCGCCAACGAAACGCTGACCGTCCCGGTCAACGAGATTGAAGAGCGCACCTCTAGCCCCACCTCGATGATGCCGGACGATCTGCTCAAGCCGCTCCGCGACGACGAAGTACGCGCTCTGATTGCTTACCTGCGTCATCCGTCTCAGGTGCCGATATTGGCCACACCAGATAATGCCAAGGACTTCTTCAATGGCAAAGATTTAACTGGCTGGGACGGCGCTGCGCAGCTGTGGTCGGTTGAGGACGGCGAGATCGTCGGTAAAAGTCCTGGCTTGAAGCGCAACGAGTTCCTCAAAAGCCAGATGCTCGCTGCCGATTTTCGCTTGACACTGAAAGTGAAATTGAAACCCAATAAGGAGAACAGCGGTATTCAATTTCGTAGCGAATCGTTGGCCGACGGCGAGATGCGCGGTCCGCAAGCCGACATTGGTGCCGGTTGGTGGGGCAAACTCTACGAGGAGAATGGCCGCGGGTTGCTATGGGACAAATCCGGCGAGAGACACGTCAAGGTCGACGACTGGAACGACTACGAAATCGTGGCCGAGGGTAGCCGGGTGCGGACGTACATCAATGGCAAACTATGCGTGGATAGGAACGATCCGGCGCTGTCACGCCGCGGCATCTTTGGCTTGCAGATCCATGCGGGCGGGCCGATGGAAGTGCGGTTCAAGGATCTCAAGCTGGAAGTGCTGCCAGCACGGAAGAACGGGAATTGAATTACCTGAATCAGGAGCTTTCAATGCGGCCATGCCTCGTTGGTTCGCAGTTGCTGTTTCTCGGAATCGCTCTGCTTGAGTTTGCTCCGGCATGCGCCAAAGCAGAGATGACTCCGCTAGCGGACTTCCTGGTCAGCGAGTTCCCCTGCCCTGACCCGTATGTGTGCCATGACGGATCGGATTGGTACATTTTCGGGACCGGCGCGCGGCCTTTCTTCTTGCAGGGGCGCGAATTGGGTATAGGAAAGATGAAGAAGGTCTTTCTAAACCTCGATTACGCTGGCTTCCCCTTCAAAGTCGCACAAATTTGGGGCTTCATCGTCCATCAGCACGTGGACGGCTCTTCCCATGCTTATGGCACGCTTCACCTGGGTAACTTTCATACGGTCCTCGCTTATTTCGAGCCACAGGCGTCGGCGCGATGGGAGAAGGGCAAGCCGATCACTGCTTGGAAGTTCAAGAGCATTGTCCTTGGCAATCCCTCTCGACAAGACTGGAAGTACTACGAGTCCAAAATTCTTATGGACACGAACGGCACCATTTACTTGATGTATGTAGCCAATACCGGCAGAGACAATTTCATTTTTGCTCAAAAAATGAAGTCGTGGAGTGAGATCGACAGGGCCTTCCCACCCAGGCTCCTTTTGAAACCGGGGGGTTATCGTTCGGAAGATCGGAATGGTCCTCACAGTATGCAGCTCGTTGAAGGCGGCAGCATCTTCAATTGGAATGGCAAGTACATTCTCCTCTACAGCGTTGGGGACTACCTGCGCAACAACTACAAGTTAGGCATGGCCTTTTCGGATTCCTTGATTCCTGCCCGGGGCCAAACGTACCACAAAGTCAAGTTGCCCGATCCGAAGCGCGTGTGGGGGGCGAGCGCTCACAAAGAGGAGATTGGCTATCTTCTGCAATCCGAGAAACCCCAATGGCCCAACTATTGTGGGAACCTTGTCGTCGGTCCCGGATTGGGGAGCATCGTGCTTGTCGGCAACAAACCCTGGCTCTTCTTTCACGGCTACAAGACGGAAGACAAAAAGCGCAAGCCGGAGAATCGCTTTGTCTTTCGCGTCCCGCTGATGGTCGCTATCGGCCGGGGGGCACCGAGTCTTCGGTGGCTTCACGTCGATTGGTCTCAGGTAGATCGTTTGCCCCGTTAGGGCGAGCGGCCTTTTCCCTCCCCCCTTGTGGGGGAGGGTTGGGGTGGGGGGGAGACAACTCCTGGGCTCCCTTGCCTTGACGCCTCCCACCTCAGCTCTCCCTCACGAGGGGAGAGGAGGTTTGGTCCGCTAGCTGCTATAGTTCTACCGGTGCTCCCTGGATGGCATGGAGGAACGCATCCATCCAGTTTACCAGCGTCTCCGGGTTGGCGACGTGAGCGGTGGCGGATGGCGGCGCCAGAGGACCGACGCCCAGGGCGAGGCCACCGTGGGCCGTCGCCGCCTCCAATGCTTCCTTATCGTTGGGCGCATCGCCGGCATATAAGACAAACAACGGCTCGCCGACATGCTCGATCATCATGCGGACGGCGTCGCCCTTGGTCCAGGTGCCACCCACCAGCGCCTCCACAGCCAACGGCGCATCGACCACGCGCAGCTGTCTTTGCCAGCTGTCCAAAAAACCCAGGATGCGCTTGTGCACTTCATCAATCAGCGTCGGATCGACGCCGCGATAATGTACGGTGAAGCCATAGCGCTTGTGTTCGACCCAGGCGCCCGGATAGACACGCTCGATAGCCGATAAGCGTTTGGTGATCTCATCGATGAGCTGGACATTGTCGCGGGCTGTGGGGTGTACCAGCAGGTTGCCGTCGATCCGCATTTCGATGCCGCTGACGCCGCAGTACGCCAACTGCGGCAGGCCGATCAATTGCTCCAATTCGTCGAGGCGCCGGCCGCTGAAGATGCCAACATGAATGTGAGGCTGAGCGGCAAGTTCCGCCAACAACTCGCGCGTTCGCGGCGCCAATTGAGCTTGCCAGGGATGCTCGACGATCGGCGTCAGCGTACCATCATAGTCGAACAGCAACAACAGCTTCTCGCCAGCGTGATAGGCGGCGAGCAAAGGCATCAAAACATCGGGAATCGAATTGGCCACGTTGCCCTCAGGTCAATAAAGGTACACCGTTGTCGTGGACCTGGCGTACGCCGCGGCGGACCGAGTACGGCGCCTTCGGCTCCACGAGACGGCCGGCCGCTGACAACAACATGCCGGCCCAACGATAGATATTATTATCCGCCACTTGCCGGCGCATCCGTCGCATGCGCCGTTGCTGCTCTCCCAACGGCATTGTTAGGGCAGTCTGATACGCCTCCGCCAGCTGATCCAGTGCATAGGGATTGACGATCAAGGCATCGCTCAGTTCGCAAGCAGCCCCCGCGAACTCAGACAGCACCAGTACGCCTTGTTCATCGGTGCGGGCAGCGACGAATTCCTTGGCCACCAGGTTCATGCCGTCGTGCAAGGAGGTGATAACGCACGCCTGTGCGGCCCGGTACAACACAGCCAACTTATCGGGTCCGTGATGTTCGTGAAGATAAATGATGGGATCCCAGGAGTCATCCCCGTGACGCCAATTGATCTCCTCAACCAGCCTCCTTACCTCCTCGCTCAGGGCTTGATATTCGCTGATGTGCGTACGGCTCGGTGCCCCTACCTGGATAAAGCAAAAGTTCCGCCGCCATTCGGGATATTTGTTCAACAAGCGGTCCACCGCCCGCAAACGTTCCGGAATGCCCTTGATGTAATCGATACGATCGACGCCGATGAGCAAGGGCAGATTGCCGACGCGGAGCTTGTTCCGCATGCGGCGCTCTTCGTACTCCCAATCGGCCGGCGCCAGAGCGGTGATTTCATCGGGATCGACGCTGATGGGCTGCGGCCGGATCTCGGTAGTGTGGCCGCGGCGCGTCACGGCAAAACGCTCGAAACAAACCCGCGCCTCCAGGTAGCGATCGACGGATTCCAGGAAATTGTTGCAGTGATACTGCGTGTGGAAGGCGAGCAGGTCGTTGCCGAGCAGGCCACTGAGGATCTCTTCCTTCCAGGGACAGACGCGGAAGGTCTCCGGGTTGGGCCAAGGGATGTGCCAGAACTGAACGACGATCAGATCAGGCCGGGCCTGGCGCAGCAGCCGCGGCAACAGGGCGAAGTGATAGTCCTGCACGAAGACGATGGCCGGTTCGCTCTCAACCTCTTCGAGCACAGCCTGGGCAAATTTGCGATTGACGAGGCGATAGGCGTCCCAATGCTCGACCTCAAAGCGCGGCCGGGTGTAGGCGGCATGGCACAACGGCCATAATGCGGAGTTGGAGAAACCATAGTAATAGCCCTCTTCCTCCTCGCGGCTCAGCCAGACGCGGCGCAGAGTGTAGCTGGGATCCTCCGGAGGCACAGCAACGCGGCCTTGCTCATCGCTGGCCGCACGGTCGGCATCGCCTGAGCCGTGGCCAACCCAAATCCCACCTGTGGCTCGCATGACCGGATCGAGCGCGGTCGTGACGCCGCTGGCCGGACGCATACAGCGAATCTCACTGCCATCGTAGACGTGAATGAACGGCTCGCGGTTGGCCACCACTACCAGGCGAGCGCCGGCCAAACGCGTTCGCACCACGTCTTCCAACCGTTCTTTTGTCCACGCCATGAGAGTTCCTCCAGAGGTGTCCAAGTTATCTCATCGGGCGAACTATCTACGAGGCGAGGGGGCGTTCCACATCGCGGGTGGTCACTAGCGTTGTAAACCAGGGCTAAATTGCCGCATGCGCGAGAGAGCAGCAAAGTAGTCGACATCATGCAATTCTTGTGCCAATCACTGCAGACGGCCCTTCTGCGCCCGGATGTGCGAAAATGCGAAACTTACGTGGACACTGAAACAGAGTGGCCAAGGATTTATTATGGCAACTTTCAGGCCGAAAGGAAACTTTTTGTTCAAATATTTGCAACGCGCTTCCCGTTCTCTCGGAAGCGGGTTTCGCGTATCTTGGCGAGTAGGCGAACGGCCGGCGTCAGCCGACTGGCCGCCCCCCACCAGCCGGCGTCTGTCTGGCATTCGCCGCGCAAAGGAGCCTCCTATGGAACGCCGCCTCCTCATCCAGATGACGACCCCAACGGCCGTGATTGGACTGCTGCTGTTTGCCGTCTGCTTGGTCAGCGCCTGGAGCGTCAATCATTTGCAATCTCAATTGTCATACGCCCTGGTGTCCAACGTGACCAGTATGGAATCGGCTCAGGAATTGGAGATCAATCTGCACAAATTACGCTTTCACTGCTATCGCTACCTGATCGAACCGAAGCAGGGCGAGGCTAACACCCATTTGCTCAGTAAACTAACGGCAGACGATCGGGACTTTCGCGCGGCCCTGGAAGAAGCGGAGCGTTGGGCATTCACGCCTCAAGAGAAAGAATATGTTAGGCAAATTCGCATTGCCTATCAACGCTATCAGGAACAATTCCAGGTCTTGAGCCATAAGCCGCCGCCCCAACAAGCCGATTATGATGGCTTGGCCGAGTCGAACCCGATTCGGCCGATCATGGAACCGTGCGAGCGCTATTTCTATTTCAACAAGGAGCAAATGAATCAGACGCAGCAGCAGAGCGAGCGTATCAGTCGCTTGCTGCGCTGGGTGTTGCTGCTGCTGGGCCTGGTTGGGCCAATCAGCGGGTTATTGATCGGTTGGAGCATGGCCCGTGGTTTCTCACGCTGGATGCAGCGCGAGCTGCTGCGGGCGCAGCAGCTTTCCGCCCTGGGGCAGTTGGCGGCCAGCGTGGCCCATGAAGTCCGCAATCCGCTCATGTCGATCAAGATGTTGGTAGAAGCGGCGCTTCGGCCGCACAATCCGCGCCCCTTCACCGGCGATACTCTGCAAGTGGTCCATCGGGCGGTGGCACGTCTGGAGAAAATGGTGCAGGGATTCCTCGATTTCGCTCGGCCGCCGGCCTTGCAGCGCAGCATCTGCGATCTCCGGGCGGTGGCGGCCGAAGCCATCGAGCTGATTCGCGCCCGCGCCGGCCAACAAAAAGTCGAAATGGTCCTCGATTGTCCTGAACAGCCGGTTTACGGCGATGTGGACCGGGCGCGCTTGTGTGCTGTGTTCGTTAATCTTGGCTTGAATAGCTTGGATGCCATGCCGAGCGGAGGGCGTTTGGACGTGCGCTTGCGTGCGGAGTCGGATCAGGTGATCGTCCGGGTCCTCGATACCGGGACGGGCATCGCCCCGGAGGTGGCCGAAAGACTTTTCACGCCGTTCGCCAGCAGCAAGCCGACGGGCACGGGCCTGGGGCTGTGCATCAGCAAGCGAATCATCGAGGACCACGGCGGCCAAATCAACGGCAGCAATCGCCCTGCCGGCGGTGCTTGTTTTACCATCCTTCTGCCCCTAAGTTCCTCGGCGAATGGCCGACCTCAGCCAACTGGTGGGACCGACCGGCCAGCCAAGGAGGCCGACCAGCCGGCGGATGCCGGTCGTTTGCCTAATTTCGGAAAGAACGATCATGGCAAAATTGCTGGTGATTGATGACGAAGAGAGCGTGCGCTACTCGTTCCGCTACGTCTACGAAGGCGACCATGTTGAGGTGTTGACGGCGGGGACAGCAGCGGAGGGCTGGCAGCAATTGCAAGAGCATCAGCCCGATGTGGTGCTGCTCGATTTGCAGCTTCCCGACCGCTCCGGCCTGGATCTGTATCAGGACATTCGCGCCCTGGACGCCAAACGGCCGGTCATCTTCATAACCGCGCACGGCACCGCCGACACCGCCATCGAGGCTATGAAACAAGGCGCCTTTGATTATCTCGTCAAGCCGGTCAATCTGGAGATACTCAACCAGGTGCTCGAACGCGCTTTGGCAGCGGCGCGGCTGATGCACGCGCCGGCCGTGCTGCCAGCTGAAGAGCAGGGTAGCGATCAGATCATCGGCTCCAGCCGGACCATGCAAGAGATGTGCAAGCTCATCGGCCGGCTGGCGCCGCAGGACGTCAACGTCTTGATTTTAGGAGAAAGCGGATCGGGGAAAGAGCTGGTAGCCCGCGCCCTCTATCAGCACAGCCGCCGCGCCGACCGGCCGTTCCTGGCCATCAACTGCGCTGCTATCCCGGAAACGCTCTTGGAGAGCGAGCTATTTGGCCACGAAAAAGGCGCGTTCACCGGGGCGCATCAGCGCCGCATCGGTAAGTTCGAGCAGTGCGACGGCGGCACACTGTTTCTCGATGAAATCGGCGACATGCCGCCGCTTCTGCAAGCCAAGATGCTGCGTCTGCTACAAGAGCAACGTTTCGAGCGAGTGGGCGGCAACGAGACGCTGCAAACTCAGGTCCGCATCCTGGCCGCCACCAACCAAGATCTGGAAAAACGCGTCGCCAACGGCCGCTTTCGCGCCGACCTGTATTATCGGCTGAAAGTGGTGACCATCGCAGTGCCGCCCTTGCGCGAACGCCGCGATGACATTCCGGAACTGGCCCATTATTTCTTGTTTCGCTTTAATCGTGAGCTGGGTATGGATCTGCGTAGTCTGGATCCGGAAACGCTGGAGCTGCTGCAAGCCTATTCGTGGCCGGGCAACGTGCGCGAATTGCAGGGCGTCATCAAGCAGGCGATGGTCAGTGCCTCCGGGCATGTCCTGCTGCCAGAGTTTCTGCCGGACAATCTGCGCGGTCAGCCGCCCGCTGCGCCGCCGTCGTCCCCGTCAGGGGATCTGCCGGAACTGCGTGCCTTGATCGCCGGCCTGCTCGAACGGGGGGAACCCAATGTCTACAGTCAGGTGTTGGCTGCCGTCGAGCGTGTTCTGCTGCCCCAGGTCTTGCAGCACACGCACGGTCATCAGCAACAAGCCAGCGAACGGCTTGGCATCAGTCGGGCAACGCTGCGTCACAAGCTGCGCCTGCTCGGCCTGACCGTGAACCGTATCGTCACCGACGCTGATCCAATCTGACAAACCAAACATTTTTCTTGCCAGCCCGCCGCACCTGTAAGGGCTACTCCTGCGAGCAGGAGGACAGAAGAGACTTGGCGCGAAAACTGCCCTGGGTGGATAAAAACTGCCCACGATAAGCCCCTGACAAGGAGGGGAGAGAAGAGGCCATTTTGCTCAACGTGAAGCAAAACAAGCATTTCAGGTCGAAGGTCTGGCTGCTGACCTCATTTGGTATGCCGCTTGCCTCTGGTGAAGCGGAACCCAAGATGCCCGCCGGGGAGGCGACGCCTCTGCCGCTTTCTTCCGAGGAGGTTTGATGCAGAGCTTCGCCCCTGCGGATCGTCCAGCATCGAACGATTCCGTTCGCCTTCGCAATCCCCGGATAGAGAAGGCCAATCCCCGTCGCTCCCTCAGAGGTCGGGCACGTGGCTCGGCCTCTGAGGAGCTTTTTGTATTTGCGTATTGCGTACGACCTCTGAGGTGAGGACCTATCATCACATGAGGTCTGGGAGCGTATCCGGAACCCAGGCAAGGATGCGGAAGTCGAGCACGCCTCCCCTCCTGAGTCCGCCGAAGCGGCCGCCGCGCTTCCTTTACCTTTTTGGGTCATGAAACACACACAACGAATTCCGAGACAGCTGCCCTCGAATGCACACCCGATGCCCGTAGAGGAGTTGCCACCGAACCTGCCTCTGTTGCCGCGGCTGACGCTGGGCGGGGCAATTGGCGGCAGTTTTGCCGGCAGTTTTGCCGGCGCTTTGCTGGGAATGGCAATCGGCATCCTTTATCGGGACATTTCTCTGGGTTTGGATGGCGCCCTTCTGGGTGGAGTTATCGCTGCCATCGCCGGGGCCGCTTACGGGCTTATCCTGGCCTTGCGCGACAAACGAGTAGAAAGAAAATCCGCAGAAGGATAACACGCTACGGGTGAGCTTACGAGAAAGGGCGAACGTGCCGATCTTACCGGCTCGTTCGCCGCCTCAAAGCGAAATCTCGGCTCCCTTGCACACAGTTGCCGCCCTTGCCGGTCAGATAAAAGAAGAACAACAGGAACCGGAAGTGTAAGCAACGGACAAGATCCATTCCGCGAAAGGGCGAAGCATGAAGCAATGGCAGCACAAGGGAATGACGGGGCTGCTAATTGGTTGGTGGCTGGGCTTGGCCGGGACTGCCTGGGCTGGCCCCTACGTGAACTTAATGCAGCCGTGCAAGTGCCCGCCGAATCATTATAGCGCCTTGCATGTTATGGTGCCGGCTTTGTATCGCTGGGCAGCCTGGTGTCAGGGACCATGCCGCTACACCTTCGCCCGTGTCCTGCACCCCGATATCGCTACCACTACCTACATCAAGAGGTATTGCTGCCCATCCGTCAACCCATTCCTGTTCGCGTTGCAAAACTATCCGGGGCTGAACGGCACTCTGCCGTCCTCATCTTATCAGTCGCAGGCGGAGGCAGAGCCAACATCGCAAGCAAGACCGCAAGAGTTGCCGCCGAGCGAAGAGAAACTGCCACCGCCCGAAAAACTGCCACCACCGCGCGAAGAAAAGAATAGAGGATAGAAGATGGCGAAAAAATGAGTTTGATTCTATTCTCTATCCTCTACCCGGATATCGCTCTGGATATTGGCGAGCGAGGTTGCGCCAGCTCCCGAGTAGGTTGTTTCCACTCCCTCCCCCCCTTGTGGGGGGAGGACTGGGGCGAGCGGTAAGGCGTCCGCAGGCGAAACACTTTCCCCCACCCTGACCCTCCCCCACCAGGGAGGGGGAAAAGACCACTCGCACGTAAACCCTCCTCTACGCCCAAATCAAGAGGGACACTCACTCTATCCTTCTATCTCTTTTTTTTGTTAGTAGGACGGATGGCTACCAGGCCGCCGTTGGGTCCGGGCACGGCTCCTTCGACGAGGACGAGATTGTTGTCGGCATCGATGCGGACGATGCGCAGGTTACGGATGGTCACCCGTTCGGCGCCATAGCGTCCAGCCATGCGTTTGCCTCGTTTGGGCCGGCCGCTGCCGCGGTTGCTGGCGTGCGAGCCAATGCTGCCGGGGGCGCGGTGATGTTTTTTGACACCGTGGCTGGCCGGTAGACCAGCGAAGCCGTGGCGTTTCATCGGTCCAGCGGTGCCGCGTCCCTTGGAGGTGCCGATAACATCGACAGCTGGCACGTCTTTGAATACCTCGCCGGCCCGAAGTATGGTGCCGACCTGTAAATCACTCGGCTTATCCAGACGAAATTCGCGGATGTAGCGTTGCGGCTCGCAATCGGCCTTAGGCGGGATCTGTACGCCAGCTTTGACTCGCGCTTGGCGCCGCCGCGATTCCAGAGCATTGGACACGTGACCGCGCTCCGCCCGGCTAGCCTTGCGCCGCGGCTTGTCCAGAAAACCAACCTGCACAGCGTCGTAGCCGTCGCGCTCCTGATTGCGTACTAATAAGATCGGGCAAGGGCCGACTTGCAGCACGGTGACGGGCGCGATCTTGCCCTCATTGTCGTACACCTGCGTCATGCCGACCTTCAACCCTAACATGCCCAGAGCCATCGTCCTTACCTCATTATCGTCAAGCAACTGTCTACCCGAGGCCGCCCCGGTGAGCATCATTGCCGGAGGGTGGAATCCTCCTGATCGAATCGAAATTATTATTATGGCGATTGGAAAAGAAGCGTCAACAACTGCTGCGTACTCATTCCCGGGTTGAAATAGCCAGGTTGTAGCCCGATGGCTCGATCTCTGGCAGCAGATTCCTCCCGCCGCCCCGGCCGCTACCTTGACGCTAATCCAACATTACGAACAACGCCTCGCCGAATCATCCGGGCCACATGCGATAAGGGGGTGTTGGCATGTTGGAACCTCCTTAAATGTTGGCCAACTCGCCGAAGTATTCGTGGTCCTCGTTGTAGCCGCCCTCGCCCTGGCCAATAGTGCGGATGTTCTGGACAAACTCGATGGCCCGAATCCACTTGACCATCTTGAAACCCAACTGGTTCTCGACCCGCAGACGCAAAGGCGCGCCGTGCAGCTCGCTCAGTGGCTCGTAATTCATCTCATAGGCCAAGAGCGTTTGCGGATGCCGGGCATTCTCGATCGAGAGGTTGTCGTAAAACTCGCCGCCTTCGCCCCCCTCGCCGAATGAATAGAAAACAACAGCCTGGGCCTCCGGCGTCGGCCGCACCTGTTTCATCAACTCTTCCAGCGTCACGCCGCCCCACTCGGCGATGCCCGACCAGCCCTGAATGCAGTGATGCAGGGTGATCTGGGTCTTCTTGGGCATCGCCCGCAGGTCCTCCAGCGACAACTCGACCGGATTTTCCACCAAACCGTATACCTTGAGTCGATAATCCTTGAAGCCGCCGGCAGCCAGGTTCTTCCACTCGTCACAGGTGGGTATTTTGCCGTTGGCCCAGAAGAACGGCGAGATGTCCTCGCGGCGGAACTCGGCCCGTGGGGCGGGCCGGTCAAGCAGGAAGGCCATGATCGGCGTGACAATCGCCCTGGCGGCGTGCTGCACCGCGCGCGGATGCCGCCAGGCCAACCAGTTGGCCAACACGTTGACCGCCACAATCACACCCAGACCCAGCAAACCCAGATACAAACCGGTCAGGCTGGTATCGTCGCGGCCGACGACGATGTGATTCATGTTCCGAACCAACCCGGTGAGCACCACCATCGTCACGTGGCCCACGAAGAAGAGAACAAAGGCGCACATGACCAGGAAATGCAGCGACCGGCCGATTTGCCGATTGCCGGGCAGCTGCGGATACCAGGAGAAGCGATTGGTGAAAGCTGGCGACATGGATGGTCCGGTCAGAATGGCCAGCGGGGCCAGGATGAAGACCACGCCGAAGTAGGCCAGCTGTTGAAGGGCGTTGTAGTGATAGAAGCCGTTTGGTTCGGGCGGCAGGTGGAAGGTGGCGTAGTGGACCCAGATGGCCCAGGCATCGGGAATGATCTGCCAGGAGGTGGGAACCAGGCGTCTCCACTGCCCGGTAGCGAACAGCAGAACCGCAAAGATCAGGCCATTGCCCACCCAAAATAGAACACTGAGGAAGTGCCAGTGCCGAGCCATGCCGATGGTGTGGCGGTAGCCGGGCAGACCAATCCACGGTGACAGATAGCGAGAATCCTCCTTGGCCGTCCAGACGCGATCCTTGGGCACCTCCACCGGCGTTAGCCGCAGCCATTCCGTACCGGGCGTACAATGGACGTTCCAGTACAGCCGCGGATGGTCCATGAGGATCTGCAAGCCGCTGCGGACGAGCAGAACCAGAAACAGGAAATTGACGTAGTGAGTGATGCACAACCATGGCGGAAAACCGTGCGGCATCGCAGCCGTTTCGGAACTGCGGTAGGCGTCGGCAGATACTACCGGCAGACCGACCGTGGCCCATTGAATGTACGCTGCGGCTACCAACAGGACAAAGGGCGTAAGAAGCGGCAGCAGTGTCTTGAGGCGGATACGCATATTCGTACTCTCCTGCTCATCCGTGTCTGAGACAGACCAAGCGATAGCGGGGCTGGGAGGCGGAAGACGAAAAGGGTATCGAATCTCCTCTCGCCGCGCATGGGCCTCCTAAAAGTCTTGCTACTTTTTTATCTCTAGGGGGTGATCCTCGCCAGCAGAGGCCCAATGCAACGGCTGTACCTCTCGCCCCCGCCTCAGGTTCGGAGTATCTTAGCCCTGGCGCGAGAAAGTCCTTTCTTTCACTCTTGTGCGGAGGCCCCAACAGATGTTGGTACGAAAACGCTTGGTTTTATGGACACTCCCTTTAGCCTTGGTATTGCTGTCTCTTCATTGGTTGCTGGCCGAGGGAGAGAAGCCGATGCGGATTGCGGGCATTGGTCCGGCCGGACCTATCGTCAAGCGGCATACTGGATTCGCGTTTACCGAGGGGCCGGCCGCCGACCGCCACGGCAACGTCTATTTCACCGACATTCCCAACCAGCGTATCCACAAAGTCGATGCCGATGGCAAGCTGTCCGTCTTCCGCGAGAATTCCCATCATGCCAACGGCCTGATGCTCAACGCCCGAGGCGAGATTATCGCTTGTGAGATGGATGGTCAGATCGCCGCCTACAGCCCCGATGGCAAATCACGCCGCGTATTGGCCGAGGCCTACGACGGCAAACGCTTCAATGCCCCTAATGATCTCGTCCTCGACAAGGAGGGCGGCATCTATTTCACCGATCCGGAGTTCCTCGCTCCCAAACCGCTGCCTCAGGGCAAGACGGCCGTATACTATGTTGCGAAGGATGGCAAAGTATCGCGCCTGATCGATGATCTGCCCAATCCCAATGGCATCCTTCTCTCGCCCGATGAGAAAACGTTGTATGTCATTCCTTCTGGTCAAGCCGAAATGATGGCGTACCCCGTGGAAGGGCCAGGCAAAATCGGCAAAGGCCGTGTCTTCTGCACGTTGAAGCAGCGCAAAGAGGGCGAAAAGTCGGGCGGCGATGGTCTGACGGTGGACGAGAAAGGCAATCTGTACATCACCTCTGGGCTGGGACTACAAGTGTTTTCTCCGGATGGCCAACTTCTCGGCATCCTGACGTTGCCAGAGCAGCCGGCCAATGTCACGTTCGGCGGCAAGGATCTTAAAACGCTGTATGTCACGGCTCGTACTTCGCTCTATACGGTCCCGATGGAGGTAAAGGGCCATCTCTTCGCCCAGCCTCGGGAGTGAGCGGAGAGGTCACCGCTGCCGCAGTGACGGCCCCTCCTCCACAAGGGGGAGGGAAAAGACCCCAACCCTCCCCCACCAAGGGGGAGGGAAAAGATCGCTCGCACGGAAGCCCTCCTCCACGCCCAAATCAAGAGAGCCACCCGGCAGACATATTTTGCCGCCAAGCTGTCTTGACGGAGATGCCGGCGCACTTTATATCCGCTGCGCCATGAAAACGTTCGTCTCTTCTCTGCTGGCGTTGGGTATCTTGGTGGGACTGGGCGGCCGTCTGACGTGCGCCACCGATCCTCCACCGTCTCTGCGCAAAGGCAAGGTACTTATCCTCAAAAACGAATACACGATCGAAGGCGACATTGAACGCATCGGCGATCGCTACTGCGTGCGCCGCAAGCTCGGCGAGACCTGGGTTCCGGCTGAGCGGGTGTTGGCTCTGACGGCATCGCTGCCGGATGCTTATGCTTACCTGCGCCGTCGAACCAATCTTGACGATCCCGATGAACGGTTGCGTTTAGCGCGGTGGTGCCGGAGCAACGGACTCCAGCAACAAGCGCTGGCCGAGCTTCGAGCCGCCGCCGCGTTACGGCCCGATCATGCCGAGACGCGCCGCCTCCTTCGTTACTGGCAGCAAGCAGCGGCGCACGTTGCCCCACAAGCTGGGAGCAGCCGCGACGGCAGGACTTCCGTCGTGGACACGTCCCGTTCGTTGCCGCCGACACCGCCTATTGAAGTGACTACGGAATCGCTGGGACTGTTTGCCACGCGCGTGCAGCCCATCTTGATGAATACCTGCGCCCGTTGTCACGCCACGGGAAAGGGCGGGAATTTTCACCTCATCCAGGTCTTCGAGGACGGCATGAGCAATCGACGGACCTTGGAACGCAACTTGGCGGCGGTTCTCGCCGAGGTCAATGTGAATCAGCCCGAAGCGAGCCAGCTTCTCATCAAGGCGGTCAGCGATCATGCCCATACCGGGCAGGCGCCGTTGCGAGACCGCCAAGCCGCTCCCTACCGCACATTGGAGAACTGGGTCAAGCTGACTGTGGCCGACAACCCGCACCTGCGCGAGAAATCCGAAAGTCGAAAGCCGAAAGCCGAAACGCCTGGGCCCCTGTTCGAGGAGGCACAAGCGAAAGCCCGTGAAGAATCCCAATGGGGAACCGAAGTACGCCCGAAAGCTGTCTCTCGCCCTTCTGCTGTTGCTCGACCCGATAAAGAGAAAACCGTATCGCCTTCTCAGGTCAATCGGACCAGCGCTGCGCCGGTTGATCCTTATGATCCGGAGCCATTCAATCGCAAAATGCATCCTGAGGCGAATAAATGAAGTCTCCTTCTCCTCCTCTTCGCACGTCGGAGTTGTACCGCCGTTGGCGTGACGGATCGGTAGATCGGGACAGCCATCGTTGCCTCAGTCTGCGCCTGGCTCTGCTTGTCTGGCTGATCTTGGGAGCGGCCGTGAGCATACGCACGCTGGTGCGCCCCAGCAGTCATACGGTTTTCCCGATCTTCGCAGCCAGCGCTGAACATTGGTGGGGCAATTGCTCGCTGTATGAACTTTATCCGGGGCTAGATCGCTTTCGCTATCCGCCCATCTTCGCTGTTTTTATAACGCCGTTCAGCGCCTTGGGATTAACAGTGGGCGGCATCTTGTGGAGTTGGCTGAGCATTGCCGTTTTCCTGGCCGGTCTGTGGCACTATCTGCGCGACGTGGTCCCCTCGACATGGACACAACAACGCAGGGCCACGTTCTTGATATTGAGCGGCCCAGGGGCGCTGCGCGGTCTGTGGAACGCACAGAGCAATGCCCTGATCGCGGGCTTTGTCCTGCTCGGGGCAGCGGCATTGGCACGCGCTCTGAGTTCGGAGCACCAAGGGCTGAGATGCACACCGCCGAACGCCGAACGCCGAACGCCGAGTTCCAGCTGGTGGCTGGCGGCATTGCTCTTGGCGGTGCCGGTGTGCCTCAAACTGACACCGTTGGCGCCGGTGTTACTCTTGGCGGCGCTGTGGCCGCGGCAGTTAGCTTGGCGTCTGCTTGGGGTCATAGCCGGATTGTCCTTGCTGCCGTTTCTGACACGGCCGCCTGACCTCGTGCTCGATCAGTATCGGGAGTGGATTGATCATCTAAGAGAAACAGGCAACATCCGCTGGATTGGTTTTCGCGATGGCTGGACGGTCTGGATTGTACTGCATCATCTATTCGGCGGTGAAGCGGGCGTCCTCTCCTTACATGGGCCGATGGACTCGTTGTGGTATCCTCGGGTACAGTTGGCAACGGCGGCAGCAGCTTTGGGCTGGTGCTTGTGGCAGCGGCGGCGTGCCGGCCGCTGTGGCTTGGAGCCGACTTGGTTGGTACACGTGACCCTGAGCATGGGATTGGCCTGGCTGATGCTGTTCGGACCGGCCATCGAACACGCCACCTATGTCTTTCTCGCGCCGCCGCTCTTGTGGGCGCTTTTGGAGCGCCGGGCCTGGCCGCACGGTCGGGGGCTGATTTGGGCATCGTTTACGCTCATCATGGTCCTCGGCTGGGGCGCCGTGACACGGCTGCTGGCGCCGCATTGGCCGATTGTGTTGACTGCCCTGCCAGCCGGCACCGCCCTGTTCGCACTGTGGCTGATCGGCTATGCTCGAAATTGCGGAGCAGGTACCCACAGGTCGCTATCTTCCGGCGAGTCCCCATCCACGGCGCACCAGCGCCTGGCTTCTTGCAGACAACGCTGGGACGTTTCGCCGACGCCTCCGTGATGCCTGGACTTATCGTTTGATGCCGGACAGCTGTTCCAGCGCCAGCATCAAGGCATGTGTGCCTTTCTTACTATACCCTTGGGCCTGCACCGCCAGATACAACTGATTGGCCAACGCCAATCCTGGCAGCGACAGGTTCATGCGCTTGGCCTCTTCCAACGCGATCCCCATGTCTTTGATGAAATGTTCAACGAAAAATCCCGGCTCGAAATTGCGGTCCATAATACGCGGGCCGAGATTGTTCAGCGACCAGCTCGCCGCTGCGCCACCACCTACCGATTGTAGTACAGTCTTCAAATCTAATCCCGCCTTATAGCCATATAACAGTGCCTCACACACGCCAATCATATTGGTGGCAATGAGGATTTGATTGACCATTTTGGTATGTTGCCCCGCGCCGGCCGGACCTTGATGCACAATGGTCTTGCCCATGCACTCCAGGAGCGGACGAACCGCCTCGACAACCTCGGCATCGCCGCCGACCATGATCGACAGCCGCGCTTCTTTGGCGCCCACGTCGCCGCCGGAGACCGGGGCATCAACACTGCCGACGCCCTTGGCCTTGGCCGCCGTGTAAATCTCGCGGGCCAACGACGGCTCGCTGGTGGTCATGTCTACCAACACATTGCCGGCTTTGCTGCCGGCCAGGGCACCTTGCGGGCCGAGGAAGACTTCGCGCACGTCCGCCGGGAAGCCAACAATGGCGAAAACCACGTCGGCGCGCTCGGCTACGGCCCTGGGCGAATCGGCCCAGGCGGCGCCCGCCTCCAAAAGCGGCTTGGCCTTCTCGGGACTGCGCGTATATACCGCCGCCGAGTAGCCCTTGGACATTAAATGGTGACACATCCACCGGCCCATGACACCGGTGCCGATCCAGCCGATGCGCGTCTTGCCTGGTTCCGCTTTGCTGAATGCCATGATTATTCTCCTTGCGGTTTCGATTAGCGGCACTCCTATGCAATATCGCTAACCGACCCTGATTACGGACTACGGACCCCGGGCGAAGATGGCAAGCCGGCAATCCACTCAAAAAACTCGAGAAGAACGGCGAACTTTTCGGATCGAATCAGCATCTACGGATATACAGCGTGGAAATGTACTGCTGTGCGATGGGGGAAAAGAGGTATTGTATACTGGCCAGAATAGTAACTTTCAGGATAGCGCCGGCGACAGGAGCCGTGCCGGGACCATGTGGACAAGAGCGCAGCAATTCCTACTTTTTGCCTTAGGGCGTGTCTCTTTCTGGAATCCCAGTCCCACCAATCGCGAGGTCCATCCATGTCCAAGCGCGTACAGATCGTTCTTCTGGCTCTGGTGTGTTTTCTGTGCGGTCTATTGCTGGCGCCGCACCTGCCGTTTGTTCGTGCCGCCGAAAACAAAGTCAAAGCGCCGACCTGGCTGCACGGTTTCAACGTCCGATCGCGTAAGGCCAGCGAATACGACTTCAACAAAGACACCAAAAAAATCGGCATCGAAGTCTACAAAGACGAAGAGAACGGCAACATCATCTACATCTCCGAAACCGGCTCTATCGCCGTCCTACCGGCCAAGTAAAGGATGAACCCAACGAGCCGGAAGCGTAAGTAGCGGCAAGCCTCCGCCGCTTACGCTTCCGGCTCGTTGACCTCATCCTTCAAAACGGCACACCTACGCCGAACCAGAGCTGTGTGCCGGTGTCTGCGTTCAGCGTCTTGGCGATGTCGAAGCGTAGCAGGGTCCGTTCGACGAAACTGAACCAGGACACGTCCAAACGCAGACTCACGCCCGCATCGACGGCCGTGGGGGCGACTTGATGGCCGGAGATGTAGGTGTTGCCCACATCAGAGAACGGCACCACATCGATGCCGTGCAAGGTGAGGATGTGATCGCAGAAATTGAGGTGCAGATTGCGCGCCGCCGGCACACGCCATTCGACGCTGCCGACCCAAACGCTGCTGCCCTGGCGCTGAGCAAGGTCGAAGCCGCGGAAATACATGCTGCCGCCCATGCTGAAGAATTGGCCGCGGGCCGGCATGGCCGTGCCCCCGAAGAGGCGAAACGCCAGGCGCGATTGTCCTAACCAGTGCAGGGGACCGGCCAGCCACGGCATATGCGCCACCGCCTCGGAGAAATCCGGCAGCGATCGGACGAAGGAGAATTGGCTGGAAACCTCCTGCATTCCCACTGTGGCTGGCTGCATGGCTGTCCCGCCCTGATACCACACGTCCCAGCGAAAGCCGCCTACCGGATCCCAATACGGCGTCAAATAATCCTTGCGATAATGAAAACCAGCCGTGGCCGATTCGTTGAAGCGGACGCCCGGTAGCGCCGGATTCGCCTCGAAGGGCAGGAAATTGTCCTGAAACGTAGCGAACGTCTCCAAAAACTCCATCGGCGGATAATAGAGACTGGATCCGTATTTGAAAATGTACCGAGCAAACAAGACGCCGCGTTTGGCATTGAGCTGCCCGGGAAGAAATTGGGCCAAGCGCTGCTCGAAATCGTAGCCAACCTGAAAACGGCTGTCCGGCCAATGATCGAACAGGCCGTCCACGCCGACCACCACGTCGCGGTAATCGGTGCGATAGCCAGCATAGACACCGCCGAAAAACGTCTGTGTACGATACAGCCCGGCGCGGAAGCCGATCATCGTCTGATAGGTGCGCGGATACCAGGCGTCGTAATAAGCCGTGCCGTAGATCCACGGGCCGATGGTGACATTCCAACGGTCGTAGGCAGTGGTCATGTCTGTCTCGTCGATAAAGGTGTACAATGGAGTAAAGCGATAGCGAATAGGGGTTTTCCAGAAATTGTTGACCGGATTGCGGTCCACGAGAATCTGGTCCGGATCGACGGCGATCTGCGTCGGCTTATCCGGCAACCAGATTTCGACACGCAGCCGATTGTCGTCTTGCGCTTCGATGTGGGCTGGTGGTTCGTCCCAATCGTAAGTCCCCGATCGTGGATCGATCGGAATACGGAGCGGATAACCTTCCTGGCCGGGCAGGGCGATGCCCAGCGTCGTTGGCTCGTTGATGTCAGCCTTCTGCTTCAAGAAAACGACGACGCGTGTCGCCCTCAGTTGGGCACACTTGAGCGGCTGGTGTGTTTGTACTTTCTCGATGCACCAATCGGTTAAACCAGGGCCGTAGAGCCAGTTTTGGAAAAACTCCTCCCACGAAGTGCCGGTGTAAGTCTCCAGCTCACGCTGGAAGTCGGCAACGCGGAGAATGCGGTACCGATAGCGGCAAAAGAGACGACTCATGAAATCCAGGAAAGCGGCGGAGCCGAGGCGATTTTCGATCAAGCCGACGATGCGCATGCCTTTGTCGTAGGTCATGCTGAAGAGGTTCATAACGTGGCCGAAACCGGCCAACGGCTGGACGGCGGGGCCATTCTCGCCGCGTCCGAGCGTGCCGTACAGGGTGTAGCAGCTGTAGGTGCTGCGTTCGATGTTCGGCAGCCACCCCAGGCCGCGCGGATAGGCCACGAGCTTGTTGTTTTTGCCGACTTTCCCATCGAGCAGGCGATGACAGAAAAAAGTGGCCAGACCCTCATCCATCCACGTCTCGCAGTAGCCGTTGGTGCCAACCAGGTTGTACCACCATTGATGGCAAATCTCATGCGAGACCAGGGAATCAACAAAGGCGCCCGCCAGGCGCGGCAGATTGAAGACACGCTCGTCGATCATCACGAGAGTGGAGCATTCGTTGCCATTCCAGCCGAAAAAGGACTCAGCGATCGTGAACTCTGGCCAGGGATAGGGACCAAACCACTTGCTGTAAGCGAGGATGGCCTCAGCAGCGATGCGCACCATCTCGCGGCCGTAATGTTCATGTTCCGGAAAAGCGAAGATACGAATGCGGACAGGGCGCATCTTCTCCTCGCCTGCGCCCTGCTGCATTTCGCGGCGAGACGAGGCTGAGACGGGACGTGGCGCGGGAAGCGTATTCTCATCGGGTTCCAGCCGCGGCACAAACACAGTCCCCTCGAAGAGCTGATAACGGGCGCTGCACAGGAACGCAAAATCGCGCACCCCCGGAGCGTAAATGTCTACCTGCTGCCGGCCGTCGCTCAGAGTGCGGCGAGCGAGGATGCTGCCAGTGCAGGCAATCTGCTGATCGGCCGGCAGAGTGGCGCGGACGCGATAGTGCGCCGATTCGTTGAAGAACGGCTGATGCCAGGGCAAAAACGGCGTTGGCTGCCAGACACAAGCGGGTTGCCGATCGGACGCGGGGGGACACGTCGGCGGATCGCGGCGGGGACCATAGTAAGCGAATACCGGCAGCCAATTACTCAGCGTTGTGACGCCTTGCCATTGGCCCCAGCGTCCCTGCTTAAGCGGCAGGCGCAGGGTGAATTCGAGCACCACCGTCACAGATTCGCCGGGACCGACCGGGCGCGGCAGCGGCACAACCAGCGACGTTTTCGTATCGCCTTCATAATGGAAGGTCAGAGGAAAGGATGCTCCGGAGCCGTCCGGCAGCAAGATGCGCTCGATTACCAGAGGGGGATCGTTAACGCCTAGCGCATCGCCGGGCGCCATCCGCAACAACTCCAGTGTTTTGGCCGTCAAACCGATCTCGGATTTGGGTACTACATAGCGCGAATGGGCATTGAAAACCAACTGGTGCGTCGGCAAGGGCTGGGGATTGGTCCAGGTGGCGCGCATAAGGACGCGGACGGAATGGCCGGCCAAGTCGAGATCCATGTTGACCTCGTAGCGCGGCAGCCAGCTGGGCCATGCTTGGCCCGCTTCCCCATGACCGGGGAGAGGGGCGGCGGATACGGATGGGATCGTCAGCGGCAGCATCAGCAAGACGGCCAAGACCCCCCCGCCGAGCGTGGGAACGAGAGATGGACCGCAGCTTAGCCTCATTCTCACGTCCTTGGGCCTTGTGGCCCCGCCCCAAAATAGCACGGGAGATAATCCTCTCATCTCCCTTCATCTGCCCTGTCTCCCCCAATTGCCAGCGGCGATTTTGGTTTCGTCTCATATCAACTGTCCCGCATGTGTGTCCAGGGCAACTTGCGCGGGGGGCAGCTCGCGAGGGTTTGTGACGCTTGCTGGAAGTGTCACAGATCACTGCTTTTTCGCTAACTGTGAGCTAGAGTTTTTTAGGAAACGCTCCTGGCTTCTGATTTCGGACCCGGTGATGTCGATTGACAGCGTCGAAACCTTTCTCGCCGTTCTGCAACGCACGCAGGTCTTGACGCCCCAAGAGGCGCAAGACATCGCTCACCAACTGAGTCCGCACTTCACCGACCCGCACGAGCTGGCCCACTATCTCGTCGAACTCGAATGGCTGACCACCTATCAGGTCCGCCTGCTGTTCAGCAATCGCTGGGAAGAGTTGACGATTGGTCCCTATCTGATTCTCGATCGCCTGGGCGAAGGCGGCGTCAGCGAAGTCTTCAAAGCCTGGGACACCGTCAAGGGCCGGATCGTCGCCCTCAAAGTGCTGCACCAACACCTGACGAATCATTCGGGTGCCGTCCGCCAAATGCAGCGCGAGCTGCAAACGGTGACACGCCTGTCGCATCCCAACATTATCCGTACTTTCGATGCTACCCAGATTGGCGAGATGTACTACTTCGCCATGGAATTTGTTGAGGGGTTGGACCTGGACCGCTACATCCGCCGCTGCGGGCCGCTCCCCATTCAAGAGGCCTGCGATTACATCCGCCAAGTAGCGCAGGGGTTGCAACATGCCCATCAGCTGGGCTTGGTGCATCGCGACATCAAGCCGGCCAATCTTTTCCTCTCCGTACCCGGCGGGGGCTGGGACGGAGAAGCTGCTTCCCTTCGCCGCACGGCCGATCCGATAATCAAGATCCTCGATTGGGGGCTGGCGCGTGTGCGGCCTGATGCCGACCTTCCCCTTGATTCCCCCCAAGCCGAGGGGAACCAGGGGGAGACGGCCGTGGATTGGGACGCCGAGAAGGGCGCGTTGATCGGCACGGCCGACTACATCGCTCCGGAGCAGGCCCGCGATCCCACCTTGGTGGATATCCGTGCCGACATCTACAGTCTCGGCTGCACTCTGTATTTCCTGCTGACCGGCCAGCCGCCGTTTTACGGCAGGTCGTTGATGCAGAAACTCTTGCAGCATCAGGATGCCGAGCGGCCGCACGTGCGCAAGATCCGGCCGGATGTGCCGGAAGAGTTGGCCGCCGTTGTGCAGCGCATGATGGCCCGCTGTCCGGAGGAGCGCTATGCCATCCCGCTGTTGGCAGCCGGCGCACTCCGCCCTTTCAGTGCGGCCGCCACACGCCCCAGCTCATCGCCGAAGATCGTTCGGCCCCCAAAAACATCCACGGCAGTCCGCCCCTTGTCCGCGCGACAAGCAGAACCAAAAGCGTAGAACGCATTGCAAGCGTGCCTTACGCTTTTGGCTTTGCTTATTCGCTGTCTTTCTTGCTGCCTGGCTTGCCTTGCAATTCCTGGAATTCACGAATCCAGATGTTGCGGAAGCGAACCGGATTGCCATGATACATCAGCACCAGCGGCAGCTTATCGGCGTGCGGCTTGTACGTCGGGGCGCGGTCGTAGAAAGTGGGTCCCAAAATCTCCGTATGATTTTGCACCAGCACGCCGTTGTGCAGAACGGTGACATAGGCCGGCTTTTGCAGTTTGCCTTCGCTATCGAAACGCGGGGCCGTGAAGATGATGTCGTAGCTCTGCCAGGCGCCGGGCTTGCGGCAAGCATTGACCATCGGCGGCCTCTGGTTGTACACCGCCGCGCATTGCCCTTCGGGATAGGTCTTATTATTGTAGGAATCGAGCACCTGAATCTCATAGCGGGCACCCATGAAACCGATTCCATTATTGCCGCGCCCTTGCCCTTTGCCTTTGACTTCCTTGGGCGTGGCGAATTCCAAATGGAGCTGACAATCGCCGAAATTTCGTTTGGTTTGAAGGACTCCCTTGACGGTGAAGCCGCCGTCCTCGTCCACTTTCCACCCCTCTGCACCCTTCCACTCCTCGAAATCCTTGCCATCGAAGAGCACAATGGCGTCCGAGGGCGCCTTGCCATCTTCACCCGGCGTCACCACTGCTGGCTCCGGCCAAACAATACCGGGGAGATACCTCTGCCCCAGCGAGCGGCTTCCAATCCACGCCGCCCCGATAACAATCACTACTCCCAGCAACCCTTTCCGCATCGCGCTTCTCTCCTGTGGTTATCGATTGCTTGTGAACAAAAAATCTCCGTGCCGATACACTAGCCCGCTGCGGCTCAAGAGGCCAGCTTCGAGAATGGACCGTTCATGAATTCGGTGAGTTTACGACTCCTAACGGAAGCACCTCTCTCCTCCCCTTGGAGGGAGGAAAAAGGCCGCTTGCTCTTATACCGCCGCCAACTCGGAACACACTGGCTGGCTGGTCTTATCCCGCGCGACCGGACATGCGGCCAACAGTTCCTGGAACGTCTGCCCGTCCAGGGTTTCGCGCCGGAGGAGCTCCTGGGCGACACATTCCAACTGGCTGCGGTGCTCGGTCAAGATTTGCCGCGCCTCTTGATATGCTGAGTCGAGCAAGCGCTTGACTTCCTCATCAATTGCGCGAGCCGTCTGTTCGCTGCAATCCCGCTGAAGTGCGCCATCCACAGGCGCCAGGTAAAACGGACTTTGCCGCTGGCCGCAGTGGACCAGCCCGACGCTCTCACTCATACCGAATAGGCAGACCATCTGCCGGGCCAGGGCGGTGGCGCGTTCCAGATCATTCTCCGCCCCCGTACTGACTTCGCCGAAAACGACTTCTTCTGCCGCTCGTCCGCCCAGCAATCCCTTGATGCGATCCAGCAAGGCTGGACGAGTCAGAAGGAACTGCTCCTCGGCAGGCAGCTGGAGCGTGTAACCCAAGGCGGCTCGGCCACGCGGAACGATACTGATCTTCTGCACGGGATCGGCGTATTTGCTGTGCGCGGCCACCAGTGCGTGACCGACTTCGTGGTAAGCGACGCGGCGTTTCTCTTCTTCCAGGAGCCGTCGGCTCTTACGCTCCGGTCCGGCCACAACCTTCTCTACTGCCTCCTCCAGATCACGCTGCGTAATCTTAGAGGCATTCCGACGAGCGGCGAGCAGGGCTGCCTCATTCATAGCGTTGGCCAGATCTGCGCCGGAGAAGCCGGGCGTCGCCTGAGCGAGGCGGTGAAGATCGACATCGGCCGCAAGCGGTTTACCCCGCGCGTGAATTTTGAGGATCGCCTCACGACCGCCCAGGTCCGGCGCGTCGATGACCACCTGCCGGTCAAAGCGCCCAGGACGCAGCAAGGCTCGATCCAGTACTTCGGGGCGATTGGTAGCAGCCAGGATGATAACGCCGGCGTTGGCGTCAAAGCCGTCCATCTCCACCAACAGCTGGTTGAGCGTCTGTTCACGCTCGTCGTTGACAGGACCGACGTGGACGCCGCGTTGGCGGCCGATGGCATCCAACTCGTCGATAAAGATAATCGTGGGCGCATGGGCCTTGGCCTGCTGGAACAGATCACGGACCCGCGCGGCGCCAACACCGACGAACATCTCTACGAACTCACTGCCGCTGAGGGAGAAGAAGGGGACTTTGGCCTCGCCGGCCACGGCCCGCGCCAAGAGCGTCTTGCCGGTCCCTGGCGGGCCAGAGAGAAGCACGCCCTTGGGAATCCGCGCCCCCAGAGCACGATAACGCTCCGGATTCTTGAGGAAATCGACAATCTCTTGCAGTTCATATTTCGCTTCTTCGCAGCCGGCCACGTCTGCGAAGGTGACGCCTGTGTCTTTGTCCGCCACGAGTTTGGCCCGGCTTTTACCGATGTTCAAGACCGTCTCTCCTGCCATGCCTATGCGGCGGTTGACCGGCAGCCAGAGCAGGGCCATGATGGCAATCGGCACTACCCATGACCAGAACAACTCCGAAAGAAACCCAGGACGCATCCCGGCAAACTGAGCACCGTGGGCTTGCAGCTCTTCCACCAGTTTGGGATCTTCCACGCGTACAGTGCGGAAGAGAAACGGAGCAGACGGGGAGGGATTGTTCGCTTCCTGTTTCTCGCCGGCGCGGGGTTTAGGGCGTATTACCCCGCGAATCTCGTCCTGTTGGATGACACATTCCGCAACCTCGCCTTGGGCCAGATGAGCTTTGAATTCGCTATAAGGGATGGTCCGGAAGGCAAACTGATGATAAGCTCCTTGCCATATCCACAAGAGAACAAGAGTCAAAAAGACGTAGCCGAGAGGAATCGCCCACTTCTTGGGCAATTGGCTAAATATTGTCTTGAAGGTTTTTTTGCGATGGCGCATCCGAAATCCTCCTTTATCTGTCTTCCGAAACAGAGCCGTGGCCATGCTGCGGCCTGGACTCAGCCTCCCGCACCAATGTCCATATAGAAGGTCTTCAAAGTGCAATTAGCTGCAAGCTCCTGGAGCTACGGGACCAAACCTCCTCTTTCCTCGTGGGGGAGGGCGGAGGCAGGAGATGTCAAGACAATGGAGCCAAGGAGTTGTGTCCCCCACCCCAACCCTCCCCCACAAGG